>Ga0207046_10004_pt1 | contig 31826 bp, 28 predicted proteins | sample Alteio_BWMinCont_66_FD_153303 | JGI IMG/M metagenome (GOLD analysis project Ga0207046, IMG submission 153303) | Enriched cells from forest soil in Barre Woods Harvard Forest LTER site, Petersham, Massachusetts, United States -... | ecosystem: Environmental > Terrestrial > Soil > Temperate forest >...
TAGTTTAATTAAATAGAGAATATGCTAACAGGTTTTTTAATATTATTTCCTTTAATTGCGTCGCTGATTTTATTTTTGGTAAAAGGCGATGGTGCTAAGAAAATGGCTTTTGCTTTTTCTTTGGTAGAGTTTGGCATTAGCTTATTGGCTTATGTTTGGTTTAGAGCCAATCCGGCAATGGATGCTTTAAGTCTTAACTGTACCTGGGTAGAATCTCTGGGAATTAAATTTGCTGTTGGTTTTGATGGCATTAGTTTGTTGTTGGTTTTATTAACTACGTTTTTAGTTCCGCTAATCATTCTTTCATTATTTCAAACAACCTACGATAAACCAAATACTTTTTACGCATTAATTTTATTAATGCAAAGTGCTTTGGTAGGCGTGTTTGTAGCTAACGATGGCTTCTTATTTTATGTGTTTTGGGAGTTGGCTCTTATTCCAATTTATTTTATTTGCTTATTGTGGGGAGGAGAAAATCGTGCAAAAATTACTTTCAAGTTTTTTGTGTACACCTTATTTGGTTCGTTGTTTATGCTAATTGGTTTAATCTTCTTATACAATCATACAGGTATAGATACGGGCATAAAATCATGGGCTATAAATGACATGTATGCAGCAGGAAGAAGCATGACAGAAGCACAACAAACATTTGTTTTCTGGACAGTATTTATTGCATTTGGAATTAAGATGCCGATATTCCCATTACACACTTGGCAACCCGATACTTATGTAACGGCACCCACACAAGGCACTATGATGCTATCAGGTATCATGCTAAAAATGGGAACTTTTGGTTTAATTAAATGGTTATTACCGGTTGTGCCTTTAGCTTTAGAGAAATGGGGCGGGGTAGCTATAGGTTTTGCAGTTGTGGGCATTATTTATGCATCGTGTATTGCTATTGTACAAAAAGATTATAAACGTTTAATCGCATACTCTTCTATCGCTCACGTTGGTTTAATTGCTGCGGGTATTTTATCAGCTAATCAACAAGGGGTGCAAGGTGGTGTTATACAAATGATGAGTCATGGTATAAATGTAGTTGGCTTATTTTTAATTGCAGATATTTTAATGCGCCATACAGGCACACGCGACATTACTAAACTGGGAGGCATTCGCAGTATGAACGGACAATTTGGTGTTTTGTTTTTAATCATTTTATTAGGAGCAGTTGCATTGCCTTTAACCAATGGTTTTGTGGGCGAGTTCTTATTAATAAACGGTGTGTTTCAGTTTAACGCGTGGATGGGAGCTTTTGCAGCACTAACCATTATATTAGGCGCAGTATATATGTTGCGTAGTTACCAGGCCATTATGTTAGGCGAGAAAAAATCGAACGAAGTAACTTTTGGTTCTTTAGCCAATACCGATAAAGCAGTTTTAATTATTGTATGTATAGCTGTTATTGCATTTGGTGTTTATCCTAAACCGTTAAACGATTTAGCTGAACCTGCAGTAAAAGCATTAGTAATGAATTTGAAATAAATTATGAAGGGACTTTTTATTATTAGCGGATTGGGAATTTTAGCCATGCTGGCTGAGATTTTTAAATTCAAACGCGCATTGTATCCAATAGTGCTGGTTGGAATTTTAGCTGCTTACGTGGCTAACTTTATGGAGTTTAACAACAACATGTCTATTGAACAATTCAATAACATGATTCGTTTTGATAATGTAGCACTTGCTTTTAGTGGGGTAATTCTTATCACCGCTTTTTTCTGGTTTATTTTAGCCAACGATTATTTTAATTCAGAAACATCTTTAGCCGATCATTTCTCGTTAGTGCTGTTTGCTATTACAGGTGGTTTAATGCTAACTTCTTTCACTAACATGACAACCTTATTTTTAGGGATAGAAATTTTATCTATTCCATTATATGTTCTTGCTGCCAGCAAAAAGAATGATGTTAGGTCTAACGAAGCGGGCTTTAAATATTTAATTATGGGTTCTATGGCTTCGGCCTTTTTACTATTTGGTATTGCTTTAATTTATGGTGCAACAGGAACATTTGATATTATGTTAATGCGTTCTAAAATTACGGACGGAAACTTACCAATGTTTTTTTACGCAGGTGTTATAATGATGTTGGTGGCAATGTGCTTTAAAGTAAGTGCTGCACCGTTTCATTTTTGGGCACCTGATGTATATCAAGGTTCACCAACAGTAATTACAGCTTTAATGAGCACCATTGTAAAAACTGCAGCCTTTGCGGCTTTTATGCGTTTGTTCTTAGTTGGTTTTGGTGGTATTTCAGAAACATGGGGTATGGCTCTAAGTATTGTTATTGCTTTATCACTTGTTATATCAAACGTTACAGCGGCAGCACAGACAAACGTAAAACGTATGTTGGCATATTCAAGTATCAGTCATGCCGCATTTATGTTAATGGCAATTTTAGCCGTTAATGCAAAGTTCTCGGTACCATCTATTTTATATTACACCTTGGCTTATTCAATCGGGTCTATAAGCAGCTTTACGGTTTTATACCATGTAAGTAAAAATGGTGATGAAAGTTTTGAAGCCTTTAACGGGTTGGCAAAACGTAACCCTATGATTGCTTTAGGGATGCTGATTGCTATGTTGTCTTTAGCCGGTATACCGGTAACTGCAGGTTTTTTTGCTAAGTATTTTGTGTTTACAACACTTATAGCAAGTCCGTATAAATGGTTATTGATATTGGCTATACTTACATCTTGTGTGGGTGTTTATTATTACTTTAAAGTAATTATTGCTATGTACTTTAAAAAACCGCATACCGAAGAGCCTGTAGCTTTTGAAAGCTCTCATGCTATGTTATTAGCTATAACAACTGCCATTACAATTATATTAGGTTTATTGCCTGATTTGATTGTGAAGATGTTGTAGGATTGTTTAGAAAGTTTTGTCTTCTTACAGTATTGCTGCCCTCTTAACCAAATAAGCGTAGAGCACTTTATCAAAACCTTCTGCAATATCGGCTTCAATAAAATCTATTTTAAATTGTCCGCATTTTGTTTTCAAATTGCCAATGTAATTATTCATGTGTTTCAAATAATTTTCTTTGGCTTGTTGCGGGTTTAATTTTATTTCTTCGCCACTTTCCATATCTATAAAATGATGCGGACGATTTTCGAAATCGAAATTCAGTTCACTTTTTTTATCGTGCACATGAAATAAAAGCACCTCGTGTTTTTTGTGTTTTAAATGTTGCAGGGCCGAAAACAAAGCATCTTCTTTATCTGCATTATCAAACATATCGCTAAAAATAATAATGAGTGAACGCTTGTGTGTTATCTCGGCAATTTGATCTAATAAAGTTCCTGCAAATGTTTCAGTAGTTGTTTTTGGGTTGTATTGTTGTTGCAGGTTTTCTAATTCGGTAAACACCATTTTTTTTTGCGCAGTGCTTGAACGTGCCGACGCATGAAAATTTAATTTATCCGAAAAAACACTTAAGCCCACAGCATCGCGCTGGCGCAATAACAACTCAGATAAGGCTGCTGCACATTTTATAGAGAAGTTGATTTTGTTATTTTGGTTTTCGGCATCAGCTTTTGCATCTACCGGGTAGTACATAGATGAGGAAGCATCTATAACTAACTGGCAACGTAAATTAGTTTCTTCTTCGTAACGCTTAATAAAAAGTTTATCGCTGCGCCCGTATAATTTCCAATCTATATGCTTGGTGCTTTCTCCAGGATTGTAAATGCGGTGCTCGGCAAACTCAACCGAAAAACCGTGAAACGGACTTTTATGCAAACCTGTTATAAAACCCTCTACTACCTGCTTAGCCAACATCTCTAAAGCAGAGTATTTTTGAATATATTGAGGGTGTATAATTGGCATTTTTTTAAATTAAAATAGGCAACAATTATTAGATAAAAGCCCTAAAAGCAAACCTAATAACTATTGCCTAATTTCTATTAACTAAAACTAAAGTTGTGCTTGTAATTTAGCAGCTAATTGTGCTTTTGGCACAGCGCCTACTTGTTTGTCAACCACTTTACCGTTTTTAAAGAATAAAATAGTTGGTATGTTACGTACCCCAAATTCCATTGATACGTTAGGGTTGTTATCTACATTTAATTTGCCAATAACTGCCTTACCATCATATTCTTTTGCAAGTTCTTCTACTATGGGGCCAACCATGCGGCAAGGACCACACCACTCTGCCCAAAAATCTACTAATACTACTTTATCAGAGTTTTTTACTACTGATTCAAAATTGCCGTCTGTAATTTCAACTGCCATGATTTCTATTTTTTTAATTATCTAAAGTTAATGAATTGTTCCCTTCAATTATCAATTTTCTTTCCAATCTTATTACTCTGCTACTATGGCTTAGTATTTAACTTACTATTCTTTTTCCCGTACGAAAAATATACCACAAAGCCCACCAACATCCATAAACCAGCTGCTTTAAGGGTGGTAACATCAAGAGCTACAATCATTCCGGCACAAACCAAAATACCTAAAATAGGTACAAGGGGCACAAACGGGGTTTTAAACGGACGTTCTAAATTTGGCTCGGCCCGACGCATAATCCATATTCCAGCACTTACCAATACAAAGGCAAATAAAGTCCCAAAAGAAGTTAAATCTCCAGCTATGCTGCCCGGTACAAAGGCGGCAAATAAACCAACAAAAACAAATAGAATCCAATTTGATTTATGGGGTGTGCTGAATTTTGGGTGTAAATCAGAGAAAACTGCGGGCAGTAATCCGTCTTTAGACATAGAATAAAACACACGCGATTGGCCCATTAGCATTACCAAAATAACGGAAGAAAATCCTGCCAAAATAGCCACTGTAACTGCCGTTGCAAGCCAACCATAACCTACCATATACGTTTTAATAGCATAAGCTACGGAAGCTTCTTTACCAGCATGTTCGAACTCGCTCCAATTAGCTACCCCAGTTAAGACATAAGAAAATAACACATATAAAACAGTACATACAGCCAATGAACCTAAAATACCAATAGGCATATCGCGCTTAGGGTTTTTTGCTTCCTGCGCGGCGGTAGATACTGCATCAAATCCAATAAAAGCAAAAAATACAATAGCAGCCCCACCAAGTACGCCACCCCAGCCATATTTAAAAATGCCTTCGTGCCCAACAACTCCTTTTGGTATTAAATAAGGTGTGTGATTTGCGGGATTAATAAAGCCCCAACCCACAGCAATAAACACAAGTACAATGGCCACTTTAATAAATACGATAATGGCGTTTACAAAAGCCGACTCTTGAGTGCCTTTAATAAGTAATAAAGTAAGTGCTAATAAAATAAACAAAGCAGGCAGGTTCATTATACCATGTATTCCATCCGCAGATGCCTCAAAGGGTGAGTGGCACCATTGATAGGGAATAGCGCCTCCAACTAAATTATTCAAATATTCACTCCAGGCAATAGATACAGTTGCTGCACCTAAGGCGTATTCCATAATTAAAGCCCAACCTATAACCCAGGCAACAAGCTCGCCCATAGTGGCATAAGCATAGGTATAAGCGCTTCCCGCAATAGGAATCATTGCGGCAAACTCAGCGTAACATAAGCCCGCAAACAAACAGCCAATAGCTGCCACCACAAATGATAATGTTACAGCCGGTCCCGCTGCTTCTGCAGAAGCAGCGGCAGTACGTACAAATAACCCTGCGCCTATAATGGCACCAATTCCTAAGGCAATTAATGAGCCAGCCCCCAAAGTTTTTTTAAGTCCTTTATTATCCGCGGCATTGCCTAATAATTGCTCAATAGATTTTTTTCTGAATAAAGACATATAGTTTTGAAAAAGTTAAGTAGTAAAACTACAATTTTTTTGCTTAATCCAACACCTTGACAATATTAAGGGGGTTTAATTTATGTACCTTTGTTATACCCTTATTTAGCTGCAATTTATAGCACAGATGTTATCTAAAAACAAAAAATTAATCTTTAAAGAGACAATAGTTTTTAGTGGAGGTGTACTTTTTCTATACTCCTGTTTAGTACCTGTACATAAATTTGAATCAACCAAAATGCCAATAGCACCTAATTATGCTAATGATAGTTGCTGGGCAGCTTTACCAACAAAAAGAGATAGCGCCGATGTTTCTGTTTATGCTGCGGGTATAATAGATGGGCAACAAACTGCACTAATTGATGTGTTTTATGTACACCCAACTACTTATTTAATGGGTAATAAATGGAATGCCAGTTTAGATGACAGAGATGTAAATAAAAAAACCGATCAGTTAGCAGTTCGTAATCAGGCCAGTGTGTTTAACGAAATGTGTAGAGTTTATGCTCCGCGTTATCGGCAAGCCGTTTTGTTTTCATATGCACCTTATGCCGAAAAAAAAGGAAATGCTTCTCAGGCATTTGATTTGGCTTATAGCGATGTAAAAACAGCGTTTACTTATTATTTAAAAAATTATAATCAGGGTCGACCTTTTATTATTGCATCTCATAGTCAGGGCACCGACCATACTATTAGATTGCTTCACGATTTTATTGAGAATGATAGTCTGCTTAAAAAAAGATTAGTAGCGGCTTATATTATTGGACGCCCCATACAAAAGGGAAGTATAAAAGCCATCCCTCCTGCCGATTCGGCTAATCAAACAGGTTGTTATATTATTTGGAATACAGTGCTTTGGGGGCAAACTACTTTTTACGGATTTAAGGTAAGTGATTTAGAATGTGTAAATCCTTTAACTTGGAGAAGAGATACAATTGGCGCTTCATCAGAACTTAATACAGGAGGATTGCCGCAAACTTTTAACAGAGTAGATGCGGGCTTAAACGATGCAAAAATTTCTACAACAGGTTTGTTGTGGGCACACCGCCCAAATGCCACTGTAAAGGATTATCCGTATTCTGATAAAAAAAGATTTCATGTACTTGACTATAATTTGTTTTACATGAACATACGTCAAAACATAAAACTACGAACAGAAACGTATCTTCGTATAAATAGTAAGCAATAAATTTTTGTAGAATTACTTTCTGTATTTTACTTCTAATGCGTGCATTTCAATTAGTGGTTTCAAAAACTCTTCTAAGTCGTAAACACACAATTGAGAAGCTGCATCGCATAAGGCTTTTTCAGGTTCAGGATGTGTTTCAATAAACACACCATCAACTCCACTGGCAACACCGGCTCTTGAAAGTACAGGTAAAAATTCTTTTGCACCACCTTTAGCATCCGAACTTGGGATGCCATATTTGCGTACACAATGTGTAATATCAAACACTACCGGATAACCTAAATTATTCATGTGGAAAAATGCACGAGGGTCAACAATTAAATCGTTGTAGCCAAATGTGTAACCACGTTCGGTAAGAATAACATTATCGTTTCCTGCTTCGATAACTTTTTGCAAAGGATGTTTCATGTTATCAGGTGCCAAAAACTGGCCATGTTTAATGTTTACCACCTTACCTGTTTTTGCAGCAGCTACTAATAAAGTAGATTGCATACATAAGTAAGCTGGTATTTGTAATACATCGCACACGGCACCGGCAGCAGCAGCTTGATCGGGATAATGTATATCAGTTAAAATAGGGAAACCAAATTGCTCTTTTACTTTAGCAAGAAGCTTTACACCTTTATCTAAGCCCGGACCATCGTAGTATTTCAAACTACTACGGTTATCTTTTTGGAAAGATGATTTATAGATGATTTTTATTTTCATGTGCTCCGAAACCTCTTTCAGTTTCTCGGCAGTTTTCATCATAATAGATTCTTCTTCTATCACACAAGGACCGGAGATTAAAAACAACTCATTGCTTCCGCACTCAATATTTCCAACTTTTACTATTTTTTTGTTTATCATAATCTTCTAAATAAATCTTTAATATAATCTAAAGTAACACGTTTTTGCCAATCGTCACCAAATGCATGGTGCCACATAAAAGGCAAATTAAAAGAAACAATTGCCATAGCGGTTAATGTTTCTTCATTCCAATCTTTACTTAAGTTTTGTGGTAATACAATTTTATGCTTTGCAATCATTTGCATAAACTCGCTATGACCTTTTAAATAAATATCGCCAAGATGCTGAAAAATAATGCAATTTGCATAACAATGACGTGTACCTAATATTTTAGATAAGCCATAACTCAGCGCATGGCAAACACCAACTTCGCTATAGGTTAAACTTAAACCACCCATTAAGGATGCAACCATTAGTTTATCATTATTCTCAGGGGTTTGACCCGCTTTATCTCCCAAATAAATTTCTCTACACAACTTTAGCGATTGCTCGCCATATGCTAAACTAAAAGCATTATTGCGTATACCAGTTTCGCTTTCTATGCAATGTATGTAAGTATCCATCCCAGTATAAAACCACCAATCAGTTGGTACGCTGGCAATTAATTCGGCATCTAAAATGACCTGATTGAAAACCGTCCAATCGCATTTTAAACCTAATTTTTTTTCTGGTCCTGTAAGTACAGCAGTCATTGATACTTCGGCACCTGTGCCTGAAATAGTTGGCACACCTAAATGATATACGCCTGCTTTTTTTATCAGGTTTAATCCTTGATATAAAGTAGATGAACCTGTGTTGGTTAACATCAACGATAACGCCTTAGCTATATCCATAATGCTACCACCACCAATGCCAATAACACCACTAGGTAAACCTTTTTTTGCTAAAATTTCATCGCGCAAAGTATCTATCTGCTCCGTAGTTGGCTCATGAGGGTCAACATCAATGTAATAAATTAAATCTTCGGGTTTGTTTTGTAATTTGGTTGATAAAAGCTTTCCTTTAAAATAATTGTCAACTACATAAACAAAATAATGATTGTTTTCTTTACGTACAGGCTCTACCGTTTCAGCTAATTGTGCAAAAGAGCCACGACCATAAGTAACTTTATCAATGTTCTTAAAATTTTTATGCATGAACAGGCTTCATAGCTTTAGTAACACATTCAGAAATTTTTGAAGCAAGTGTTTTCATGTCTTCTTCAGTCCATTTATATTTTATACCGAAAGAAATTAAACGCCCAATTACTTCTTGTGTTTTTGGTAATTGCAGGTTTTTGTAATCTTGCGGTGCACCTAACACTTCAATAGGAAGTTTAGAAATAGTACGCAGTTCTTTAATATGATCCCACTGATTAATAAAGTGGTACATGTTTTTAAACCAATAATCAAATCCTGCAACTCCGGCAGCCTTCATTTCATCAACTACACGTTGTGCTGTTGCTGTATCAGGTAGTAATAAATTTAAACAAGTTGCTGAATCTCCATCCGGGTCAGCAAGTTTTGCAAAAGATATACCGGTAGTTTTAGATAATAAATCTTGCATAAACTTTTTGTTTTTGCGATTTTTATCTTTAATAAGAGGCACACGGCGTGTTTGTGCTACACCAACCGCCGCATGTAATTCAGATATACGATAATTAAATCCTAAATACGGATGTTGTTCCATGCCTCGCACAGCACCAATATGGTCGTGCCCGTGGTCGCTATATACATCTGCTTTTTTATAAGTAATTTCGTCATTAGTAACCATTACACCCCCTTCTCCCGCGGTTGCAATTTTAAAGAAATCGAATGAGTAGCATCCCGCTTTACCAAATAAACCTGTATAAGTTCCTTTATATGATGATGCAAAAGATTGCCCTGCATCTTCAACCAAAATTAATTTATGGTCACTCACCACTTTCATAATGCTATCCATGTCGGCCATGCCACCACACATGTGCACCAAGCAAACTGCTTTTGTTTTTGATGTAATAGCTTTTTTAATTCCTTCAGCACTTAAACAGAGTGTCTCGTCTATCTCGGCAAACACGGGTAAAGCACCAATAAATAAAACGGCTTCAATGGTTGCCATAAATGTAAAAGGTGGCACAATAACTTCATCTCCGGTTCCAATTCCGCTGGCAGCAAGTGCTGTTGCCACAGCTGTTGAACCGCTACTCATAGCATGAGCAAACTTTGCTCCGGTTATTTTTTTTACTTCAGTTTCAAAATCTTTTGCTTTCCAATGGTTGTTACGCAATGCATCGTGGTTATAACGAAATAACACTCCGGTTGATAACACATCGTTTATCTCTTTACGCTCTTCAGCGCCAAATAATTCTGTTCCAGGCATGGTTAAAAATTTTGAGTACAAAGATAAGAAATTACCCCATGCCAAAGGGGTAGATTTATTTTCGATGGTTTAATGAAATTTTGTTTTCTTATTAGTGTTAAATAAAAAATGCTTTTTGTTTTTGACAGAATTAACCCATATTTGTTATAGAAATTAATTATATGATAAAGAAATTTTACCTACTATTTTATTTGTTTAGTGCTACAGTTTTGTTTGCCCAGACAGACCCTGTGGAGCTAGACACAATAAAAAAAACGCACACAGTTCAATTCACCGGCTTTATAGATGCCTATTATTCATATGATTTTAATCAACCACCAAATCACGAGGTATCGGCCCCGTTTATCTATAACTACAAACGCAATAATGAGTTTAACATTAATTTGGCACTATTAAGTGCCTCATATAGCGGAGATAAAATCCGTTCAAAAATTGGGCTAATGGCAGGAACTTACGCTCAGTACAATTATGCCAGCGAACAAGGTTTATTAAAAAACATATATGAGGCAAATGCCGGTATTAAATTAATGAAACATCTTTGGTTGGATGCCGGAATTTTTGCTTCACATATTGGTAACGAATCTGCTTTTTCACTTACCAATCCGACGCTAACCCGTTCTATTATGGCTGAAAACACACCGTATTACCAAACTGGTGCAAAGCTAACTTACGATGCCGGAAAGAAATGGTTATTTAGTCTGTTACTTTTAAACGGTTGGCAAAACATACAAGAAACACCAGGTAACACCAACAAACCAGTTTGCACCCAAATTTTATTCAGACCAAATGATAAAACAGAAATTAATTACAGCACCTTTATAGGAAACGAAAAACCTGATACGGCCAAGCAATGGCGGTACTTTAATCACTTTTATTTTACATCCCATCTCAGTAAAAAAATCTATCTATCAACCGCATTTGATTATGGTATCCAGCAAAAATATAAAGACAAAGCTCATTACGATAAGTGGTTTGGAACCTCAGTTATTTTAAAATATAAACTTACTCATAAGTTTTCTACCTCTTTACGAGGCGAATATTATAGTGACCCGTCGCAGGTAATTGTAACGACCAACACGCCTTATGGAACAAATGTTTTAGGTGCCTCACTTAATCTTGATTTTTCTCCTTATCAAGGATCTTTGATTAGGCTTGAAGGTAAAATGTATAATGCGCAGGATAATATTTTTCTAACCAAAACCGGATATAATAGTCAAACCTATATAGTTACAATTGATTTTGTAGTTAGTTTCTAATCCTTATTTATTTCTGGGATGATGCTTTATAATGGCATCTTTTAAGGTGTGGTTACTTATATGCGTATAAATCTCAGTGGTTGTAATGCTTTCATGCCCCAACATTTCTTGCACAGCTCGTAAATCAGCCCCATTTTCTAATAAATGGGTGGCAAAACTGTGTCTAAAAGTATGCGGAGAGATTGTTTTTTTTATACCTGTTTTTTCTACCAATTGTTTAATGATGTAAAAAATCATCACCCTTGAAAGCATACTGCCTCTGCGATTTAAAAACAAAACATCTTCGTTTCCTTTTTTTACCACAATATGACTTCGAATGTTTTTCAAATAAATATCAATGTGCTTAAGTGCCATAGCATTTATAGGCACAAGCCTTTGTTTGTTACCCTTGCCAATTACAATTATAAACTCTTCTTCTTTATGTATTTCACTTATTTTTAAATTTACCAACTCGCTAACACGTAAGCCGCAACCATAAAGCACTTCAAGCATGGCGCGGTTTCTTTCTCCGTCGTCGGTACTTCTGTCAATGGCGTTTAAAACATCTTCAATTTCTTTTTCGTTTAAAACATCGGGTAGTTTTCGGGCTGTTCGTGGCCATTCCAGTAAGGTAGTAGGGTTATTATCGGTTTCTTTTTCTATTACCAAAAATTTAAAAAACGCTCGTATGCCCGATAAAATACGGCCTTGAGTTGAAGCACTTAAACCTAATTCGTTAATTTGTTTTATGTATTCTTGTAAATGTTTTAAGGTTGTTTTTTGAGGTGTAATAGGAGGCTTTTTCCCCTCCATAAACTTCATCAAACCATCTATATCCCTTAAATAAGCTTCTACCGAGTTTTTACTGAATGATCGCTCAGCAGATAAGTACATCTCAAACGATTTTATAAAAAACTTCCAGTTGCTCAAGGTGTTTTATTTACAGCAAATTTACTGCTTAGTTTGTTATCTTTATACAATGAATTTTTTGGCGCATTTATTTCTTTCGGGCGAACCTGGTGAACAAATGGTAGGCAATTTTATAGCCGATTCGGTTAAAGGAAGTGCTACCGATAATTTTCCAAAAGAAATACAAAAAGGAATAAAGCTGCACCGAGCCATTGATACTTTTACGGATAACCATCCTGAGATGCTAAAAAGTAAAGAGCGATTGCGACCTCGTTACAAAAAATATGCCCCTGTTATAACTGATATTTTTTATGATCATTTTTTAGCAACAAATTGGCAAGATTATTCGGCAATTTCGCTTAGAGATTATACAAATCAGGTTTATAAATATTTAGAAAAATATCATGCAATTTTCCCGGAACGCTCTCAGCAGTTTTATAATTACATGATTAAGTACGACATACTTTTTGCTTATACAAAAATCGAGGGCATTGAAAAAGTAATGCAGGGCATGTCGCGCAGGGCACATTTTATATCGGGCATGGAAACCGCGACCGAAGAATTAGTGAAAGATTACGATAGCTATAAAGCAGAATTCAAGCTGTTTTTTCCTGATTTGCAGCAACATGTTTATGAAATTAAACAACATTAACCGAAATTAGTATTTTTAGCCCATGAAGATTTTAATTATAAACGGATCTAATTTAAACCTGCTTGGCACACGTGAACCAACTGTTTACGGAAACCAGACTTTTGAAGAGTATTTGACCGAACTAAAAGCAAAGTTTCCTGCTGTTCAGTTTGATTATTTTCAGAGTAATGTAGAGGGCGAATTAATAAACACTTTACATAAAGCAGCTAAAAATGTTGATGGCATTATTTTAAATGCTGGTGCTTACACACATACTTCAATTGCTATTGCTGATGCCGTTGCCGGAATTGCTGTTCCGGTAGTTGAAGTACATATCAGTAATATTTTTGCGAGGGAAGACTATCGTCATGTTTCCTATTTAGGCAAACATTGTAAAGGTTCTGTTTCCGGTTTTGGCTTAATGAGCTACGATTTGGCTTTGCAGTATTTTATTTCGCAGCCTCGCTCTTAGATTTGCGCTTTCTTAAATATAAAACCGTTCCAACTTTTGGTTCTCCGTTTGATGGTTTTATTCTATTCTTTTTATATAAAGAACTTAGTTTAATACCGTGCAATTGTGAAATGCTTTCCATGGTTTCTCCTTTGGTTACCACATGGTAAGGCTCTAAAGCTTTTCTACGCTTGGCTTCCACATAAACCTTTTCGTACGCAACTATCGTTTCTCCTTTATTAAAATCGTTATATTTAAACAAATCACTTAACTCTAAGTCAAAATCACTGGCAATTTTATAAAAAGAATCTCCCGGCTTTGCTATAATAAATTTGGTATGATTAAATTTTAAAACCTGCCGTAAATTAAATTTTACCTGCGGTGCTTTTTCTTTTATGTTGCGCATGGTTAACACTACATCTTTATCTAGCTCATACAATTTATACTGCTCAATTAAATCAATTAATTGCTCGGCATATTTTGGATGGGTAGCGTAACCTGCCTCTTTCAGGCCTCTTGCCCAGCCTTTATAATCAGTTTTAGGCAATTCAAATAAAAAAGCATAGCGGTCACGATTTCTTAAAAACTGGGAGTGGTCAGAGTATGAGTCTAACACATCCTGGTATTTTCTAAAACACTCGTTCTTTTCGTCGTCATCTAAAATGTAGCTTGGCCCTGTCCAATCTTTATGGCATTTAATCCCAAAATGGTTGTTGGCATAAACCGACAAAGCACTATTACCATTACCACTCTCAAGCATGCCCTGTGCAAGCGTAATGCTGGCCGGTACGCCATATCGATACATTTCTTTTATGGCGTCTTCTTTATATCGGGCAATATAATCGTTGGGCGTAAGTTTCTTTTCAGATGGCTGAGAAAACACATCTACGCTCAAAAAAAGCAACACGACTACTATGTAACGAAAACGTAACATCAATAACCAAAGTTACGAAAACAAAACATAGTCTTCAAGTCCAATAAAAAAGGCTTTTAACAGCCTATTGTTAATGGCTTTTGGTTTTGCTTTGCCAATATTTATACCGATTTTTGTGGGCTTTTTACTATGTCTTTACAAAACATACATATTGATTTTACAGCAGTTACAGAAAAAATTTCTGAAGGAAGTAATCTTTTTGTAAAAGGCATACATGGTTCGGGTTGGAGTTTTTTATATGCCCAATGCGCTAAAGAATTTGATAAGAACATTGTTATTATTTGCAACAATAACGAAGATGCGCTTTATGTACTAAATGATTTACAGGTTTTGCAAGAAAAAAAGGTTTTGTACCTGCCTTTTAGCTACGTTAATGCCTACGATTTTGAGAAAACCCAAACAGCCTCGCAGCAGCAACGTATAGAAACACTAGAAAAGATTACATCGAGCGATAAAAAAAACATAATTGTTACCTATACCGAAGCACTTTTTGAAAAAATACCAGGTAAAACAGCTTTAAGTGAAAACACCTTTAAACTGGCTGTTAAAGAAAAACTTTCTATTGAGTTTTTGGAGGAGTTTTTATTTTCTTACCATTTTGAGCGAGTTGATTTTGTTGCCGAACCGGGGCAATTTGCTGTGCGTGGCGGAATTATTGATGTCTTTTCTTTTTCAGCTAACATGCCTTATCGTATAGAATTGTTTGGTGATGAAGTAGAATCTATCCGCAGCTTTGATGCTTTATCTCAGCTCTCTACAGCTCGTTACGAAAAAATACACATTACCCCAAATATTACTAACGAAGGGATGTCTGACAACAAAATGTGTTTTTTAGAAACACTTTCAGATGATGCCACTTTAATTTTCTGTAAAGACTCAAGTTACCTCATTCAAAAAACCGAAGCATTGTTTGAAAAAGCGGTTTCTTCTTACGGAGCCTTGCATGAAACAACCCAACAAGCACCTGAAAAATTATTTTGTAATGTTGACTATTTAAAATCCTCTTTACAAAAGAAACAAATCATCGAAACAAGTGGAAACCCATTATTTACAGATGATATAGCTGAGCTTAATCAGCAACCGCAACCCTCTTTCAATAAAAATTTCGAATTACTTTTTAAACACCTTTTAGAAAATAAACAAAAGGGCTACAGCAATTTTTTATTTACTGATACCGAGAAACAAGCTGAACGTTTACGTCAAATTTTAGCCGACGTTTCAAATGCAAACCGTGTTGCCGAAAATTTATTCGAAACCATACATCTTAGCATACATGAAGGTTTTATAGATTACACCAATAAATTAGCTTGTTATACCGACCACCAAATATTCGAGCGTTACCATAAATACAAAACCCCACAATCGTTTCAAAAAACAGGTGAGGCACTTACTTTAAAAGAGTTGCAAAGCCTTAACCCGGGAGATTATGTGGTACACATAGATCATGGAATAGGCCGCTTTGCAGGCTTAGAGAAAATAAAAGTAGGCGATAAAACACAAGAGGCGGTTAAGCTTGTTTATAAAGATAACGATGCTGTTTATGTAAGCATAACCTCATTGCACCGTATTGCAAAATATACAGGTAAAGAGGGGCAAGTGCTGCGCATGGATAAGCTTGGCTCTACCCATTGGCAAACACTTAAACAAAAAACTAAAACACGTGTTAAGCAAGTAGCTTTTGATTTAATTAAATTGTATGCTAAACGTAAAGCCTCAAAAGGGCATGCTTTTGCTCCCGATAATTATTTGCAGCATGAGCTAGAGGCTTCGTTTATTTATGAAGATACACCCGATCAGGAAAAAACTACCAACGATGTAAAACGTGATATGGAAAAACCATATCCGATGGATAGATTAGTGTGTGGTGATGTTGGCTTTGGTAAAACAGAAATCGCTATACGCGCTGCATTTAAAGCAGCCTGCGATGGTAAACAAACCGCCATACTGGTACCTACTACTATTTTAGCACTTCAGCATTATAAAACGTTTGCCGAACGCTTTAAAGACTTTCCTTGCACGGTAGATTTTATTAATCGGTTTAAATCTGTCAAAGAGCAAAAAGAAACGCTGCAAAAACTAGCTGAGGGTAATGTAGATGTTTTGGTTGGCACACATAAGCTACTTAGCAATCAAATTAAGTTTAAAGATTTAGGGTTGCTTATTATCGATGAAGAACAAAAATTTGGTGTAGGCGCAAAAGATAAATTGAAACTTATTAAGCAAAATGTTGATACATTAACGCTTACTGCTACGCCTATTCCTCGTACATTACAATTCTCTTTAATGGGTGCGCGCGATTTATCGGTTATTGCAACTCCGCCACCAAATCGTTACCCGGTGCAAACCGAACTTCATAATTTTAATGAAGAGTTAGTGCGAGATGCCTTACAATTTGAAATTACGCGTGGCGGACAAGCATTTTTTATTCATAATAAAGTACAAAGCATTCAGGAAGTTGCGGGCATCATTCAGCGTTTGTTACCCGAAGCAAAAGTGGCTGTGGGTCACGGGCAGTTGGATGGAGATAAATTAGAGGATGTGATGCTTAACTTTATTGAAGGAAGAACCGATATACTTGTTGCAACTACTATTATTGAATCGGGTCTAGATATTTCAAATGCAAACACAATTATAATTAATGATTCGCAAAACTTTGGTTTAAGTGATTTACACCAAATGAGGGGTAGGGTGGGTCGCTCAAATAAAAAGGCATTTTGTTATTTATTAGTTCCATCATTGCTTACACTTACAAGCGACGCGAAAAAACGCTTAAAAGCGATTACCGAGTTTACCGATTTAGGAAGTGGTTTTCAAATTGCTATGCGCGATTTAGATATACGTGGCGCAGGTGATATGCTAGGTGGCGAACAAAGTGGTTTTATTAATGACATGGGCTTTGACACCTATATGAAAATTTTAAACGAAGCTGTTGAGGAGTTGAAAGAGGAAAGCTGGTATAAAGAACAAACTAAAGATATGCAGTTGGCAGAAACTCAGGTAAAAACTGCATTCTCAAAAGCATTTGTAAAAGATACGGTGCTTGAAACCGATTTTGAATTATTGATACCGGATAGATATATAGAAAACATTACCGAGCGTTTAAACACCTACAAGCAATTAGACGAAGCACAAACTGAAGATGAATTAGTTGTTTTATTAAAGAATCTGGAAGATCGTTTTGGTCCATTACCGCAACAAGTGTTGAATTTAACAGATGCCATACGCATGCGCCGAAGAGCCATGTATCTTGGTTTTGAAAAATTGGTTTTGAAAAACGGAAAGATGCTAGCCTATTTCATTAGTAAACAAGAAAGCGAATATTATAATTCGGAAGCTTTTAAAAGTATTCTATTATACGCACAAAAAAACCCGGCATATTGTGCTCTTAAAGAGCAAGGCGCTCGTTTTTATATAAGCATACAGAATGTAAAATCGGTTAAAGATGTTATGGTTATATTTACTGCTATTGAAAAATTAATGACCAAGCACGATGAAGTACACAGCTAAAACTCCTTGGCTATTTTATGCTTTGGTTGCATATATAGTGCTGCAATTTTTGTGGTGGGAAGTTTTGTTAACCCGCCAAACGAGCCAATTAGCTGAGGAACAAAAGAACATATCAGCACTACATTTTTCGGATAAAAATTTGTTGGAAGAAAATTTAAAACAAATTGAAACTAAAAAAAACCACCAATTATGGATGCATGTTGGAGAGGGAACGGTTTTCTTAATACTAGTTTCTTTAGGCGTTTTAAAAATCTATAACACGCGTAAAAAAGAAAACGAATTAGCACGTTTGCAGAATAATTTTTTACTGTCAATAACACATGAACTTAAGTCTCCGCTGGCATCGGTAAAACTTCAATTACAGACCTTACAAAAGCATAATTTAGAGGAAACCGTAAAAAATAAATTACTGCAAAAAGCTCTAGCAGATAATGAACGGTTACTGCGTATGATTGACAACGTGTTACTGGCATCTAAAGCTGAAAATGAAAATAATGTTTTACGCCTTGAAAAAATAAACCTATTTGAAACCCTTACCAAACTTGTTGAACAAGCTTTTGAAGAGAATAAAAGTTGCATAAAAATAGCTTTTACCGAAACGGTTTTTGTTAATGCAGATGAGCAATTTCTTTCTATCATTTTTTCTAACCTTATAGAAAATGCTATAAAATATTCTCCAACAAATTCTCCAATCGAAATAAATGTTCAATCACAAAATAATTATGCAGTTGTTCTGATAAAAGATGAAGGTTATGGCATTTCTGATACGGAAAAAGAAAATGTGTTTAAAAAATTCTATCGTATTGGAAATGAGGAAACCCGCTCTGCCAAAGGTACAGGTCTTGGTTTATTTATTACAAAAAACCTTTGCGATTTACATAATATACAAATAAGCATAAGCGATAACAATCCAAAAGGAACAGTTTTTATGCTTAAATTCCCTTAATTAAAACTTAAGTCCTACTTGAAGAATAAATGTTCGTGGAGGTTCTATTAAACCCGGGCGCGACATAAACTCTACATTAAAAAAGTTATTTATTAAAAAGGATACTTTTACATTTTTACTTACCTGACAAGCAATCCTAAAATCATTTACCCATACACCCGTATTATGAGTGGCTCTATACTGAGCCAATCCTGGCAACAGAAATAACTGACTTGGAGCATATTGGTCTGGCACCCCATCATCGTATAAAATGTTTTGCTGAAAACGTCTATCAAGGTTTTGCATAACACTTGTATAACGAGCACTCCATCCAAAAGAAACAACTTTATAGGTTAATTGTATATCGTTTTTAAACATAGTTTTATTTCTATATCGCAAAACATTGGTACGAGAAGTACCAGTAGTATCAGTTTTTGGATTGAAATTAGGGTTGATGGGATTAGAATATGTATAACCAGAAAGTAAATCTACCCTTATTGGGCCAATTTTACCGGTACCACTAATAGAAACATCTACACCATTAATGTTAGCATTGCCTATGTTTTGAAATTGAAAGCCAACATTTTTTGCTAAATCTGTTATGCCATTGATTTGACTAGATTTTCCAACAGTATCATATTTAAAACCTAAATCAATCATATTATAATAATGTGTCACAAAATAGGCGGCATCAAAAAAACCTTGAAAATTTCCAATTTTAAATCCTTGCTTAATACCCACTTCTGCGGTATATCCTTTTTCGGGTTGAAGCGAAGGATTTGCATAAATGTTTGTTCCAACAGCAGTATTTATATATTTTTCTGCCACGCTCGGAAAACGATAACCTTGCCCAAAGGAGGCGCGAATAAATGTATATTCCAATGCCTGATAATTTAAACCAGCTCTAAAAACCGGTTGTACCGGTAAGTTGGTTTTTTTTGGCGCATTCAAAAAGAAAAAGCCCCCTTTAGTTTGCGCGGTATCTACTTTATTATATTCTATCCGCATGCCACCCGAAACAGTTAAGTGGTTAAAGAATTTTTTATCAGCCTGAACGTAAGCTGCTAAATTTTTGCCAAAACGGGTGCCGTATAAATAGGGCGCTAGAACCACTTGCCGCATTCCAACTCCTCCAGCAGTAATGTTGAATTTATTTTTAAAGCTTTTTTGCCATTGATACTCTCCATAATACAACTCTGCTCTCGAGCTTTGGTTTTCACCACCTGAACTATTGTTGTTATTGGTTAAAAAGTACCTGCCCCTAAGGTTATGTTTGCCTCCTCTTTTACTAACGTAATTCAAATAGGGGTCAATATTATTTCGTGTATTTGAGTAAGCTGATAAGGTTCCAGGTCTTGACTGAAAAGCTTGATCTGCACTTTTCCATAAAAAGAACAGATTTCCGTTATAGGTCATTGCGGTTGAGTTAATGCCCGCAATTAATCCGGGTATTTTTTTAAAACGATAACGCAAATTTATATTTGCTCTTATTCTGTTTTCACTAACACTATCGCGATAGCCTTCATCTTTATATAGTTGCCCACCCATTACTAAATCTAAATTTCCGAACTTTTGTGCATGAGAAAAAGTTATACCTTGATACATAGGATTAAATTTGTTTTGCTGTTTCCACCAATCTAAACTTTCTCTGTCTGCATCTCCATATAAACCCGTTACCATATTAACTTGTGTTTCAGGTTGATCCCCTGCAAACTTTGTGCGCATGTTAATAACCCCATTAAGTGCGGAAGAGCCGTATAAGGCAGACGATGCGCCTTTTATTACTTCTATTTGCGCCATATTTTCAATAGGGATATAATTAAACTTTATATCGCCGGCATCAGCTGATATCATAGGCATTCCATCAACTAACATCATTACACGACTTCCGGCTCCGTAAGTAAAACCACTTCCACCACGTATACTTACTTGCTGGTCGGTAATATAAACGCCGGGCACCTGATTCATGATTTGATCAAGCTGCACCACAGCCTTATTTTGTAATAAATCTGCTTTTATTACTTCCATAGAAACAGTTACTTCCGAAAGTTTTTGCTCATATTTTCCGGCAGATACCACGACTTCATCTAAGGCTCTGTTAGACACGTCCATTGCAATAGCTATAACAGTCGTATCTTTTTCTTTTATATCAATAGTTTTAGAAAAATTGGCATACCCCACCAAAGATGCTTTTATAACTTGTTTTCCTACAGGAACTTGCAGCGAGAAATTACCATTTACATCGGTAACCGTATTTTTATCAGCACAAACTAGCACTACGCCCGGCAAAGTTTCTTTACTCGATTTGTCGGTAACACGCCCCCTAACAACACCTTGCGCATAAGAGGTATATGATAAAATAAACTGACAAATAAAAATAAGTATTCGTTTAATCATTTTTTTGTTTTATCTAACTTTGCAATATAATATTTATTTTTTTCTTGAACGCAAACGAGTTATTATATCAAATTAACCTAAAACAAATACAAGGCATTGGAGATGCTATTGCCAAAAACCTGATTGCATATTGTGGCAGCGCTAGTGCGGTTTTTAAGGCTACTAAAAACGAATTACTTAAAACCCCACAAGTGGGTGAGCGCGTAGCACAAATTATTTTAAATGCCAGGAGTAATGCCAAAATATTTAAACGTGCCGAGGAAGAAATAAAATTTATTGAAGAGGAAAACATTACCCCCTTATTTTTTACAGATTCCAACTACCCAAATAAATTAAAACACTGTAACGATGCACCCATACTTTTGTTTTATAAGGGCAATGCAGATTTAAATAAAGAAAAAATAATAGCAGTAATTGGCACACGCAACGCTACGGATTATGGCAAACAACTAACCGAAAAATTAATTACCGATTTATCTGCCGAAAATATTTTGGTGGTTAGTGGTTTGGCTTATGGCATAGATGTTTATGCACATAAAGCAGCATTAGCCAATAACCTTGATACCGTTGGTGTTTTAGGGCATGGGTTGGATATTTTATACCCCGCACTTCATGCTAATGTAGCCAGCAAAATGGTTAACCAAGGTGGCTTGTTAACCGAGTTCATGTCGCAAACAAATCCTGGCAGAGAGAATTTTCCAAAACGTAACAGAATTGTTGCCGGCATGTGCGATGCTGTTATTGTGGTAGAATCTAAAATAACAGGAGGCGCGCTTATAACGGCAGAAATTGCACATACATATAACCGAGATGTATTTGCTTTTCCAGGCAATGCTGAAGAAGAGTTTTCTGCCGGATGCAACATGCTTATTAAACGTAACAAAGCTTCGCTTATTGAAAACGCAGCCGATTTATTATACGCCATGGGTTGGGAACAAACTGAAAACAAAAAAGTGAAAAGCAATCAATTTGCTTTACCTATCAATCTTTCAGACGATGAAAATCAAATTATCAATTTAATAAAAGACTCGCAGCCCATTCATGTAGATGAAATATGCAACAAGCTACAATTAACACCAGGTAAAGCTTCGGGCTTGTTGTTACAGTTAGAATTTGGAAACCTAATAAAATCGTTACCGGGAAAACTTTATACTTTAAATTAAAAAATGAACGCAGATACTATTTTAAAAACAGATGTACATCAGGAGCTTTCTTTTCTTGATAAATACACTAAAACGATAATTGATTTACTTGTAGAATACACGCCAAAATTAATTATGGCCGGCTTAGTTCTTGTATTAGGGTTTTGGCTTATAAAAAAATTAGCCCGCATTTCAGAAAAAGCTATGTTACGCAGAGATTTAGATGTTTCGTTAAGAACATTTTTACGAAGTTTAATTGGTGTCGGATTAAAAATTTTATTACTGATTACTGTTGCCGGAATGATTGGCATACAAACCACTTCATTAGTAACTGTATTAGGTGCTGCTGGTTTAGCTGTGGGTTTGGCTTTGCAGGGCAGTTTATCAAATTTTGCCGGTGGGGTTTTAGTGTTGGTTTTTAAACCTTTTAAAGTAGGGGATACTATAGAGGCACTTGGCCAAAAAGGATTGGTGCAGGAAATTCAAATTTTTAATACCATTTTAATTACCGTTGATAATAAAACCATTATACTCCCTAATGGCTCTGTGTCAAATAATATTATTGTAAATCAAAGTCGAGAAGGCACTTTGCGAGGCACCTGTATTATAAATATCAGCAACGAATTTGATAGTGATATGGTTAAAAAAACAATTTTAGATGTTATTTTAACAGATAATCGAGTGCTAATTGAAAATCATGCGCCTGCGGTTGCATGCACTAAAGCTGGTGGAGGCACTTACACGTTGCAGGCATCTTTTTTTACTTCAGAAAAAGATAATGCCGCGACTACTGCTAGCATTACAGAAAACATAAACAAAGAACTGGCTAGGCAAAAAATTGGAGAGCCTATACCTAGAATGATTGTTCAACAAGCATAAATAAACAAATGAAAATAACAATAGTAGGTTGCGGTAACATGGGTTTAATTTATGCCCGTTCTTTTTTAAAATACAATATTGTCTTTAAAGATGATTTATTGTTGGTTGAAAAAAATGAAACGCGTAAAGAAGAGTTAAAAAAATTAAATATTGGTTTAGTTGTTGTTCCTGATGATAAACTCATTTCAGATAGCGATGTAGTTATTCTATCCGTTAAACCACAAGATTTTATAGAGCTTGCAGCTGATTTAAAAAAGGTGTTGAATGAAAAAACTATTCTCCTAAGTATCATGGCGGGAATAAATATTTCTTTTTTACAGCAAAAATTAAATCATCAAAAAATTGTAAGGGCCATGCCTAACTCACCTGTAGAAATAGGTATGGGAATTACGGCTTATAGTTTAAGCAAAACAATAACTATTGAACAAGCGCATAAAGTAGAAAATCTACTAACCACTACAGGAAGAACCCTATATATGGAGGATGAAAACCTATTAGATGCCGTTACTGCCCTTAGTGGTAGTGGACCCGCTTATTTCTTCTATTTTGTTCAACAACTTATCGAAGCAGGCAAAAAAATGGGAATGAATGAAGCCACTGCGTCTATGTTGGTTAAACAAACTATGTTGGGCTCGTTTCATTTAATTAATAATGCAGGTAAGCCTTTAAACGAATTAATTAAAGCAGTAGCCTCAAAAGGAGGAACTACTGAGGCGGCACTAAGCACTTTTGCAAAGCATGATATGAATCAACACCTACAGGAAGGCTTATTAAATGCCGAAAAGCGCGCTAAAGAATTAGCAGAACAAGCAAGTAAAGTTTAACCAACAAATTAATTTCGTTAAAAAAACCTAACACTTAATTTAAAATAGATTAAACGGTTACATTTGCCGTTAAATAAACAATAAAACAACATAAAAATGAAAACAATTTTTAAATTATTTGTAGCCGCATCCTTGGCTACATCTCTTATTACAACCACATCATGTGGTGGTAAAAACGAAAAACAATCAAACCCGGTAGTTGATAGTCTTGCATCAGATAACTCTAACCTTAAAGGTGAATTAAGTGAAAAAGAAGCTGCTTTACAAGATTTTGTAAATGGTTTTAATGACATACAATCCAATTTAGATGAAATTAAATCTAAAGAGAAAATAGTTACAGGTGCTGCACAAGGTGGTGATGTAAAAAGTAAGGAAGAGCAAATTAAACAAGATATACAAAGTATCTATGATTTAATGGCTAAAAACAAATCTCGTATTGCATCTTTAAGCAAAAAGCTTAAAACTTCTAATACAAAAATAGACGGGTTGGAAAAAATGATTGCAGGTTTAGAAGCTCAGCTTAACGAAAAAGAGGGTCAAATCACCGATCTTAAAAATCAATTAGAGCAAAAAAATATTGAGCTAAGCAACTTAACTACCAATTACACAAACCTTGAACAAGATAATCAAAGTAAAATACAGCAACTTAATACTGCTTACTATATCATTGGTACAGGTAAAGAATTAAAAGCTGATGGTGTTACTGAAAAAGAAGGTGGTTTTATTGGCTTAGGTAAATCAATGGAAATCAAAAAAGATTTTAATAAAGATAAATTTACTAAAATAGACATTACCCAAGTTGCTAGTATTCCTTTGGGAGCTAAAAAAGTAAAAATTCTTACTAATCACCCAAGTAGTTCTTATAAATTGGTGGGCGAAAAACCGGTACAAAAAATCGACATCACTAACGCTACCGATTTTTGGGCTACTTCTAAATATTTAGTAATAGTTACTGAGTAATTTTTGTTGAAAGATATTTTTTAAAGGCCTTCGCATTCCGCGAGGGCTTTTTACTTTTACAGCTATTGAAAACTCTTCTACAAATAGCACCAAGTATATTTTCTAAACATGAGCTTGCTGCAAAGCATGCAGATTCTGTAGAAAGAAACGGAAATTACAATTTACTTGTTTTTCTTTTAATTTTTGTTTGCTGTACACTGGTTATATATGTTTACTTACGTTTTTATAAAAAAACACTACAGGTTTTTTCGTCTATAGTAAGTTATAGTACCTCACAGCAAGTACAAAGAGAGGGGCATTCTTTTATTAAATCGTTTTCTATCTGTTTGTTTTTAATTTATATGGTTTGTGGTGGGCTTTTTTTTGCCGATTTAAGTATTTACCAAGGTTGGTTTAAAAATGTTTCGATTGAACTGATAAAATGGGTATCAATTATTTTGGTGGGAGTTTTAATACTTTTTAGACGGCTTTTAAATCAAGCGCTCGGGTCTATCATAAAAGAAAAAACCGCTACCGAAGATTTGTTTTTTCAGTACGCATTTGGTATATATATAAGCGCATTAGTTATGCTTGTTTGTTGCTTGTTGTTACATTACTCAAATATACCCCCGGCTTATTTATTTCTGGTAGGAATTAGTGTTTTAGGGCTTATTTATGGCATTAGGGCAGTAAAAATTATGGTTTTTGGATACACTGTATATGGTTTTTCGCCATTTCATTTAGTTTTGTATCTTTGCGCCGTTGAAATTATACCATTAGCTGTTTTTGTTAAAGTAATTGTAAATAGCTGATTGCTAAAAGGCTAACGTAAATTAAAAGTATGGCAGTTAAAAAAAAGGCTATAAAAAAAGGTAAAGTTACCGTTAAAAAAAGCAAAAAAACAGCCCCTAAGGCCTTAAAGCCTGTTGCTAAAAAAGCAACGACTAAAGCTAAAAAAACTCCGACCAAAAAAGTTGTTTCTAAAAAAAAGAAGCCTGTTGCAGTTAAAAAAATTACTTCTAAAAAGCCGGTTAAAAAAAACGTTAAACCTGTAAAAAAAGTACTTGTAAAAAAAATAATCCCTAAAAAAGTGGAGAAAGTTGTTTTACCTAAACCGGTAAAAGAACCTAAAATTGTTATTCCGCAAACCCCGCCTCAGGTTGTTTATCCCGATAAAAATGCTGTAAAAGCTAGAGTAAGAACACTTTTAATTTCTCAACCAAAACCTGAGAATGAAAAAAACCCGTACCTAGAATTAGCTCGTAGACTAAACATTAAAGTTGATTTTAGGCATTTTATTAAAATCGAAGGCATAACTTCAAAAGAATTCAGACAGCAGCGTATAAATTTAACAGAGCATAATGCTGTTATACTTACCAGCAGAAATGCTGTCGATCATTTTTTTAGAGTATGTGGCGAAATGCGCTACAATGTACCCGAAACCACTAAATACTTTTGCTTGAACGAGGCAACGGCTTATTATTTGCAAAAATATATTCAGTATCGTAAACGCAAAATATTTTTCGGAAACGGAACTATCTCTGATTTAGCTGAGTCATTACGTAAAAATAAGGAAGAACATTTTTTACTTCCGGTGGCAGATGTACATCGCGAAGAAAAAATAATTGATGTGCTTGATTTACTAAAATTACGTTATAAAAAAGCAGTTATTTATCGTACAATTAGTGCTGATTTAAGTGATTTAAGAGGCTCACTTAATTATGATGTATTAGTTTTCTTTACTCCGGCCGGAATTAAATCTTTAGCTAAAAATTTCCCTCATTTTAGACAAGGGGAAACTCGTATTGCTGCATTTGGTGCAGCTACTGCCGAGGCTTTACGCGCACAAAAATTGCGTATAGATATTGCAGCGCCAAACCCACAAACACCAAGTATGGTAATGGCTTTAGAAAACTACATTCGCGAGGTAAACAAACGTTAAGTTTTAATGCGCTTTACTTTTAAAAAAGAAGAGCGACTATATGGGCACGCTGCCCTCGAAAATGTTTACGAAAACGGTAAACATCTACATAGTAACATTATTAAAATACTTTTTATTGAGGTGCCTCAAAGCATTTACCCTGCTTGTCGTGTAGTGTTTTCTGTCCCAAAAAGGAATTTTAAAAAAGCAGTTGATCGTAATCTTATCAAACGAAGAATGCGAGAAGTTTATCGCAATCATAAACACATTTTATATGAGCATCTTACCGAAAAACAAAAGAGTGTACACATTTACATTATATACAGTTATAAACAAATCATTCCTTTCGATGAGTTAAAGGAAAATATAGTGCAAGCCCTGCAATTGCTGGCTAATAGAGTAAATTAAATATAAATATTATCTTTATGGCAAGTAATTTTTATCATGACTAAAATGCGCAAATTATTTTTAGCAATAGGGCTTCCGGTTATTATTTCGGCTGCATTTACCGAAGACTTATTTGAAGTAGCTAAAAACTTAGACATTTTTACTTCGCTTTTTAAAGAAGTGAATTTATATTATGTAGATGATACTAAGCCCGGTGAACTTATAAAAACAGCCTCAGATGCTATGTTACAATCACTCGATCCGTATACCGAATACTATACTGAAAATGATATCGAAGATTATAAAATAGTAACTACCGGGCAGTATGGCGGCATTGGCGCTGCTGTACGCGAAATAAAAGATAAAGTACTTATTACCGAGCCTTACGAAAATTCTCCGGCATTAAAAGCAGGTATAAAAGCAGGCGATGTTATCTTACAAATAAATGATATTGCTGTAAAAGGTAAAACATCGGATGAGATAAGTAAGCTAATGAAAGGCCAATCTGGTACAGCTGTTAAGCTTTTAATAGAAAGACCAGGAACTATAAAACCAATTGAATTTAATATTATAAGAGAAGATATTAAAGTAAAAGACGTGCCTTATTTTGGTATGATAGATAAGGAAATTGGTTACATAAAGCTTACCGGGTTTACACCAACTGCTGCTGCAGAAGTTAAAGCGGCATTTCTAAAACTTAAAAATGAAAATAATTGTAAGGCGCTTATACTTGATTTGCGTGATAATCCGGGAGGATTACTAACACAGGCGGTTGATATTGTAAATTTATTTGTAGAAAAAGGAACCGATGTAGCGGTTACTAAAGGTCGTGCTAAAGAGTGGACACAGGCTTTTAAAACAGTAAATAACCCAATAGATTTAACGATGCCTTTGGCGGTTGTGGTAGATAGGAACTCAGCATCAGCATCAGAAATTGTTTCAGGCTCTTTACAGGATTTAGATAGGGCAATTATCATTGGTCAACGCACTTATGGTAAAGGCTTGGTGCAACAAACGAAACCACTTATTTACAATGCGCAATTAAAAGTAACTGTGGCGAAATATTATATCCCAAGTGGAAGATGTATACAGGCTTTAGATTACTCACACCGTAATAAAGATGGAAGTGTTGATCATGTGCCTGATTCGCTTATTACAGCTTTTAAAACTCGTAACGGAAGAATTGTATATGATGGTGCCGGTGTGTTGCCCGATGTACAAACCGAGCCACAAACCATGAGCGAAATAACATATGAGCTGATTGCTAAAAATTTAATTTTTGATTACGTAACCCAATACATAATTAAAAACCCTAAATTAAATGGAGATGCACAAACCTTTACTATTAATGATAATGATTATAACGATTTTGCAGCCTTTCTTAAAGACAAAGATTATAACTACAAAACCAATAGCGAAGAAGATTTAGAATCATTGAAAAGAAGTGCCGAAAGCGACAAATATTTTACGGATATAGAAAATGAATTTAACCAATTGCAGAAAAAATTGATGGATAGAAAAAAAGACGATTTGCAAAAGTTTAAACCTGAAATAAAACGCATGATAGAAGACGAAATTGTTTCTCGTTTTTATTATTTAAGCGGAAGAGTTGCGGCCTCTATAAAATGGGATACAGACATGCAAACAGCTATCAGCACATTAAACAATGCTGATAAAACAAAAAGTATTTTAACTACCATACAAAAAGCAACCAAACCTTTTAATCAAAATAAAAAGTTTTAGTGAAAAAAACCGGTTTGTTTTTCGGCTCATTTAACCCCATACATATTGGGCATCTGGCTTTGGCAAACTATATGGTTTCTTTTACCGATTTGGATGAAGTTTGGTTTGTTATTTCACCCCACAATCCATTAAAAGAAAAACAAAGTCTACTGGCACAAAACCATCGTTTATACATGGTAAAACTGGCTGTGGAAAACCATCCTAAGTTTAAAGCCAGCGATATAGAGTTTAAACTTTCGCAACCATCTTATACCATTAACACACTAACTCACTTAAAAGAAAAGTACCCAAAGAAAAATTTTAGCCTCATTATGGGCATGGATAACCTACAAAATTTCCATAAATGGAAAAACTACGAGCAAATTTTAAATAAGCATTCAATTTATGTATATCCCCGTCAACATAGCTATGCAAGCTCTTTTGTAAATCATCCTAACATAAAAATTACGGAGGCGCCCGTAATGGAAATCTCGTCTTCCTTCATCCGTAAAGCAATTCTCGATAGTAAAGACGTAAGTTGTTTTATGCCCGAAAAAGTGGCTGCTTATGTTAGTGAGATGAATTTTTACAAGAAGTAAATTTTACGTCTTAAATTGTTATTTTTGCGCCCATGAGCAATCAAGAAGATTTATTTAAAAACCTTATATCTCATTGTAAAGAGTATGGGTTTATTTTTCAGAGTAGTGAAATTTATGATGGACTAAGTGCCATATATGATTACGGACAAAATGGGGTGTTGCTAAAAAACAACATTCGCCAATACTGGTGGCAAAGTATGGTGCAATTAAACGAAAATATTGTGGGCATTGATGCCGCAATTTTTATGCACCCAACAACTTGGAAAGCAAGTGGACACGTAGATGCTTTTAGCGACCCGTTAATTGATAATAAAGACAGCAAAAAACGCTATCGTGCTGATGTATTGATTGAAGAACATGTAGCTAAAATTGAAGCTAAAATTGAAAAAGAAGTTGAAAAAGCAGCCAAGCGCTTCGAAGGCTTTGATGAAAAAATGTTTCGTAGCACCAATGCACGTGTTTTAGAATATCAAAAAAATGTTGATGATATAAATGCACGGTTTAAAAAAGCGCTAAACGAAAACGATTTAGCTGAAGTAAAACAAATTATAGTTGATAGTGATATTGTTTGCGCTATTAGCGGCAGCAAAAACTGGACAGATGTTCGTCAGTTTAACTTAATGTTTTCTACGCAAATGAGTGCGGTATCAGAAAATGAAAATGTACCTAAAGATAAAAACGAACAAATTCTTTATAAACTTTTTAAGGAATCGCCTGATAGTGTTGTCAAAATAGAAAAGACACCCGAAGAGTTAACGTCGTTGGGATTTGATTTAAATTCTTTAAGAAGTAGAGAAGTAACCCCGGATCAATTCTTGGAAATGACTCAATATAAATGTGGGAAATATTCTTTAGATCTTATTAATAACATTTTTAATCAGAAACAAAAATATGTTATAGAAAGGGAGCAGCAGAATCTTCTTTATTTGCGTCCTGAAACGGCACAAGGTATTTTTGTAAACTTTTTAAATGTGCAAAAAACCGGGCGCATGAAAATTCCGTTTGGTATTGCGCAAACAGGCAAGGCTTTCCGTAACGAAATTGTTGCTCGTCAGTTTATTTTCCGTATGCGTGAATTTGAGCAAATGGAAATGCAATTCTTTATTCGCCCCGGCACACAAAAAGAATGGTACGAGCATTGGAAACAAACTCGTTTAAAATGGCACAACGCTTTAGGAATTGATGAAAAGAAAAAACGTTTTCACGACCATATTAAGTTAGCGCATTATGCTGATGCAGCTTGTGATATTGAATTTGAATTTCCGTTTGGATTTAAAGAACTAGAGGGAATTCATAGTCGTACTGATTTTGATTTACGTAACCACGAACAATATTCAGGAAAAAAACAACAGTATTTTGACCCTGAATTAAACCAAAGCTATACGCCTTATGTAATTGAAACTTCTATAGGTTTGGATAGAATGTTTTTGGCTATCATGGCTTCTTCGTTAAAAGAAGAAAAATTAGAAGATGGTTCAGAGCGTGTTGTTTTATCAATTCCCGCGGCTTTGGCTCCAGTTAAAGCAGCTGTTTTCCCGTTAATGGGAAAAGATGGCATGCCTGAAAAAGCGATGGAAATTATGAACATGCTGAAGCTTGATTATAATTGCTTGTACGAAGAAAAAGATAACATAGGGAAACGTTATCGTCGTCAGGATGCTATTGGTACACCTTATTGCATTACGGTAGACCAACAAAGCTTAGAAGACAATACAGTTACCATACGCGACCGCGATACAATGAAACAAGACCGTGTTGCTATTGATGCCATACCGGTACTTATAGCTGAAAAAGTTAGTTTGAAAAGCTTACTGAAAAAACTGGTATAAAACTACTTGCTCTTAACTAAGCATTTAGGTGTATTCCAAATTTTTAATTTTTCGGCAGAAATGATTTGGTTGTTGCAATCAAGATACAAGCCTTGTATATTTCGTTTCATAATGAAAACACTTCCTGTTTTTATTAGCCCGATAATTTTTTGCTTTACTTCTTCAGTACTTAACTTTTTTACTTCTTTGGCCAATGATAAGGCAATGTCGTTATTCTTTAAATCCATAACAGACGAAAGCGAATCGGATAACTCTCCATCTTCATCGGATAAATGATGTAAAAATTGCTGATAATTAACTTTTTCATGTGCTTTGCCAAGCTTGCGTAATTTTTTTGCTTTTACAAATTTACTAAAATAGGCCATAGCAAATATATGTCTGAAGGCATCTAGCTTTCCACCATTTTCAAAAGAGTCTAATAACCTTTGTTGTTTTACTTCTTTATAAACCGCATACATTTCAGCCTGATGCTTTTTGATTTTTACAGCTGCAAAAGGATGCGATAAAGCCCAATGCTTTTC
>Ga0207046_10058_pt1 | contig 31496 bp, 25 predicted proteins | sample Alteio_BWMinCont_66_FD_153303 | JGI IMG/M metagenome (GOLD analysis project Ga0207046, IMG submission 153303) | Enriched cells from forest soil in Barre Woods Harvard Forest LTER site, Petersham, Massachusetts, United States -... | ecosystem: Environmental > Terrestrial > Soil > Temperate forest >...
TTTATGCTGCGCTCAAACCGGGTGGAAAAGCCGTCACGCTCGAGTTTGTACCCAACGAAGACCGTGTGACTCCGCCAGCTGCGGCGGCGTTCAGCCTCAACATGCTCGTAGGGACCGACGCCGGCGACGCGTATACTTTTTCGGAGTACGAAAAAATGTTTGCCAATACAGGTTTTGCCAAAACCACCTTGCATCCAGTAAACGGTACGCCTCAGCAGGTCCTAATTTCCGAGAAGCCAGAATGAAAAAGACAACCAAAAAAGCCGCAAAAAAACCAATCACAAAGATCTCTCGAAAGCCGCCGCACAACTCAGACCGCGATTTGCGCGAGCAGGTGGTTTATCTCCTAAAAGGCGGAGGCGCGCACGTCCATTTCATGGATGCGCTGGACGATTTTCCTGCTGAGAAATATGGAACATTCGCGAACTCTCTTCCCCACACGGGCTGGCAGTTGCTCGAGCACGCGAGGCTCGCGCAGTGGGACATCGTGGACTTCAGCAAGAATCCAAAACATGTCTCGCCGAATTTTCCAGACGGATACTGGCCAAAAACGCCGGCACCCGCCAATGAGGTAGCCTGGAAGGAAAGCGTGGCGGCGTTCCAACGCGATCTGGAAGAGATGGTCCGCCTGGTGCGAAACCCGCGCACCGATCTGTTCGCCAAAATACCGCATGGTGAAGGCCAAACGATTTTGCGCGAAGCGCTGCTGCTCGCGGACCACAACTCCTACCACCTTGGCCAACTCGTGGATTTGCGACGCGCGCTCGGTGCGTGGCAGGAGTCCTAGCCAAAGCGCGCTTGCAACTATCAGGTTTGGCGGTAGGATGATGCACTAGAGTTGGCACGCAGAGTTTCGATGCAGATGGGGGCGCCATGGTTCGCATAGAAAACATCTTCGCAATCGAGCGCGAAGCCGGTAATAGCCGGCGCGATTTTCTAAGAGGAATGCTGGGAGCAGGCGCGTTTGTTCTCGGCGTTGCGGTGATGAGGGAGCAGCTATTCGCGGCGGAAGACAGCGGCGCCGCGGGTGATCCCTTTCCGCCCTCCCTCGAAGCTCCGCTTGCACCCAGCGTCTATCTGGCGATTGGCACGGACGGAACGGCGTACGTTATCGCGCACCGCTCGGAGATGGGAAATGGAGTACGCACATCGCTGCCGCGAATCGTTGCGGAAGAACTGGATGCGGATTGGGCGCGCGTAAAGGTCGTGCAAGCCACTGGCGATGAGAAATACGGCGACCAGGATACGGATGGGTCGCACTCCGTGACCAGCTTTTTTGTGCCGCTGCGCGAGGCCGGGGCAACGGCGCGGCTCATGTTGGTGCGTGCGGCGGCGCAGCAATGGGGCGTTCCGGCAACGCAATGCTCGACGGAACGGCACCAGGTAGTCCACAAAGCATCGGGCAAAACCCTTGGATACGGCGAGCTGGCAACGGCAGCCTCGAAGCTGGAAGTGCCCAAGAAAGAGGAGTTGAAGCTGAAGCCGCGCAGCGAATGGCGCTACATCGGAAAGCCGGCGGTGAGTTATGACTTGAGAGACTTGTGCTCCGGCAAAGCCAAATACGGGCAGGACACGCACATGGCGGGGATGCTCTATGCGAGCGTGGCGCATCCACCTGTGCTCGGCAGCACCGTAAAATCGCTGGATGATTCGGCGACGCTGGCGGTGTCCGGCGTGAAGCAAACCGCTACGATCGACACGTTCAAGCCACCCGTTCTTTATCAAGCGCTCGGTGGCGTGGCCGTGCTCGCGGACAATACCTGGGCGGCTTTCCAGGGCAAGAAAAAACTGAAGATCGAGTGGGAGAGCAGCGCTCACAACGTCTACAGTTCCGATCCCTACAAAAAGGAATTGCAGGAAACGGCGCGGAAGCCGGGAAAAGTGGTGCGAGAAGTTGGCGATGTGGACGCGGCGTTTCGGAAAGGCGGAAAGATTGTCGAGGCGGAGTATTATGCGCCGCTGCTCGCGCACGCTGCGATGGAGCCTCCGGCGGCGCTGGCGGTTTACAAAGATGGGAAAGTAGAAGTGTGGGCGCCGTCGCAAAGCCCAGTCGGTGCACGCGACGCGATCGCCACGGCTGTCGGCGCGAAAAAAGAAGACGTGACGGTTCACGTAACGCTACTGGGCGGCGCGTTTGGCCGGAAATCGTTTCCTGATTTTGCGGTTGAAGCGGCGGTGCTCTCGAAAAAAACGGGAAAGCCGGTAAAAGTGGTCTGGAGCCGCGAAGACGACATTCAATTTGACACCTACCATTCGGTCTCCGCGATGTACATGAAAGCGGCGCTGGCCGACGACGGAAAACCGACCGCCTGGCTGCAGCGGACCGTGTTTCCTCCCATCGGATCGACGTTTAAGGCAGGTGAAATGTATTCGGATGCGGATGAGCTTGGGCTGGGCTTCAGCGACTTGCCTTTCGCAATCCCGAATCACCGCTCCGAGAATGGGCCGGCGACAGCACACGTTCGCATCGGATGGCTGCGCTCGGTCGCGAACATTTATCATGCTTTCGCGATTCAGTCCTTTGAGGATGAGCTGGCGCAGGCGGCCGGACGAGATGCGGTCGAATACGCGCTCGAACTTTTGGGGCCGGACCGCATCATTCCGAAGAGCGAGTTGCCGAAAGACTATTCCAACTACGGCGGAAGCTATGAGCAATATCCCATCGACACGGCGAGGTTCAAGCGGGTGGTGGAGACAGCTGCGGAAAAATCGGGCTGGGGAAAGACCAAGCCAGGCAACGGCGCGGGGATGGGGATTGCCTTGCACCGGAGCTTCCTGACCTACGTTGCCTCGGTCGTGCAGATGCACATCGATGACGCCGGGCGTGTGCACGTTGATCGCGTGGATTCCGCTCTGGATGCCGGAACCGTCGTGAACCCGGCCATGGTTACGAATCAGTTCGAGGGCGCGGCGGTGATGGGAACGAGCGTCGCGTTCTATGGCGCAATCACGGCAACCAACGGCGTGATCGATCAATCCAATTTTGACACGTACCCGGTGGCACGCATGAATACCGCTCCGCGCGAAGTACATGTGCACATTGTGCCGAGCGACGCTCCTCCGGGAGGAGTGGGCGAGCCAGGATTGCCCGCGTTTGCACCGGCCCTATGCAATGCGATCTTTACAGCGACGGGCAAGCGCATCCGCGAGTTGCCGCTCTCCAAAGCAGGCCTGGCCTAACGTGCTCAAAAGATGTTTGCTGCTTTTTACTGCGCTCGCGGCGGCGGTCCTGCCGGTCCCGGCGCAGCGCCGTCCGGTTCTGCAACAGATCGATCTGCCGCATCCTTACTATTTCCGCGAAATGTATTTACCCCAGCTGACGAGCGGTCCGAGCAGCGTGGCGTGGTCGCCGGACTCTAGAGAGCTGGTGTACTCGATGGCAGGATCGCTGTGGCGGCAGAAGATCGATTCGAAAACAGCGCAGCAGCTCACCGATGGACCGGGGTACGACTATCAGCCGGATTGGTCGCCGGATGGAAAGAGCATCGTTTACGTTTCGTATCAGAAAGACGCGATGGAATTGTGGCTGCTGGACTTGGGTTCCGGAAAATCGCAGCAATTGACGGGCGGCGGCGCGGTGAATGTGGAGCCGCGGTGGTCGCCAGACGGAAAGCGAATCGTTTTTGTTTCGACTGCGTACAACAAGCGATTTCATGTTTTTCGCGCGGATGTGAACGGCGGAAAACTCGAGAACACGGTGCGGCTGACGGGAGAAACGAAGAGTGAGCTGCCGCGCTATTACTACAGCGTGTTTGATACGGAGATCAGCCCGGTGTGGACGCGCGACGGCCAGGAGATTCTGTTTATTTCCAATCGCGGACACATTCATGGGTCCGGCGGGTTTTGGAAGATGCGCGCGGAGCCCGGCGCCGAAGCCAAAGAAATTCACTACGAAGAAACGAACTGGAAGGCGCGTCCGGACTTTTCGCCGGACGGCTCGCGCATGGTTTACAGCTCGTACTTGGGACAGCAGTGGCACCAATTGTGGGTGATGCCCGCAAAAGGCGGCGACGCGTTTCCGATCTCCTACACCATAGAAGAACGCCAAGCCGCCAAGCAATTCTCGGACCAGGGCAGCGGATGGGACGATACGAGCGCTCGATGGTCGCCTGACGGTAAGAAACTGGCTCTGGTCTCCAATCGGACCGGAAACACCGAGATTTGCCTTCAAGATATTCCAGGAGGCGCGCAAAAACAGATAGAAGTGGAAGAGCGCCGTTTCCTTCGTTCGAGGGCGCGGTTGGAAATTTCCGTAGTGGACGCGGACGGCAACCCTACCATGGCGCGCATTTCGGTTACCGATGCTAGCGGCAGATTCTGGGCTCCCCGAGGCGCGTGGATTCATGCCGACGACGGATTCGATCGGAAACAGACGGCGTTTGAATCGCACTATTTTCACGACACCCGAGAGTCCTATTCTGGCGAGCAGACGATTGATGTTCCGCCGGGAGAGATCACCATCGACGTAGAAAAGGGGTTTGCGTACCGGCCTGAACACAAAAAGATTCAGGTGAAAAACGGCGGCAGCGAATCGGTGAAGATTGCTCTCAAACCATTGGATTGGGGGAAGGACAATCCTGGCCGCTGGGTGAGCAGCGATTTACACGTGCATATGAACTATGGAGGCGCCTATGTCAACTTTCCGCGGAACCTCCGCGATCAGGCAGAAGCGGAAGGGCTGGAGATTGTTAACAATCTGATTGTGAACAAGGAGCAACGCTTTCCAGACATTACCTACCGCGCCCGAGAAGCCGATGGAGACCAGGATGTATTGCTGCTCGAGGGACAGGAATTTCATACAAGTTATTGGGGGCACCGCGGACTGCTGAACATGCAGGACCATCTCCTTTTGCCGGGATATGCGGGATATCCAAACACGGCGGCGGCGAGCTTGTACCCGATGAATGCCGACGTATATGACATGGCGCATGCGCAGGGAGCGCTAGTGGGAGCGGTGCATCCTTTCGATGAAGTACCTGATCCATTCGCGAATCCCCCAGAGAAAATTACGGATGAACTGCCGGTAGACGTAGCGCTCGGAAAGCTCGATTACATGGAGATCGTGGGATTCAGCGATCACAAATCGACGGCGGCGGTTTGGTACAAGCTGCTGAATCTCGGATTTCGATTGCCGGCGGGTGCGGGAACGGACGCAACGGCGGACTATGCAGCGCCAATTCGCGGGCACGTGGGGATGGATCGAGTGTACGCATGGGTACCGTGGTGGCCGCTGAATATGGAGATCTGGTTCGAAGCGCTGAAAAGAGGCAGGACCTTTGCAACGAACGGACCATTGATTGAATTCACTCTTGCGGGCCAACGGGTTGGCGATGAGCTGAGATTTGATGGCGTGCAGTCGGCCGTGCCATTTACGGCGAAGCTCCGGTCGATTGTGCCGGTGGATCATTTTGAAGTGGTTTGCAACGGGAGAGTCGCCAAGACGCTCGAGCTTACCGGGGCGAGGGATTCCGCAGATATTACAGGGACGCTGCCGCTGAGGGAGAGCGGATGGTGCGTGCTGCGAGCTTCGAGTGAGGACGCGGAATATCCGGTGCTGGACCATTATGTGTATGGGACGACGAGTCCGGTCTATGTGACGATGGGCGGCAAGGCGCCGCGTTCGCCCCTGGACGCCAAGTATTTTGCGGCGTGGATTGACCGGACGATCGATACGACATCCCATTATCCCGACTGGAATTCGCTCGCCGAAAAAGAGTATGTGCTGAGGCGGCTTCGAGAAGCGAAAATGATCTTCGAACAACTTCAGTAGCTCTTCCCCGAGGCTGTAATTCCCTGCAATAGAAATGAACGCCGCGGCTCGAGACTGCCGCGGCGCCCGGAGAAGCAAAACAGTTGCGTAAAATTAGTCGACGAGGTGAATGGCTTCCTCGATGTGTTTGTGGGCCTTGTCGATGTGCTCGAGAGCGCGTTGCTGGAGGCCCTGGGCCGCGCCATTGTCTTCTTCCTGGGCGATGTCGTTGTGGGCTTTGTTGACGAGTTCCAGTGAACGGTGGAGACGTCCGCGCCAATCGAGGCCGGCGTCAACTGCGGGATGATCGTTCAGATCCTTGCCGTCGTCGATGGAGGCTTTTTTGATTTCGTTGATGGCCTCATCGATTTCGTGAATGGCCTTCTTTTCCTGTTCACGCAATTCGCCGCCATCGGGGCGCTGCAGATGGGCGCGTGCGTGGCGGAGATCCGTCAAAGCGTGAAGATACGCCGGATGCTCCCTCGGAGGTTGCGGCTTTGCAGAGATAAGCGCAGGAGAAAAGAGCAGTAGCGCAAAAACAAAGAACGTCAGCTTGTTGAGGCTTTTCATCTTACCTGTGGCTCCTATTCGAATGAGATAGATCTGCGAAAGCACCGTCTGGCCGAGTTGCTCAGCCAAATCTAGTGCGATTGAATGACTGCGAGCTCACGGCTTGCGCCGTGTTTTATTCACCCTACCGTGCGCCCGTGAACCGGACAACGACGCGATTGCAAAATGACACCTGCCGGTTACCTGGCGCGATGGACAGGGCGAACAATTTTCGAAAAGCGGCGGTGACGAAAGGAACGATCCGCATTGCCATCGGCTGACAGGTGGAAGCGTTCGAAACGCGTGCTCTCGCCTGGCTGCTTTTCGTTTTTCCGGCTGGGGTACTGACTAACCTAAACACCACCAAAAAGGAAGAGTTGCGTGTGGCGGTGGAACACCGGCATGGAGGTTTTGCCGTTGACCATTTGCATCTCTCTACCTTGCGCCACGAAAAAGCCGGCGAGCGCAGGCCGTTCTCGCGCAACAGCGGCTTGGCGAGCACGGCCGTGGCAGCCCTTCGGTAGGGTCGCTCGCTCGGCATCATCATACGCTCGAGAAGAAGACCGTCCCTTGCAAATTCATCATCGGTCGTCCGAGACACGCGGCCTTCTTTCCAGTTGATCGCTTTTTCCATGGGGTGTTCCTTACAGCACAAGTATCGAAATCCTCTGGCAATTAGCGTAAGATTCAAAAGTAATCCGGCGGGAACCATTTCGGAATCGATCCATGCACCAGCCCATTCTGGCCGAATACCTGTTTTGAACTAACGAGAACTGTCGGCCAAAGACGACACCGGAATTGGAGATTTCAGGGGCGGTCTGCGTCCAAGCAAACCGTGCATAGGGGGACTGGCATCTATAACCCCAGACGAGGCGTCTAGGAGACTTCCGCCTAGTATGGCTCCGCAAACCGATATTAATGGAGTGTTATGTTACTTTTGATGAAGAGTAGCGAGGCACTAAAGTTATCTTGCTTGTCGCGACTCAACGAGCCCAAGAGCCGATTTATTCCCATCGGGGACTGGGACTCTTTGTCCAGTGCAGGTTTGACCGCAAAATAAATGGGCTCTTTGAACGAGATCGTCCCCGTCGCCTCAATCCGTGTATACCTGCTGATTGAGGGGCGCTTGCTGCGCGAAGCGCTCAGTCGACTATTTCGCAAACGCCCCGACCTTCTAATAGTCGGCCAGAGTGGCGGAGGCGAGACTGCCCCTCGTCAGGTAGTCGAGACGCAATGTGATGTCCTTGTCGCCGACTCTCGCCAAGAGGGATGGCTCCCGGCGAGTGTTGCTCTCCAGAATCGAGGAAGCGCCGGATTTAAGACCGTCCTCATAGGGATGGAACCCAACGCGGAACAATTCCTGGATGCCGTCCGTGCAGGCGCAGCGGGATATTTGTTGCCAGACGCCTCTGCTTCGGACGTTGTCGCCGCTGTGCTTGCCGTTTCCCGCGGAGAGGCCGTATGTCCTCCCCAGCTTTGCTCCACGCTATTTCGGTTCGTTGCTCAAACCGCCAAAGAGTTGCCCCTGCAAAACTCAACTGCAAAGCCCGATCTAACTTTGCGCCAGCAACAATTGGTCACTCTAGTGGCCAAAGGTCTCACGAACAAAGAAATTGCCTCACATTTGAATCTTTCTGAGTTCACGGTGAGGAATCACATCCATCGGATCTTGAAGCAGGTGGACGCCGGAAGTCGGAGTGAGGCTGTGGAAACCATTCGATCCTACGGTTATTCGATCAGTTCATAACCATCTTCCGCCATTTTGTAGCGAACCGAAACGAGTTTTGATGCTGTGGGTTTGGCTGGCTAGTTCGGCAATGGCCATCTGACGGGTTCTCGGGCCGGGCCTCATTCTCACAGTCGGCGGACAGTCCCGCGGATCACAAATTCCGTAGGCAGGATGCGCCGGCTGAAGGTCATTCGCGGATGATGTAGCCGCTCGAGAAGCATTTTCATACAGGTTTCGCCGATCTCTTCTTTGTGGACGCGGACGGTCGAAAGCGGCGGGTCCATCAAAAGGGCCTCTTCGCGGTCATCAAATCCCACCAGGCTGATATCGCCGGGTACTTTCATTTCCTGCCGCTGCAGCGATCGCCAAAGGCCGTACGCGATTTCGTCGTTGCCGGCTACAACAGCAGTGGGCCGCGGCCGTCGGGCGACGATTCGCTCTGCGCTCTTTTGACCGAAATCGACGAAACTCTGAGGATTTCGCGCCATGACCGAGACAGGCTTTAGTTTGCTTTCGCGCATTCCTTGCCGGTAGCCTTCGAAACGGCGACGAAGCCAGGGGTAGGAGGTGTCTCCTGCGAAAACTATCTGGCGATGCCCCTCGCCGATCAGGTAACGCGTGGATTGGAGTGCCCCATTGAAATCATCGAAACCCACTTGGTCAAATTGCTGCTCGTCGCCCATTCCAACCACGTTGTTACTGAAAGCCACAAAAGGCATATGGATGGATTCGATCCTGCGGAGAAGATTCGGATAAATCGTCCCCGCGAGAATGAGCCCGTCAATCAAGCCATGCTCCTGAAGGACCGGCGGCAGGTCGATCGCTTCGGGAGGCGTTCGCGGGGAATAGTGCAGCGCGGCGAACAACACGTGCTGTTTCAAGCCGCTGGCATAAGATTCGACGCCTTGCAGGATGCGCGCATGAAACGGATGGAGAAAATCGCGGTTGCTCAGGAGAAAGCAGACCATTTCTGAGCGTCGCTTGAGCATCCGGCGGGCCTGCGCGTTGGGGCGGAATCCCAGACGTCGGATGGCCTCGAGCACCCGCTCGCGTGTTTCCCGGCTGACCTGAGAACTGGAATTGAGCACGCGGGAAATCGTGCCTATGCCAACAGCAGCGGCCTGGGCCACCTCGCGAATCGTCGTTTTTCTTGGAACCGCTTCCATAGCAGCGTGGCTCTCGGGCGCATTAGGGGTTTTGCTCGGTTCGGCGAGAAACCCTCGACCTCACGCCTGCGTCAGTCTAGCACACCAAAGCGACGATGGTATTCTCAGCCCGATCAGCGCGGATCCTCGCTTGGGGCCAGTAGTTGGAAAACCGATGCTACAGATTGGCTCCGCGAGATTCTGACTTGACAGGAGGTCTTCGCTCAGCTAGGGTGTGGAACCAGTTCCAAGCCTAATCGGCTTCTCTAGTGAATTTGGTCTGAAATCCTTCCGAATCGCGTGGGGTGTGATGTCATGAAAAAACTATCTGGTTCGTCTTGCTCTTGGATGGATAGCCAGGAGAAGACTCATGTTACAAATGCCGAACAGTTTCAAGTTCCTACCAGGGCTCTCGTCAAACTGAGGCGCTTCTCGATCGTGGTAGTCCTCGGGACGCTACTCTTTGGGCTTTCTGCGCCAGTCATGGGACAAGCGGTCAATGCAACTTTGCTCGGAACGGTCACGGACTCGTCCGGGGCTTCGGTTGCCGACGCCAAGGTGACCATTACGGAAACGAACACAGGGATCAGTCATACCTCACAGACAAACGAAAGCGGTAACTACGTATTTCCAGATCTGCCGCCGGGCACCTACCGAGTCATCGCGGAACAATCAGGATTCAAACGAGAGTCAAGAGCGGGTATAGATTTGATCGTAAACAGCAGCGAGCGCGTCGACTTGGTCCTTCAGCCTGGAAACATGTCGGAAACCATCACCGTCGAGGCGGAGACTCCCATTCTGCAAACCGAGCGGGCCGACACGGGCCGCAAGCTCGATACCGTGCTAACCGAGAACATACCGCTTGGAACCAATCGCAATTTCCAAAACCTTCTGAACATCGTGCCCGGCACGACTCGCGCCACTTTCCAGCACTCGCAGTTCTTCAACGCCAGCAGCTCGCTGCAGACGGAAGTCAACGGCCAACTGCGCGAGGGCAACAATTACCAGATCGAGGGCATCGACGACAACGAACGCACCGGTCTTCTGCAGATTCTAGTGCCGCCACTCGAAGCCATCCAGACGGTCGACGTTTCGACGAGTAATTTCGACGCGGAACTGGGCCGCGCGAGCGGCGCCGTCACCAACGTCATCTTGAAGTCCGGCACCAACGATTACCACGGCTCTGCCTATGAATTCGTCAGGAACAACGATTTCAATGCTCGCAACTTCTTCGATAAGTCAGTGGGGCACCTGGCTTACAACTACTTTGGCGGCAATATTGGCGGGCCGATCAAGAAAAATAAGCTTTTTTTCTTCGCCGACTATCTAATGGTCAAAGACCATGAGGCCAACGCAAATACGGTGACCGTCCCGAGCACGGCGTTGCTCTCGGGAAATTTGAACGTCGCGACTACGGCGACCGGAACGCCGACGACAATCTACAACCCGTATTCTGGCAATCCAAACGGCACGGGCCGCCAGCCGATAGTCGCCTCGTCCTCTCCCGGTGTTCTAACAGTACCGGGTCCTAATGGAACTCCTGTGGATGCGTATAATCCTATCTGTACCAACGCCGCTGGTTGCCCTAACGTCATTCCGGTGGCTTTGATCAATCCCATCTCCGCCAAGCTCCTCGCGTTTTTGCCGAACCCGACCGCAGCAGGCAATGCGAACAACTATTTTGCTACGTTGCCTTATCATAAAGACACGGATTTCTTTGATGGCAAAGTGGATGCCAATCTCACCGATAAAGATCGCCTGAGTGCCCGATTCAGCTACCAGCGTCCGTCAACTTTCCAGGCGCCCATATTCGGGATCGCCGGCGGACCAGCACAAGGCAATTTTGAGGGAACGGGCGTTCAGAACACTTATAGCGGCGGCCTCAACTATAATCGCTTTTTTTCGAATACATTGGTTGCTGAGTTCCGCTTTGGTGCAGGCTGGTACCACAATGAAGCTCACAACAGCGATTACGGCACAGATACTTCGACGACTCTCGGCATTCCTGGCGTCAACCTCAATCCGATCACCAGCGGGATTGTCGGTATTACGATCAACGGCGGGTTTTCCAATCCGTTGATTGGCTACTCGGCGAGCCTGCCTTGGATCCGCTCGGAAACGAATATTGACTTTGCAAACACCTGGACCAAGATTCTAGGCAATCATACCGTTAAGTTTGGCGCCGACCTGCGCAGGGTTCGGGATGCACTGCTCCAGGAGCAGACTTTCAGCCCACGCGGTCTTTATACCTTCAGTGATGGCCAGACGGCGCTCAATACCGGCGCCGGAGAGTCCAAAACTAGTTTTACGAACGATTTCGCCAGCTTCCTGCTTGATGTGCCAAGCCAAGCAGGGCGCGATCTGGCCACTTTCTTCCCGAACTATCGAGCGTGGCAATTCTTCACCTTCGTGCAAGATAAGTGGGTGGTCACTCCCAAATTCTCAGCGGATCTTGGAATCCGCTGGGAGTTTTATCCACCCGCCACACCCGTTGCCAAGGGAGGCTTTTCCAATTACGATCCCACCAACAATACTCTTGTCGTCAGCGGTTACGGCAGCAATCCGGATAACCTGGGGATCACGACGCATTACAAATACTTTGCACCTCGCCTGGGACTGGCCTATCGTTTGAGGGAATCGACCGTCATTCGCGCTGGCTTCGGGATCAGCTATACCCCTTTCCCTGACAACAGCTACGCCTACAATTTCCCGGTACGCGCCAATAACTCGTTCAATCCTGCCGTTGCGACCTACGGCCCGGCCGCGCTTCCCAGCGGGCAGATTGCCACTTTTGAGACTGGCTTCCCTGCCCTCATTCAGCCAGCGATTCCCTCGAACGGGATCATTACCAACCCGACTGTAGGTTCCGCCTACTTCGTGGTGAATCAGAGCTTCAAGAATCCGTACGTGGAATCGTGGAACCTGGCAATCCAGCATTCGCTACCGGGGCACTTCGTGCTCGATACAGCTTATGTAGGCAATCACAGCGTCGACACCGTTGTCAATTACAACCTCAACGCCGCCACGGTCGCTGGTCTTGGCAACGCCGGACAGCCTGAGTTCAACTCCTTCGGGCGCACGGCAAGCACCAGTCTCCTTTTTGCGGGATATTCGTCCAGCTACAACGCTTTGCAGGCGAAACTTGACCGGCACTTCTCGGGTGGTTTCGCGACCACCACGTCTTACACATTTGGTAAAGGCATGGGCTTTCAACAGGACGACGACGGAGGGCTCACATTCTATATCAATCAAAGCCGAAATTACGCCCGCAACGACTTCGACCGCACGCATACTTTTGTGCAGAGTATTGTGTACGATCTGCCGTTTGGAAAGGGCAAGCGCTTCGTCTCTTCGGGAGTCGGTGCCGCAATCGTGGGCGGCTGGCGCATCTCCAGCTTTCTTACCCTGATGTCGGGTCTTCCGCTTTTTTTTACCGCCAGTTCGGGCGGGCTTCTTGCCCCAGGCAACACGCAAACTCCGAATTTGGTCGCGCCAGTACAAATCCTTCACGGTATCGGCACCTCCAACCCATGGTTCAGCACCTCGAGCTTCGCTGCCCCGACAGGGGATGCGTTTGGCAATGTGGGGCGAAACTATCTCAGTGGACCCGGCTTCTTCAACCTGGACGCTGCGCTGTCAAAGTCCTTCCACTTTACGGAACGCTTCAGTCTGGATCTCCGCCTCGAGGCACTTGGCGCGACAAATACGCCGCAGTTCTACTTTAACAACACCAACGGCACACCGTCGGGCGGTACAGCGGCAGGGACCACGCTGGGCAGCAGTAGCTTCGGCGATATCACCAGTGCCAGCGGCGGCCGCCAACTTCAACTCGGCTTGAAGTTCAACTTCTGACCCGGCTGGCCACAGCGAGACAATCGTGTTGGCTAAGCAGATCGATTCAGCGCTGCGCTCGACCATCGACCATCGATCAGGCAATATGAATTTGCTGGTAAACTAAAACTGATTCTCGTGACAGCATCACGTAGGAGGAACCTACATGACTTCTCGCGTTTCACGACGTGCGTTTCTCGATGGACTTGCAGTGGGCGCAGCCGGGCTGGCTGTGGGAACAACGGCAAAGAGTTACGGCCAGATCCTCGGTTCCAACGATCGCCTCAACTTTGCTGTGATCGGCCTCAACGGTCGTGGCTATGCTCATCTTTCGGCGCTCAAGGCGAACACAAAATCTGGCCGCATCTCATATGTCTGCGATGTGGACAGCAACATTCTCAAAAAATTCGCTGACGCTGTGCAGCGCGAGACAGGCGAGTCCCCTGCGACGGACAAAGACTTCCGCGCGATTCTCGAGCGCAAGGATGTGGACGCCATCACGATTGCCACGCCCGACCATTGGCATACGCCGATGGCTCTCGCCGGGCTACAGGCGGGCAAGCACGTCTACGTGGAAAAGCCATGCAGTCACAATCCTGCTGAGGGACGGATGCTGGTCGAGGCACAGCAGAAGTATGGAAAGCTCGTGCAGATGGGCACGCAGCAGCGCTCTTCGCCACACAGCATAGAGATTGTCGAAAAGATTCACGGCGGCATCATCGGCAGGCCCTACCTCGCGAAGGCCTGGTACAGCAATGTGCGGAAATCGATCGGCACCGGCAAGGAAGCGCCCGTGCCGTCGCAGCTGGATTGGGGCTTGTGGCAGGGCCCGGCGCCGCGCCAGCCCTATAGGGACAACGTGCATCCGTACAACTGGCACTGGTTTAGAAACTACGGCACTGGCGAAACGCTCAATAATGGAACGCACGAGGTGGATGTGTGCCGCTGGGCGCTCGGCGTCGACTTTCCGAAACGGGTCACTTCGTCAGGCGGCAGATACCAATTCAAAGACGACTGGCAGTTTTACGACACGCTGGTCACCAGCTTCGAATACGACGACAAGATGCTCACCTGGGAGGGCAAGAGCTGCCAGGGAATGAAGTATTACGGTCGCGACCGCGGCTCGGCCATCATGGGAACGACTGGCACCGTGGTCGTGGATCGCGATGGCTACGAGATCTACGACCTCAAAGGGAGTAAGACGAGCGAGTTCAAGGCCGGCAGCACAACGTTATCTGCCGACCTCCGCGGAACTGATTCCATGACGGATCTCCACTTCGCGAACTTCATCGCGGGAATCCGCAAAGGCGAGAAGCTGAACGCGCCGATCTCTGTCGGCAACGTCGCCGTCACGATGCTGCAGCTTTCCAACATCGCGTGGGAAGTCAACCGGGAGTTGCATCTCGATACGAAAGACGGACGGATCCAGGGCGACCCTGAAGCGATGAAGATGTGGGGGCGCGAGTACGAGAAGGACTGGGCGCCGCATGTCTAAAATGCGCGAGTGCCCGCCGGGCGATGAGACGGAAACGAAAAACATTTTCTCGCGCCGCAATTTCGTTTGCTCCGGTGCACTGGTTGCGGCAGCGTTCGGTGCTTCGAAGGAAGTCTTCGCAATGTCCGCGGAACGAGGTCCGGCTGACGAAGGATCTGCTATTCGTCTGGGGCTAGCCAGCTACACGTTTCGTAATTTCGGCCGAGCGCAGATGATCGGCTACTTGAAGCAGCTCAACGTGTTGGCGCTGAATGCGAAGGACGTCAAAGACCATCTTCCGATGGATGCCCAGGAGGAGGCGGCGGCCCTGGCAGACTATGCCGCGGCAGGTATCAAGCTTCACGCTGCTGGAACCATTTATTTCACGAAAGATGAAGATGCCGACATCCGGAGCAAATTCGAATACTGCAGGCGGGCAGGGATTGGCGTGATTGTCGCGGGCGACCCCGCGACGGAGACTCTGCCGCGGATTGAGAAGTTCGTAAAGGAATACGACATCCGTATCGCGATCCACAATCACGGCCCGGAGGATAAGTTGTGGCATTCTCCGCTGGATGTATTGAAAGCGGTAAAGGGTTTGGATCCGCGCATCGGGTGCTGCATAGATGTCGGGCACACCGTTCGCGCGGGCACGGACGTGGTGCAGGCCATCCGTGAGGTGGGCCCGCGGGTGTTTAACGTGCACATGAAGGACCTTACGAACTTCCAGAGCAAGGAGAGCCAGGTGGCAGTAGGAGAAGGCGTCATGCCGCTGAAGAAGATTTTTGAAGCCCTTGGCGCGATAAAGTACAAGGGCTTCGTCGATCTAGAGTATGAGGTTCATCCCGACGATCCGATGCCGGGCGTTATCGCTAGCTTTGCTTATATGCGCGGCGTGCTGTCCGGCATGCAGTATAGGTGGCAAGGCTGAGGCAGTCGGTGGCCGATTCGCGAGGTGCTTGATGGAGGTGAATGACCACGACTCTGTCAGCGAAGAACTGCTCGCGGTTGACGGCCGCTGGGTCGACGCACGACTCCAAGAGATTAGGGAATTCGTTCAGAAACGGCAGCAGGATATTTTGTGGGCTCCTCTTCGCCGAGGTGAGTTGAATTGTCGAAACACTGCACGGCGATCACGCTCACGCCGGAGGGGTCGACTTTCCGAATTGCGGGAGATTGGAACCTACTCGGCGCACGTTCGGATAGGTGCCGGGGGACCGGCATGCACGCTTCTTCCACAAGCCAACTTCCTCGTCGAGTTGGTCGCATGAGCAAAGCGCCGCCCCGTAGGTTGGAGAACTGCCCCGTGGTGCCGGCGAAATGAAGAATCCTTTGGCGTCGCTTAAGGAAGCAGATTGAATCTCTCCCGAGGCAGTCGGCCAACTGTGAACATGGACACGGCTCTCAAGAAGCTGCCGCCTTCGCTAGCCTGGGAAGAGGTCGAAAGAAGGTCTATCATCTTTGGTGTTGCAGGTTTCGTCTTCGTTGGGGCTTTGCAGGCTGCTGGTGCCATTCCGGCGATTTACCGACAGTCGTTTCAACTAGAAGGCCGAGTGAGCTTCCGGCTTAGTGGCATCCTTCCTCACAGCCCTGACACTGTCCTTGGCCTACTATCACAACCCTTGGAGCCTCGGAGTTCTTGGGACTGCTCACTGCTTGATTCTGCATTACTCGGTCAACCTGCTGCGGGTTCGATTCACGGGGCGCTCCCTTATGTACCCTGTGGCAAGCCTTGTTCTGCTCGGAGTAATCAGCCTGTGGTTCGTACACCGGCGGATTTCAGGGCCACGGCCACATTCCCAGCCAAGGATGGTGGGAAGGAGAAAATTTCTCAGCGCCGCAGAGGCCAGAGAAGAATTTGCAGAACCGGAGTCAGCCTGGACGGAGCCCCAGCCTGGTGATCGGCCGGATCGCCGCGCGCCAGCAGTGAGTCATGCGGGCAAGCGTTGGTGCGGATAGCAAACCGTCTGGGTTGCTCCCCAGTCAAAACTTGTTCACACCGGCGCACCGGTGAGGCGCATCGTGTACTCTCGTGTTATTTTACCGGTTTGATCCACGGACACCGCAGGGCACTGAACGTCAGAAAATGGATGTGAATCATGTGCCAGATGAGAAGTACAATTTCGGTTCTTGCGGTTGAAGCACAAGATAACCCTTTCCCTGACGGTCAATCACTGACGCGCAGAACGTCGGCATCAGTTCCGGCCCCAAATGGTGGTTCTTGAGGAGTGAGCAGTGAGAACTCGTAAGATTCAGAGCGGCTTGGTTCAAGGCGTAGTTTTTCTAATTCTGTCGATGTGGCTTTCTCGCGGTGTGCATGCACAATGCATGCAATCTTGCGGGAGTTCGTCGACCTATCTTCCGAGTTCGTTTGTCACGCTGTACACCTCCAATGGCAAACCAGACATCCAGGTTGCTTCACCCTTTCCCGGCACAGGTAGCATTGGTCATTTGATCTTCGACGGTCTTGGAAATTTATACGGAGCAACGGCTACTGGCGGTGCGTCGAATCTAGGGTCGATTTTCAAAATTGATATAAGCGGTAAGGAAACTATTCTCTATAGCTTTGGCGCCCCGCCGGATGGGGCGAACCCTAACGCGAGTTTGGTTTTTGATTCTGCGGGAAATCTCTACGGCACCACGAGTTCTGGTGGCTCTTCGGGGTCGGGCACGATTTTCAAGTTGGATGCAAATGGAAATGAAACAGTGCTGTACAGTTTCACAGGAGGGTCTGATGGAGGAGCGCCATACGCTGGGTTACTTCCCGCCTCCTCTGGGAATTTCTTTGGCACCACAACGCAAGGTGGCACCTCTAGTCAGGGAACGATTTTCAAGTTGGACGCCAGGGGGAATGAAACCGTGCTTTACAGCTTTGCAGGCTCACCGGACGGCGCCAATCCGCAAGGGGAGTTGATTCAGGACGCTGCTGGAAATCTGTATGGCACAACCCCAAACGGGGGTAGTCTCTCGCCCTGCTTTGTTTTTCCGCAGTTTCCTAATCCTAATGGTAGACCATTGGACTGCGGCGTCGTGTTTGCCATCGATCCTACCGGCAAAGAAACCATTATCCATCAGTTCTCGGGAACACCGGATGGGCCAGAACCTGTGGGGAGTCTGGTGCCGGACGCGGATGGCAATCTCTATGGCACCACCTACTATGGCGGTACGGGGAACTGCCCCATCATCGCTCCTGACACGCACGTTTACGTCGGAAACATCGGCTGTGGCAGCGTGTACAAGCTGGATCCCACCGGGAAGTTTACCGTGCTGTACAGTTTCAACGGTCCCGATGGTCTCTATCCCCAAGCCGGGTTGGTGCGGGATGGCGGGGGCAACCTGTACGGGATGACCAGTCAGGGCGGTTTGTCAGGCCCTGCGCCGAGTAACCCATACGGTTTCTTTACCGGGAGCGGAACCGTCTTCAAACTCGATCCGAGCGGTGTTCTGACTGTGTTGTTCAGCTTCGCGCCATCACCTGTCAGCGGCCAACCGGTAGGCACGCTGCTCCTAGACCAAGCCGGCAATCTTTACGGCACGATTTCCGGTTTCGATGACCCGCCGAATGGAGGAAGCGTATTCAAATTAACGCCGACCGCTCCGCAGAGTTATACGCTGAACGTTGTCCTTCCCTATGGTGGCGGCACGGTAACGAGTGCGCCCCCTGGTATCAGTTGCGGCACGGCGTGCTCGGGCAGCTTTCCCGCGGGCACCGCGGTTACTTTGACAGAGACTCCCCTAGCTGGAACCACATTTTCCTACTGGGGCGGAGGGTGCGCAACTGGCGAAACAATCTGCACTATGTTAATGGGGCCGGACCTGTCCGTGAACGCGTATTTCAATGGGACTGATTATGCAATTAGCGTCTTGCCGTCGACTGTGAATCTCGTCGTCGGGCAATCCATTCCGGTTACGCTTTCGGTTAGCCCACTGAATGGCGCAAATTTCACAGTGAGTTTTTCTTGTGGCACGTTGCCGACCAAGGTCAGTTGCTCCATCAATCCGTCTTCTGTGTCTCTCGGTGCGGCGAACCCGAGTGTCACGGTGACCATCGGAACTTCAACCAGTGTTGCAGTGCCCGAGTCTGGTCCTCGGTCAGGGCCTCCCAGTCTTTTTCCTAATCCGCTGCTAACCGCGGCGTTCGCAATATTGCTGTGCTTTGCTGCGCGCTTAGGAAGGTGGCCGGTTCCCAGACGTGCTTTCTTGGCTGCGTCGATCCTTGTCCTATCGCTCGGGGTGGAGTCTTGTGGTGGCGGATCGAGCACGCCGACTGGAACGCTCCCAGGCACTTATACGATAACTCTCACGGGAAACGCTTATGGCCTTGCAGCGTTTAGTCATTCCACGACATTGACTGTGAATGTCAGCGAGTAAAATCGGAGCGCATCGGACGAGATCTGCGATAAGCGTGCCACAAGGATGCCACAAGGATGCTGGTTGATACGGACGGAATTCTCGGTAGGTACAGATGACAGCTCCGTAAGAGTCTCTCTCTAAAAAGGAGCCTAAAGCTATTGGCGCCAAACAGAAGGAGGTATTTTTCTCATGTCATTTGTCACCTGACAACCTTCCACACGACGTTTTCAGCCGTGGGAGTAATCGAGCTTGCCGTTGGGTTGCACTCTTGAAGGTACATCAACGTTGACGAAACATAGAATCCCATTAGCATTAAAGTCCCGTTGGCGTTCGATGGGGGACCACTGTTGGCGTGATTGACGATGACTGTATCGGTAGGCTGCATGCCCGAAACGGTGTTGCTTACTATAGACGCGCAATTTCCGCTAGGTATAGCCCCTGTACCCATTGCCGTAGTGCCACTGGCGATCGTCAAAGCAAAAGGGATGCCTGCCGAAAGGTTCTGATCGGGCATGCCTGTTGAGATGTTGGTCACGCCAATTTTCGTCGTTGACGTTCCGCTATTCGTGAAAGTCCCACTGCCGCCGCTGTTGTAGATGGTGTTTACGAAGGAGGTCGCTGCTGCCCCTGAGAAGATGGCGATATTGTTGTAGCGCCCGCCGTGGAAAGCATTTTGAGCAGCGGACCCCGTGACCTTAAGTGTGCCCATGCTGTAGCCACCGTACACGGTGATCGTATTCCCACCGGTCTGGAGGTCGAAGCTCGTATTCGCCTCGAAATCCATGTCATCTACTTCATTTGAATAAGAGGTGCTGGCGATGGACATTCCGCCGGCATTGCTCTCGGATGTTCCATTGCTTATTCGACAGGTAGCGCAGTAGTTGAGAACAATTCCCGTCCCTGATACTCCTTCGCAGACAGGAGAGATGACTGAAGCCTGGGTAGTCATGTAATTACTGCTAACTCCATCGAAATACATGCAGTTAGCTGGTTGCTGGACGTTGAAGCCGCTCCCCTCGTTCTTAGATACATGGAAGTCGTTGAATTGGTCAACTACGGCAAAGTCCGTGTAGATGCCCGCGCCTGCTACGTTGGTCACAGCATTGTGCGAGAAGTCCGAATAGTGAGTGCCACGAAGTCGGATGCCGTACATCACGTTCGAAGTGCCTACGAATGTGCATCCGTTAACTGAGACATTTACCACTTGGTTCATCCCGTTAGTGGCAGTGCCAATATCCAGCATGGCGGTAATAGCGGTGGACCCGGTGTACGTGATAGTCGTAGCCCATATCCCAGCGCAGATGATGTGCTGGGAATTGTTTATCGGCGAACTTCCTACAATGTTCTCCATCACGATGGGAGTCGTAATGTTGAAATTACCTGGGGGTACAATAACGGTACCGGGTAGGTTGTTTAGAGCGTTGATTGCAGATTGGATATTTGTGTAGCAACCTGCAGTGCTAACGTAGATTAGGCCGTCAATCGCGCATGGATTCGTAGCCGTAAACTGTCCGGTGAAGGTGTTTTGGCCTGTCCAGGTATTGTTTCCGCTCAGAGTTTGGGCGGTGACAAAATGCGCCGGCCAAGGCGCAATGAAAGCGACAAGCGAAAGAGTCACAGGCAAAAGAATCGCAAACCGAATTTTTCTCCTGCAACGATCCGCCTTCAATTCATTGCCTCGACCTGAATGCTCAGTTCAGACACCATTGCTGTCGTGCCAGAGCTTGTATAGTTGGCGGTTGCATGGGTGAGGGTGTCTGCGCTCTTGGCGTATATGGCCATCGAACCGACTAGATTAGGCAGCGGTATTATTGGTCCATGCGGCGGCGCGTGTCAACGAGTTTGAGACAGGTGGGTCTGCAACATGGAAACCTCCGAAGTGACATCTGGCGGGTTTTCTTTTCTTGTGGCATTTTTCTGAAGCCTTCCTGCCACTGCGACAAACACAACGACCCTGGACATGATCCGCAATTTCGCCTCACTCGCCGCGTGGCCGGCAAGACCCTGACGGAATCCTTTCCCAATCCCACCGCCCTGCGCAAGGCGCAGCAGGAGGTCGCCGAGTTTTCACCGCTTCCAGAAGCTCAGCCAAGATTTGGCCACCCTCAACGAAAAGACCTGCCGACGTCGCCCGGTCGAGCAGCGACAGGGAGGTTGGACAGACCAAAAAAAAACGGCTACTGCGATCCATCAGGAGGCGGCGCGGGAAGTAAACCAACTCCTGTGCCGGGTCTTTGCGCCACGACGCAAGGACGACCGCTCCGATCTGGAGGCTGGGTGCACCCCACAAAGGGTTGGGGCATGCGCCGAATCAAATCACGAATTTTCGCCGCAACTTCTGGCCTTCCGGGAAGGCGGCGCGATTTCATGGTCCAATGCCAGACGAAAGCTCTGCGGTGCGAACGGAGGACCATGTCGGGCTAAACCATCTTCAGGCATCGCCGCCAAGCGGACCAGAACCGCTAGTACACAACCCATGAGCCGGTCGCAGAGGTGGAGGCGCAAGCTACCCGACGCGTTCTTTGGGAAAACCGCAAGTTTATGACGAAGCGCGAGGATCTCTGCCTGCAAGGGCAGCACGGGTTCGAAAACTGGAGGACAGCAAATAGAAGAAAGGCGACGAAAAGAGGGTCATCATGGTAGCCACCATGATCTTAGGAATGATCAGAACCCCAGCGTTTTCAGATCGGAGTTTTCGGTAACCACAAGCTAGGGCCGCCTGTGGTTGACGCAATAGAGCGGCACGCATATGATTTTGGGCAAGGATTAAAATTGAAATCGGAATCTTCCGTGAAATTGGAAATTCCTCCCTATGTGACCTTGGAGAGCGAAATTAGGCTCGGCCCAGGAAACCGCCATTCGGACCCAGGCAGGCCGATGAAGTCAACAAAGCGTCGTTTTGCGGTTGGAGTCCTCCTTCTAATAGCGACGGCGGTAGCTTGTTCAACTGTTCAGGCGCAGACGAGCCCAGTTCCCGTGATAAATCCACCGGTGGCTGCTGGCACTGCTGCGAGCGAGGCAAGACTTGCCGTTGCCTACGGCAAGCTGCCGCTGAGCTTTGAGGCCAACCACGGGCAAACAGATGGGCGGGTCAAGTTTCTCTCACGGGGCAGTGGCTATGCCTTGTTTTTGACAAGCGACGAAGCTGTGCTCGCCCTAAAGAGAGGCAATCCAAAGCGGAAGCAGCCCGTAGCGGTTCCGCCCGCTGCTGGAAAGCACGATTCTTCCGAGCCGACGGACTTTCTGAGGATGAGGTTGCTTGGGGCAAGTCCGGCGGTCCAGGTGTCTGGCATGGACGAACTGCTCGGGAAATCGAATTATTTTATCGGCCATGATCCTGCGAAGTGGCAAGCGAATGTCCCGACCTACGCCAAGGTGAAGTACAACGAAGTGTATCCCGGCGTCAATCTCATCTATTACGGGAACCAGCGGCAACTAGAGTATGACTTCGTGGTAGCGCCCGGAGCGGACCCGCAAGAGATTCGGCTTAACTTCCGTGGGGCAAAGAAGTTGAGAATCGATGAGCAGGGCGCGTTGGTGTTGGAGACGCAAAGAGGTGAGGTGCGGTTCGATCGGGCCGAGGTGTATCAGAAGATTGAGAGCAAGAGAAGGGCGATCGCAGGGAAGTACGTGTTGAGGGGAAGGAGCACGGTGGGTTTTGAAGTAGGTAGCTACGACCGGGCGAGGCCGTTGGTCATAGACCCAGTGTTGGTTTACTCCACTTATCTCGGCGGCAGCGGCTACGATCAGGGCAACGGCATCGCTGTAGATTCGGCGGGCAATGTGTATGTGACTGGATTCACAAATTCGAGCAACTTCCCTACGGTCAATGCCCTTCAACCAAGCTTGGTAGCCGGCGGGGGGAACGCCTTTATTGCCAAGATCAACGCCAGCGGGTCAACACTGGTTTATTCGACCTATCTCGGCGGAAGCGGCACTGGCGGGGATGAAGGCTACGGCATCGCAGTGGATTCTGCGGGCGATGCGTATGTAACTGGATCGACAACTTCGAGCAATTTCCCAACTGTGAATCCCTTGCAAGCCTACGGCGGCAACGGCAACGCGTTCGTGGCCAAACTCAACTCCACCGGATCGGCTTTGGTTTACTCCACCTATCTCGGGGGCAGTAACGGTGATCAGGGCAACGGCATCGCTGTGGATTCCTCGGGCAATGCGTATGTGACTGGATCCACAGAGTCGTCCAATTTTCCCACGGTCAATGCACTTCAACCAAGCTTAGGGGGCAGCAATGGAAACGCTTTCATTGCCAAGATCAACGCCAGCGGGTCGGCCCTGGTTTATTCGACCTATCTCGGCGGAAGCGGCATGTACGGTGATGCAGGCCACGGCATCGCGGTGGATTTGTCGGGCGATGCATATGTGACTGGATACACAAGTTCGAGCAACTTTCCCATGGTCAATGCACTTCAACCAAGCTTAGGGGGCAGCAATGGAAACGCTTTCATTACCAAGATCAACGCGAGCGGGTCGGCCCTGGTTTATTCGACCTATCTCGGCGGAAGCGGCTTCCCCAGCACGCCAGGAGCAGGCGTCGGCCCCAGTTACGGTGATGCAGGCCACGGCATCGCTGTGGATTCGTCAAGCAATGCCTATGTGACTGGATACACAGATTCGAGCAATTTTCCCACGGTCAATCCCATTCAACCAAGCTTAGGCGACCCCGTTTCTGGGAACGCCTTCATTTCCAAGATCAACGCCAGCGGGTCGGCCCTGGTTTACTCGACCTTTTACGGCAGCGGCCGCTTTCCCGGTGGGGGCGAGCAGGGCAATGGCATCGCAGTGGATCCGTCGGGCAATGCGTATGTGACTGGCTACACATACTCATTCAATTTTCCGACGGTCAATGCTCTTCAACTCAACTGTGCAGACGGCGGGCAAAGCGCCTTTATTCTCATGATCAATGCCAGTGGATCAACCGTGGTGTATTCGACTTGTCTCGGCGCCGCCGGCCCCTTTAACTACGGCTTCGGTGATGCAGGCAACGGCATCGCAGTGGATTCGGCGGGGAACGCCTATGTGACTGGTGACACATCTTCGACCAACTTCCCCACGGTCAATGCTCTTCAACCCAGTAATGGCGGTATTGACGTTAGCGGTGGTGAATTGGTCCCTTTTGACGCTTTCGTCGCGAAAATTGTTTCTACTGTGAGTCTTTCACCACAGATACTGGTGTTCGTGACTCAGCCAAATGGGACGCCAGTTGGGACAACCACACCAGTGCAGACGATCGCGCTAACCAACAACAGTAATGCGACTTTGGTCATCTCCAATTTAGCGTTGAGCGGCACGAACGCCTCCGACTTTGCAGAAACCGACAATTGCGTTGGAAGTTTGTTGGTTGGAGCAAGCTGCAACATCAACGTGACCTTCACACCGATGGCAACAGGAACCCGCACGGGAACACTGACTATTACAAACAACCTTACTGGCAGCCCGCTGACGGCTCTCGTTAGCGGTACCGGTATCACACCTACTCTGATTGCTAGTCTTTCACCAAGCAGCCTGACATTTACGAATCAGATGGTTGGGTTAACCAGCGCAGCTCAGGGGATCACGTTCGGCAACATCGGCAATGCGCCGTTGATCATTTCCAATCTGGCGATCAGCGGCACGAACGCGTCCGAGTTTGCGGTATCTGACAATTGCGGCCCAAGCGTAGCGGCAGGGGCAAGTTGCACGATCAATGTCACCTTTGCGCCTGCGGCAACAGGAACCCGGACTGGAACTCTGAGCATTACAGACAACGCGACCAGCCCGACAAGTCCGCAGACGGTGACGCTGACTGGCACGGGCATCCCATCAGCCCCAGTTGTGAGCCTATCTTCAACGAGTGTTGTCTTTGCGAATCAGTCCATCGGCAGTACGAGCGCCGCACAAACGGTGACGTTAAGCAACACGGGAGCTGCCATCTTGAACATTCAGTCAGTTGCTCTCGCCGGAGCCATCCCTGGCAACTTCGCCATCGCAAGCGGTACTACGTGCACGAACGGCGCTACGGTTGCCGCGAATGGCGCTTGCGTGATTCAAATGACCTTCACACCAACAGGGTTGGCGACTGTCAGTGCGATAGTGGGAATTACGGACAATGCTGCGGATAGCCCAGAGATGATTGGCTTGAGCGGAACGGCCATCCCGACTCCGTTGATATCGTTAACTCCCTCGAGTATTACTTTTTCTGCCCAATATGTAGGCACCTCCGGTCTGCCTCAAAGCGTGACGGTAACGAATAGTGGCAATGCTTCCCTCAGCATTACAAGCGTAACGGCCAGCCCGAGTGATTTCGCGATGCTCAACGCTTGCGGGAGTAACCTTGCCGCAGGCGCGAGCTGTGCCATTGGTGTTTTCTTCGATCCGACCGCAGGCGGCACGAGGCCGGGGACATTGACAATTAACGACAACGCGCCGGGCAGTCCACAAACCGTAGCACTCACAGGAAACGGCGAAGATTTTTCTATCAGTCCCAGTTCTTCGTCGAGCGCAACAGTGAGCCCGGGGCAAACAGCGAACTATTCTCTAGCTGTTGCACCGGCGGGCGGATTCAATCAGAGTGTGTCGCTGACGTGCGTTGGGGCGCCAGCGCAGTCCACGTGCGCGGTCTCGCCGAATACGATATCGCTCGGCGGAACGTCTGCGATCACGGCGATGGTCACGGTTTCGACGACGGGTGCGTCGCAGGGATGGGTACTGCCGATCGGGACCGGCGGGCCGAGGAGCATGAAGGATGGGCCGACGCCCATGATTCTTGTGGTACTGGGAACGCTGGTGTTGGTGGCGGTGAGCTTGGTACCGCGGCGGCTAGAACAACGCTTCCGATGGGTGCCCATCTTCGGACTAGCAGTGCTGGTGTGCTTGGGGATGACGATGAGTTCATGTGGCGGGGGTTCGGGAGGGAATGGCGGAGGAGGCGGGAACATCGGCACGCAGGCTGGAACGTACACCATCACTGTGTCCGGGACTTTCACATCAGGTGCGACGACGCTGACGAACGCTACGAAATTAACTCTGGTGGTGCAGTGAGCAAACGGCGCTTGCAAAGATTCGAGGCAACCAGCCGGACAGTTAGCCGGATGGAATGATAATGAGAGCGCGCTTCGAACTCCAATTCGCAGGAAAGTTCACTGCCGCTCGCAGGAGAACGGCCGCTCCCGCACACAAGACCAGACTTGCGCTGTGCGCTCTTCGTGAGTCTTCAAGCTAAAACAAAGGATTCAGAGCGATATACGAAATAGTAATACCATAGGCACCGGCCGGGATGGTCGTGAAATTCGTAGCTTGCGATGAAAAAAGAACGTATTTTCCGTCGCTACTCATGCCCACCAGAAAGGTTTCATTATTTGCAAGGGCTCCACTTGCATTCGCACTAATGGGTATCGATTGCGGCGTGCAGCCCGTAGGCCCTCCGTTGCAGCTATCGTAAAGATAGACCTCGTCTTGGCCGTTCGGAGCATTGAACTGCTGAAAGGTCACAAACCTACCACCAGTGCTCACCCATAACGGCTGGGTGTACTGGCTCGAATGAGCTATTAGAGAAGGTGTAGTCGAGCAACCTGACGACGCATTGTGGCAAGTCGCTTGTAAGTAGACCTGAGACGTTGAACACATCCACGCGATGTATTCCCCATCGCTGCTGATTGACGAAGAGCCGCAAGTCATTGTTGCATCCGATACAACGGTCTCGGACACCGCACAACCAGCAGGTGCACCCAGGCATGAGTCGTGCAACACAATCTGCGAATTGGAGTTTTCATAAACAAGGTATCGGCCATCGGCGCTCGGTACTGGAACCGAATTGGCGGCGCTAGTCACGGTAGCGACCGAAGCGGGCGTGCACCCTGGTGCAGCGCCGATGCAGGTGTCGTAAATCGCTGCCGGGTTTGTATTCTGCGCCTCGCCGTTTAATAAAACGCCAACACCGTAGCTGATGTATCGTGCACTAGGCGTCAGGAACGCACCCGGCGTGGTCGCGGGGTACGGGCTCCAAACGGCGTTCGCAATCGTACTCACGGATGGCGTGCATCCCGACGGAACACCTCAGAGGTCCAGATGCCCGTATCCAGACCGTAGGCTACCGGGCCACTGTCGAGAATGTCGTCGAGTTGTTTCCGCTGCGCCGACGTCAGCTCCAATGGCCGGCCCGAGCGATGTCCTTCGAGCAGCCCTTCCACGCCAAAAGCTTGGTAGCGTGCTAACCACTCAGAGACCCTCGAACGTGGAGCCGCGAGTAGATGGGCCAACTCACCGCTGGTACGTCCCTCCGAGTTCAGCACTACTGCTTGCAATCGCTTGGCAACTCGGTAAGCTCCGTCCCGTTCTGCTTGTTTGCGCAAGCGGATCAACTGTTTGTAGGTCTTCGGGTGTAAGGAGAGGATTCGTGGAACCATGGCACCTCCTTCGAGGAGTACGCCAGATGTGCCTATCTCATGTCCTGCTAATTATGCGCGGATCTATAGAAACCAACGTTCTGCCCCTATTCAGTGAGCTTGACCGAGATGTCTTCCGCTGGTCCACCGTCAGTCACTTTATCCCCTGGTTGTCCCTTTAACAACATCACCGGAGGACGGGTCCTGTGGCGAGGCATGCGCAAGGGCAACAACCGCGCGGGTCAAATCTTCCGCCTCGCCGCGCAGTCCTTACATCGCAGCCCCACGCCCCTCGGAGAATACCTACGGCGGCTCCAAGCCAAGCTTGGACCCGCCGGCGCCATCACCGCTACCGCCCGCAAGATCGCCACCGTGTTCTACACCCTCGTCACCCGCCAAGTCGAATTCGACCACACCCTCTGGCACGCCATCGACGCTCAGTGTCAACGACGAATCGAAGCTCGACTCACGCGGCAAGCTCGTCGACTCGGCTACCAAATCGTTCCACTGGAGGTCTCTCCTCCATGTAACCTGACTTCATCTGCACACACGAAAGAGGTTGTTCCTCCAAAGTGCTTTAAATCCCATGAGTGGTTACATTCGGTGTCCATATTGCCGCGATAGCGAAGCAGGCGGGCATTGACGTCGCGTTAGACGAGGGAGGGGCCCAGGATGTCCGCGAACCTGCCCCGGCCGGAGCCTTCCAAGGATCCATTTGGAAGAGGCGGTCCTGAGCCACGACAAAGCCCTGCGCGAAGAACAGATCGTGCTGATTCTGCTGATAAATGTGGCGCGACTCCCCAGTTGTCCCGCTGAACCCGCACGATCTGCTGAACCCCGCGCCACGGCGGGGTGCGGCAGCGGCCCGGATCCTTGAGGGCGCACGTGATTGATCCGGGCCACGACTCCAGTTCGAAGTCGCGCTTGTCCTAGCCGACGGAGGGCACCACCCACGAGGCGGCGGTATTGTCCCGGTCGTTCCGGACCTAATACTGGCAGCGATGTTCGGGGATGGGCGGTTAGGCCGCGCGCAAATTCAGCACCGAGGTCGGCACCAATGTCAACACCAAGGCCAGCAACGATACCAGCGATGCGCTCCAGTCTCTGGCGCCGCCTTTGAGCACCCGATCACGGCGTGCGCACGCAGAACGCGGGGCCGAGCATTTCCGGGTGGCGTGTCTGCGTCTGCGGCGCCGGACTCAATGCCGCAACCATGTGGGTCGGCTTGATGCGCCCGGCGCGCAGTGCCTCGACGTCGGCCGCGTGCACCCGGTCGATGAAATCCCGGTCCCAGGCATTGCTGGGGTCGAAATTCGGCCCTATGCCACGGTCGACGAACACGTCGATCACGTTGCCGAAAGGCACGAAGACCTTGAAGCCAAAACGCTGCACCAGCAGCGGCAGGATGTCCTGGGCCCGTATGCCCTCGAAACCGGCTTTGGAACAGTCGAAATTCACATACTGCTCGTCCGTCGTGCCAAGCAGCCGGTTGGCGCGGTAGCGCGCCGGCAGTCGCCCCCAGAATTCGTTGACCATGGCCAGCGCTTCGGGCCAGCGCATGTGACCATTGCGCCCGATCATGTCCGAAACGAGGAAGAGCCCGGCGGGGCGTAGGCTGCGCTTGACCGCATCGAACAGGCCTTCGAGGTTCACCACGTGATGTAGCGATTGATTGGCCAGTACCGCAAGGTAACGACCACTTTCCGGCGTCCACGAGTTGAAATCGGCCTGCACGGGAACGATGAAAGGTGCCACGCCGTCGGCGCGCGCCAGCGCCTGGCCGCGGCGCAGCATCTCAGTGTTGACGTCCATGCACTCTATGCGGAAATTGTCCAGCCCGGCGCCGACCAGGCGCCTGGCCAGTGCCACCTCAAAATCGCAGTTGCCGCTGCCGATGCTCACGATCACGTTGGTCGCGTTGACCATGGTGGTCGGTGGGGTACTGGAGCGGAGCGCTTGCGCCAGCTGCTGGCAGAAGAATTCCTCGAGCGTCTCGAATCCGAAATCGCGGAACAGCGGGGCCAGGTGCTTGTTCTCCCAGTAGACGTGGATGGCGGGCAGGTCGTGCACCTGTTCCATGGCGGCGTAGTTGGCCTGCTCGATGAGCAGCTTCAAGCGGTATTTCCAGCCCGACTGCGAGGACCGGCCCGCATTACCGCCCGACGGACGGTAATGCACGCGCTTGACCAGGGGCAGTAGGCCGGTTTTCTTGAGTGCGAGCCGAAGCACGCTAAGCATTCGGACAAGCATGAGGGTTCGTTGCGACGGCAAAAGTGCTCAGTATGTTGCACAATCTTCCATTATCCCCCGCGATGACCTCCTCCACCGCGACCTCTGACGCGAGTTTTGACGTCATCATCGTCGACGCCGACGCTGTCGGCGTCGGCCTCACTGTCGCCAGCGAAATCCTGCGCCGCCGGTCGCGCGCCCGACATCGCCGTGCTGGGAAAAGAAGCGACACCCACCCAGCATACCAGCGGCCGAAACTGCGGGGTTTATGCATTGCGGCTTGTATCGAGGCAGCGACACCTTCAAGGCGTCGGTCTGAGCCAAGGGCACGCAGCGCATGATCGCTGCCATGGCAGAGGCCATCGCCTGCTCCTAGGGCGGCAAGGTGATCCTGGCAACGTCGGAGGATCACTTGCCGACGGCATTGCCGCCGCAGACCCAAGGCGTCCTGGACGTCATGGAGCAAGGCACCAGCGGCGCGCCCCTTACCCGAACGGGAAATCGGCCGGTATTGCTCCAGTCCGCTATTCCGCTTCAAGGATCACGTGAGCCGTTGCCAAAATTTTGCGATCTGATCGATCGGTTGCAATGGCTCCGTAATCCCGTGCCTGGCGCGAAAATCTTCGACGGCAGCTCTGCAATTCGCCAAAGCATAATCATCCACGATCACATATCCTCCCAAGGATAGTTTCGGATAGAGGTGTGTGAGCGCATCCATGGTGGATTCATACATATCACCGTCGAGGCGCAGTACCGCAAGACGCTTGATGGGCGCCTCAGGTAGCACGTCGCGGAACCAGCCAACTAGGAATCGCACCTGTCCATCCAGGAGACTATAGCGCCTGAAGTTTTCTTTAACCTCTTCGACCGAAACTGCTAACGTGGCAATCTTCCATAAGGTATCTCGTGCATCGGCTGGGTATTTTCTTGCATTCGGTTTCGGGAGCCCCCGGAAGGAGTCGGCTAACCAAACAAGCCTCTCCTGATCGCGGTAGGCTTTCAATACCGCCCGCATGAAGATCGAGGCTCCTCCTCGCCATACCCCGGTCTCAATCAAATCTCCCGGTATGCCTCGACGAATTACGTTAGTGATGCAAGCCTCGAGGTTATTCAGGCGCTTGAGGCCGATCATTGTCTCTGCCTCGACAGGCCAATCGAGTCCTTCTTGCCGTGCCAGTGGATCCGCCGGCACTCGCTGAACAACATCTACTTGGAAACGTGCCAGCACGGGTTGAAGGCATCGCCAGGCTATTCTTCGCGGCACAGTCTTTGGCCGCATGATCCGTGAATATTTTTCAGGAAAGAGGAGCCGCGTGAGGCACTTCTTCATAAGATCCAGATAGAGCTCTTGCGGTGACTGACCATCCTCGGCATTCTCGGTCTCGCTCGTCGGCGCTCTTTGGACAAGATCCTCTTCTGACCGCTGATCTTGAGTCATCGGCATTCTCTCGATCCTCCGATGATCACGGAGGACCATCCAGCGGATCAACGGTTTCTTCTAATGCAGCAACGATGTGTACGCGGTCGTCTTCAGCACCTTTGAGAGCCTATCGGGCCGTGTAACAAACTACGCTTTTGGTTATTGGGTTCACCGGTTACTTAACTGGCCTTTGGACGGAGATTGTACTTGCGTTTCGACCTTGCAGCGGAACATTCTCGAAGCGATAATCGTGAGCGACCTGGCTCAATGACGGAAGGTACACCAGATCCACTTGGGGTAAGCTGCCGGATAAATATGCATCCAAAATTATCCTCCACGTAGCGAATCTGATCTTGCTTCGGATTCTCGTCCGTCAGACGGGATTGCTTTCGGCAAAATCTTCCGCCAAACCGAGCGCTTCTGCGATTCCACCTTCTCCCTCTTGGTACGTGTAGTTCAGATGTTTCAAGCCAAAATCTCGCCCATTCCCGAGAAGTCGCAGAAGGTCGCCGGCGTTTGTCCCGCTGGTCATCAAAAGGATTTCCAGCGTTGACGAGCGTCTGGATCGGGTAATACACCATCGGTTTGTCATAGACTCAGAGCAAGTGCTTATCTGTGACTTTGGTAAGTGGATTG
>Ga0207046_10059_pt1 | contig 31379 bp, 52 predicted proteins | sample Alteio_BWMinCont_66_FD_153303 | JGI IMG/M metagenome (GOLD analysis project Ga0207046, IMG submission 153303) | Enriched cells from forest soil in Barre Woods Harvard Forest LTER site, Petersham, Massachusetts, United States -... | ecosystem: Environmental > Terrestrial > Soil > Temperate forest >...
AAACTGTGCGATATGGAACAACTTGAGATAAAGCTAGCTTGATGACGCGCACCGTGAGACTTTTTACCACTAGGGAACGAAATTTGAAAGTCGACACGTCCCACAAGTCAACTGTTGGCTGAGAACTCGTGAACAACGAGTAACGCCAGACTGCTGGCAGTGCGTTCATCTACGTAATTTTGATTCTGTTGGTCGCCGGTTGCGGCAATTGCGCCTGCTCCACCGCCAAGTCGCACCGTAGCGTCTCCGCCTTCGCGTCCGAGCTTGACAGCAGAGGAACTTTGCTCGCCACCGAACATTGGGGAGTACACACGATCTGACTGTAAACGCATGGCGGCCCTGAACTGCGCTGCACGGCATGTCAATCAGCGTCAGTATTTGCCCACGGCAAAAGAGGGAGTTCACACAAAGACCAGGGAGCAAGGCGCTACATAAGACATGTCGCAAAAAACTGAGCAATATTGCTCAACTAGATAAGTCTATCCAGATGGCCAACATAGTGAGACAGTTGGTAGTCACCAACGGGCACCAACGAACCACAGGGAGCGTTTGGTGTGGTGTCCGCACGGAAATAGGTCAAGCGCGTTTGTACCAGAGCAAAGGCTACAGTGAAAGACAATCTAGCACGTTGCGCTGAGCAGCTTCGAAAAGCAGTTCGTTTTCTGGCCAACAGTTCCTGCGCACCCCGAGAGAAGTTGAGGGGGGCGTACGACACTGAGTTTGGAAGCATTTGGCACGACGATTTTCCGAACGGCTCTTTGAAAGACGACTACCTAACCATCATAAGCTCGATAATCAAGTCTGATGAGCCTAAAGCTGCCGTAAACATCGCGGCTATGTCCGATGAACAAGCGCGGACGGTCATACAGCAAATCTGTTCGCTTTCTCAGGCCGCCGCGTACGTGCTGGGCAAACAGAGCAATTCCGAGCGGTAGGGGAGAACGCAGACATGAAAAAGGGAGTGAAGCTGAGAGAGTCTGTGCCGGTCGTAACTGAATACGAAGACGCTTCCGGTTTTCCCGATGAACAAAATGCCAATTCGTATTGCCGCGAAATGAACGGCTGGAGTTCTGGGTGGACAGTTGAAAAAGTGAAACTGTGTGGGGTGGACAAGTGGAGGGTTGTTTGGCTAGGAGAGCGTGCCCTTGACACGTGGGAAAAGAAGATCGGCAGCGTGACTTTGACCTATTCGACGGAAGGCACAGTGGGCGTTGGCTACAGTCACAATTGCGATTGCCGCCGAGGAGAATTGATGACAGGAACCATCACCCATACAACAGGCATACGGTTAACGCGGGATGAAATTGAGAAACTGCCGAGCTTTGCTGAATGGGTGGCGCAGTACACCTGAGGCCGAATGCCTGAAAGGTGCAGAGCTATGTTACCGTCAGGAGTCTGAGGATTCGGCAATGCCCGCAACTAGAATACATTTCAAACAGGTTCCCCTGACGGTTGTTAAGAAAATCATGAAATTGCAAGCCAAACAGAAGGAGAGTGCATCGCTTACGGCCAAGCAACGTTGATCGGGCTTTCCGAACGCGTGCTACTTTTGCAGGAAATTCCTGAGTTGTTTAGAACTTGGTCACTTCACCCCCACGGAAAGACCGGCCTTGTTAGACTGTTTCCTGGAGGGCCATTCACATGATTAAAACCGTACCGCGTTTGGTGCGTGCTGATGACTTCGTAGCAGAGACTTATGAGAAGATGGCTACCAACTTACCGCTATCTCAAACTGGACTAGCTGGTTATTATCGCAGGACCGCGCAAATGTTTAGGGAATCAACCAGACCGGGCATGATGCGAATATGGGAAGAAGAAAGAGTAGAATTTGTTGAGTCAGACTCTTCCTCTAAGCGTTGAGCGCGCCCACGCCGTGTGGTCGTGCGGTGGCAAGCAGGCAAGCGCCGAAACTGTCCACGTAGAGATGCTCAGTTAACCCGCGTTCCGAACCGCTGAATGAAGGCTGTTATGGCCAATGGGCCACCATTCAAATCACCAGTAAATACGCGCCGATTCTCACTTTTCCCCTTTTCGGGGCTCTCCCTCAAAAAACCGTTTTGTCAACCGTTTGTCAACTTCACGATTGGCCGGATGGCACTACACTCAGGACGTTAAGACCCTTCGGGTGAAGCCCGCGCTGCCAAGGTGACCTGAGTGATCAAGAGGAATGATCCAGGAGGAGAAGATGGCCCCATGGATGTGAACCAAGGGACTCGGAAGTTTGGCGTGGAACAGACCTGCCAAAAAATACGAACGAGCGAAACCAACAAAGACGACTACGGCGACCCAAATCGTCATGGCTGCGAAAAAAATAGTCGTCAGCCCGTTTTGTAGTGAGTTGACTCCGTTGTGAAGGCTTCCGCGATGACGGGCTTGAATCCCTCCGCTCTAAACTCCGCAACATGACCGAAGCAGACTTGGTTCAGTTTGGAAAAACACTGCGCGATAAGTGGGACAAGTTTTTGAGCGCCGACCAGAAGAAAAATCTAATCGAGTTGAAAGAAGCTCGGGCGGAATGGAGACGGCGGCATCCTAAGCGCCGCTGACTTCGGTGTCTTTGGTCGGCTTTTTCCGCAAATCCTCCAGCGCGTAGAGCCGATTCAGTTTCGGCAATGTCTTTTCTTGTAGCCTTGCCATTCCGCGAAACCCTCCGCGTGTCGCGTTTTCAGATGGCGCTTCGAATCGTGATAAAGTGGTGTAGTTATCAATAATTATGGGGAATGTAAGAAATGGTTGATACAAAAGAGCGAGTCATTCTTGTTGTTGACGATAATCCAGACCATTGTAAAGGGTTTCGAGTTCTTTTGGAGAGTGGTGGATATTCTGTAGTCGAATGCAAATCGGGAAAAGAGGCATTGGCGGCGCTCGAAAAGAGGAAGTTCGATTTGATGACGCTCGACTTGAGCATGCCCGACGTGGATGGGTTCGAGGTATTACGGGCGGTTCGCTCCAAACATCCAAAACTCAAGGTGGTGGTGGTATCGGGCTTCCTCCAAGGGAGCATGAATCGGGTCGCCAAGAGGCTGGGAGCCGTTGTGACACTGGACAAGGACCTGGCTCCAGATTCGCTTCTGCCCGTTGTTGATGACCTCCTCAAGAATCCAGAGTGAGTCACTATCAGTCTGGCTGGAGCCCCTGTAACGGGGCGTTTTGACCTGGCCGTACGTCTGGTGCATTATCTCCGGTTGCGATAAATTTCAAACCGGAGGAATCATGAAAATTTTAGCAGCGATTAAACGCGAACAGAAAAAGCTCGAAAAGCAGTTAGGCAAGTTACAGCACCAATTGAATGGCGTTCGAGCCGCTGCTGAAGCGCTCGGTCATTCCGCGAGCAAAGAATTGAAAGTCGTTAAGAAGCGCGTGCTGTCCGCTGCGGCCAGGGCCAGGATTGGCAGAGCTACGAAGAAGCGGTGGGCGAAGTTTCGAGCGTTGAAGAAGAAAGTGGCGGGATGAGTCTGGCGTTCCAACTACACCAACATATCATTCCAATCGAACCGCCGACCAGACGCGTCGATGTGACCGCGAATCGCGCTACCGCATCGTGTAAGTGCTGAGGCGTGTAAGTGCTGAAGAGGATAAATTACTAATTAAGTGCTTGCGGCAAACGGAAGAGAGGGCCACAATGGATAGGCGTGGAAGAGGAGCCCCACATGGCGACAATTCCTCCGCAAGAACACATTTTGCTAGACCTGACCTGCCCCCACTGCCAGAGGATGAATTTGCTCGCGGTTGTTCCTACTCCAGGCGCGAGTACCTACGTTGAACGTGCAGTCGAGTGCGCCCATTGCAAGAAAACCTGGGAGGCGTCAATTCCTGGGACAGTCGAGGCCGGGCCGTTTCCCAAGTGATTCTCTATTGAATTCCTGTGAAGGACTTCTGCGAAAGACCGGGCGATATAGTCAGTGCCGTACGTTCCCTGCGCCGTGCGGGGATGCGCGTCGGCCTCCCCTACCAGACTGCCGAGGGTGTCATGTTCTTTCAACTTGACGACTACACGCTCACCGTAGCCCAGATTCTCGAATTGCTCGATAAGAACCAACTTGACCGTGACGGCATTCGCGCACTGGTTGAGGCGCTGAAAAAATGAAATACCGAAAACACAACAACCCAGCTCCGCAGACCCATCCATCTGCGTTTTCGGCAGTACCATCGTATCATCGCGTTCTGGTCAAGCATGGCCTGATTGAAAAGACCCTGTCGCTACCCGATGCGTATAAAGTGTTTTTGAAAGTGGGTGCTGACCCAGAAGTACAGAAACCCCGTCGCAAGGTAGAACACGGCAACAAGATGAAACACGTTCCCGCTTTGTATCTGGCCACGGCGATGGCTCTGCAAGGTATGACGAAGCAGAAGCTTGAATCTCTGAAATTGCGGATTGAAGAGAAACGGGCATGAGCGCCCCCTTGCTGATCGGTGAGCGCTTGCGCAAGCTGCGCAAAGAAAAGAAACTCTCCCAGGGCGACATCGAAAAACGGACGGGCCTGCTTCGCGCTCACATCTCAATCTTGACCGTGGCGGAGCCGTGGTTGAAGATTACCGAGATTCACAGGAGATAAGCCAATGCCCGAACAAAATGTCGCGTCTTGTCCTCAAGGGTGCTGTCGGTTTGTCAACGGTCAAGCTGTATCTGAGGATGAGTACAAGGCGGCTGCTCAGAATTTAGCGGCTGGGATTCAGAGTAGAGAAGCGCAGATTACATGCTTGAAAATCGAAGACAATAAAACCATCGCAAATGCTGTGGGCTTCTATTTCGGAAAGCCGGTACCCAACGCGGGCGAGCCGTTCTTTCCGCCGTCTTTCGAGATAGGCTCAGTAACGGCACAAAACTATTGTGTTTACGATGTTAAGACGAATGCACGAATAGGAAGCGCACAAGTTGAACAGTTTAAGAAGTGGGAAGATACCCGGAAGAAACTAATTGAAAAGAAAAAGAGTGGCACTGCGAAGTAGGGGAAACAAGCTACTGCGGTTATCGCGCATCTCAACCGCGAATCGGATATTTCGGTCTGGATGCGCAACTATGTCATAATTTGACCTTGCTCGGATTTTCCAACATGGGACTGATTCCGCGTTGGCCGTTCTCAATTCCTTCATGAAAGCCGCACCCATTTTTCTGCTTGTTGTTCCACATGATGCGACATCAACCGCAGATTCAGTCGTCTTCCGCTAGTTTGTTTTTGAATTGAATGTCTGCTTCCCAACATTCATGCGAGCAATACCTATCGGAGCCGTCTTCAAGTGTGAGACCGAATACCGGACCATTTTCGACCGGCTCTAAATGCCTAGCTGGTTGCTGGTTACAGAATTCACAAACCCTGTCCGCCATTTCTTTCACACCTTTCCAAAATGCCTTCGTCTGCTCTGCTACTTCTCAAGCTCGCTGTCCGAAGATGACCTACTTATTTAAATTCTTGCAATGCAAACAGAGTCGATGCCCGCCTGTGCCCGCTCCCGTTTGTGTTTTGGAATGTCATTTCCGGACGGACACTTGCTATTGTTGTGATGCACCCATTTATTCGGATGCTTTTTGACTTCATTGACGGAATTAGAAGACGACCATAGAACCTCGCTACGAGAGTCTGCCCTAGGTCCTAATTATATTATATAAAGTTAGGTAAGACACCTCCGACACTTGGAAGCAATTTAAGCTAATGGTTGATCGTGCGCTTCCGAAGTACAAACGCCTGCCGCTCTTTGATGGTCTAGAGCCGAAGGGACTGAAAGCTTGAGCAAGTGGCGGCCTACTTTGGCAAGGCCGCCACCACCGATCAAATCAAATGGCACCACTACCGGTGGAAGGAAAGGTCGGGGTGTCTGGATGGGACCCAACGTGCCGCGCCGTAACAGATCGTTGGGAATGGTCTACAATACCTTGGTGGAACTTCTGATTATCGGCGCGACTTGTAGCGTGCTTTCGTTTCTCCTGGGAGTCGTGCTGAAGCCGTATCTGCGTGGGTATTCCGCAAAGAAGGGCGAAAATCTCGCTACTCACGAGGACATAGACAAACTCGTGGACCAAGTGTCCGCCGTGACGCAAACGGCAAAAGAGATCGAATCGAAAATCTCCGGCGAACTATGGAACAAGCAAAAGCACTGGGAAATGAAGCGCGACGTGATTTTCGAAATGAGTAAGAAGATATCTGGAGTCGATGACGCGCTGACATCGATGTACTCGACGCATATGCACTATCGAACCCTTGCGGAGAGTGGGCAGGTGATCGATGCATCGATGAAGGCCGAAGCACTCTCAAAAGTGACTGTGAATTTGGGCAAGTCTGCAGATGCCTACGACGGCGCACTCGCTCTGATGAGCATTGTCTGTGGTCTTGAGCTGCACCAAGCGCTGCGGGAGTTCATCATTTTTACGCGACAACTCGTTCCTCAAATACAACAAAATCCGCCGGTCTACACTCAGTCGGCGGCCGAAATAGCGAAGCGACTGTTTAGAATCCGAGGACTCTTGCGAAAAGAGCTCGGCGTCGATCTCGCTTAGGCTTCCGCCGATTGAATCTTCGGCGGTTCCAATCCTCACCGCCAAGTGCCTGACTAACGTAACCGGAGAAGTTGAATCGGCCATTTGCCTCCGTATCGCCCCGCGGGGGTAGGGCGATGCAGCGGAAAATAGCTGCTAACAAATTCGAACGGCAACAAGGACCAAGCCGAGTACTATCGCTACCGCAAGCCCAAAACAGGGCAGGGCTTCATCGCGGCTCGGCCATAGCTTCAGGATGTGCACCTTTGCTCTCGTCACAAAAGCAATCAAATTTATTTTCATCATTGGTTGTCCTTTCCGCAGTGTCTTGTCTGACCTCCGCGGCAACAAAATCTTTACGCACTCTTTCTGCGCGCCTCAGCGCGAACACACTGAGCGGTGGGCGTAGGCGAGTGCGAATCCGTTTGCGCGCTAACTTACAAATTGGTTGGAACGTGATGCTAGTTCTGGCGGCTTTGCTTGCAGGGAAACGAATATAAAATTGCAACTACATCGAGCAGTTGCAGCTTTTGCTTTGTGGTCAGTTGAATCCACGGTTGCCGGTGCTCAGTTTCGGCTAAGGATTCTAGGAAGGTACGCGGGATTGGGTAGCAGGAGCACTGGTGTTCCACTTGAAATTCGCGCAGCTTTTTGTGAGTGAGAATGCGTGCCCCACGCTTCGACAACACCACGGGCACGCCGCCCGGCGTCAGTGCCAGTTGGACCTTACAGCGCGAATCTTTTTCGAGGAGGGCTCGGCAATTTTTCTCGTCGGCGTTTGGGAAGCGATCTCGTATCTCGTTCAACTGATCCTCGCGACTGCGAGCTTGGTACACTCCACAAAGCAGCGCGACTATGTTTTGCTGCGCATCTTGGACCATGAGCACACCGCTGCGATCATCCATCGGCGTTCCTTTCTTGTACGAACAGCGGTTAATTACAACGGGGAAAGTTCCACAGGCTTCGGCACGTTCAAAGCCACCCGACGTGCTTCCTCCGCTCTGGTAGCGGCTGCAATGGAGCGGCGTTGAGCTTCTTCTTTCCTTTTGTCGGGCTTGGCGACGATGGGTTTTGGTTTGGTTTTTGGTTGAGCAGGGTGCCCTACTTTTTCCAAACTGAATCCGAATCCGGCTTGCTCTACCGCAGGGCGGCGAGCTTGGGCATCATCGGCCAGATGAGAGTAGTGGTCCGTCATGGTCCGGTCTCCGTGCCCAACTTCAGCGCGCAAAATTTCTTCCAACACTCTTGCGCCGCGAAGATGGGTTATCCGATACCGCCTGAATGCGTGAGGCGCGCCGCCCGCAATCCGCTTGGCCAATCGTAGCCTCACTGTATTTTCATCCAGTGGCCCGCCTTCCCTGCCCTGGAAAAGATACGAGCCGGGCTCGCGCTTTGCTCTGGCAGCAAATTTCGTTACGACTTGATTGACTCGCGAATGTAAATTGACTGTACGACGCGAAGATTTTGTTTTCAGGAAGTCCATGCGTGCATTGCTGAACATGGAATCACACACTGAAATTGTGGCTTCGCTTTCGTTCCAGGTCGTGAGCTTTTCGTCCGTCGAATTTACGAGGATGCTGCGCGCTTCGCTGATACGCAGGCCACTTGCGGCGAACAGAACATACAGCACTTGCTCCTGCTCACTTCTGGACTGCTTGATGCATAGCTCGACTTGTGCTGCACTGAAACACGGTGTCTTCTGCTTGGACTTATCTACAACAGGAACGTCTGCGAATCGCAGATTGAACTTGCGTGGGAAAATCTCGTCGCCGCTTTCGTTCGTGGCGCTCTTGAGAATTTGTTGAATCACGCCAACCAAATCCACCACGCGCTTGTTGGAACTTTTCGTCGCCGCTTCCGTAACGAAAACTTTGAGGGAAGCATTGCCAAAAGTGTCAAGCAGCGTATTGGGTCCAACGATAGATAGGACGCGGCGCACCCTACTCTCGTAGGAGCGCATCGTGGCAGGCGATACAGGCTTGCGTTTGCGTATGCGAAGGCCCGAGAGCCACGCCGAGCTTTGACTTCCGAAGGTGTGAGTTTCAGCGAGGATCATTTTGCCTCCAAAAGCTTTTTACGCGCCCACTCGGATGCAGTTTCACCTGCGGCACGGGCTTTGGCCATAATCGCATCTAACTCGCTGCGATTAACTGTTACAGCAACGCGCCAAGTACGGCGCAAATCTTCGCTAACTGGTGGACGGCCCATCTTCGCTTCAGGCTGCTCTTGCGTTTGGCGCTCCATGTTTTTGCGAACGTCGAATTTTAGCTTTTTCTTTGTCACGAGTTCCTCCCGGGAACAGCGTACATTATATGCAATGCAATGTCAAGTGATTTCATTCTGCAATGCCCTCGCGTTCGCTTTGTTGCAAGCGTCAATGCTCTCTTGAAACTTGGCGTACTCCTCAGGCAAAAACTTTTGCATGTATGCCCGAAGTTCCGGTGACCGGCGCTCGAAATAGTCATTGATCTCCTCGTCGCTCCTCGATACCATGCTCAAACTTATCGAATTTTCTAACATCGAATACAAATACCTTACGGCCAAAGTCGAGGATGCGGCCAAAATGAAAGCGATTTTATTAGCAGCAATCTTGATTGTTAGTGGGCTTCCACAGGCTATACAATCACCAATGAAAAAGGAACAAGAACACGGTAAAAAAGAAACAAAACCAGCCAACAAATCCCCAAATGCTGTTACTGAATCGGCTTCGCCGGTCGCCACTCCTATAAGCCAGCCAGCCCCAAACCCGCAGGCAAACGACGCCAAGGAAAAACCGAGTAGCTGGCCAGCTTGGACAGATATTTTCTGGCCGACGTGGGTTTTGGTTATTGTTACTGCTTTCGCTGTTGCGGCCGCCTTGAAAACGTTGGGTTCCATAAATGCTCAAGTTGAAGAAATGAAAAGCACTGGCGTTCAGACTGACAAGCTCATCGCCGAAAGCATGGCTCAAACCAAATCTTTGGTCGAACAATCTCAATCCTTGGCTAAATCCGCTTACTATTTGGGAGAATCGAGCAACGCTACCTACCGCTCTGCTAGTGCAATGGAAAAAGTCGCCGACAAGATTGCCGTAAGCGCAGAGGCTGCTACTGCTAGTGTTTCCGCTATCAACCAACAAATGAGAGCTTACATCAGCGTGGTTATTGGGTCGGCCACTTATCAAGAGCGGACGAAGAATCTCAAGTTCCAAGCCATTCCTTCAGTCATTAATGCGGGGCTTACGCCAGCTCACAAGGTATCGTTCAAAGCAGGAGCGGCAATCCTGCCTAATCCGTTGCCGGATGACTTCGATTTTCCTCTTGCCGATAGCATTAGCGGAATGCAAGTCATAGGCCCTCGGCAAAATATCACCGTAGCTCCCATTGTCGGGGAGTTCGTGGACGATGCTGAAGTCGATGCTATTAAATCCGGCGCCCAAGGCAAAGCCTTGTTCGCTTGGGGAATCTTCAACTATGAAGATATTTTCGGAACCCCGCAGTACACTAAGTTTTGTCACATTTATACGTGGTTTGCGGACGGGAAAACAGTGTGGGGCTACTACGCATCACGCCACAATGAAGCCAGCTAAGCAAAGGTACACCGAGTGTATACGTTGCGTCAGGCCTTCTTTTTGCTCTGCCGAATGCGAGCATAGTTGCCGGAAGACTTGAAATAGGTGCCGTGGTAAGTCAATCCATTGATTGTATGAATTGTGACTGGCACTCGGCGACCGCCGAAGTTATCCCGAAACTCTCTGCCGAAATGTACTTGCCCGAGCACGTCGCCGGTCCAGGTTGTGGCTGTGCGATCTTTCTCGTTGACATACAGAAAGTAAGAGAGCGGAGGAGTCTGGCAAAAATCGAAAACTTCCAACGCGCTCCGCTCATCGTTGGTAACGTCTGGCACACTCGCGGGTTTGTCTTCGGGCTTATCGCTTGCCCATCTATTCTTTCCTCGAATGGAATCAACCCACGCCGCGAGAGCATCGTTTCGCGTGCGAATATCTTGTGCTTGATCTTGTGTAAGCATGATTCTCCTCGTTTCTTGTGTTAGGTGCGCCGGCAGACGGGCTATAGATGCAAGCCCGCCTTGGCTCGCACCTAACTAAGGGCGGTTTTCCGTTTTGGCGATAATTGCGCGCGCCCGTTTAATTTCGTTTTGATTACACGGGCAGAGCACATCCCGGTTGACGTTTTGACTACGGCAAGAATCGTCTATGTGTGATTCCAGCGCGCGGAGTACTTCTTTCAACGATGTGAGCAGGTCAGGCGCGCTAGCGATTAGGTGCGCATTAGAATCGCGTTCTACTGGCAACGTTCCATTGCCCGCGTTACGGTCCATATAGGCAATTGGTACGCCGGTCAGAGTCTCAACCATGCCGCTATTGACTTGCCAGGGGCCAGCAGTGTGAAGGTATTTCATGCCCGACCCGCTTTCATCAATTCGGAATAGTCCACTTGCTCAAACTGGCTAGAGAATTTCGCAGCCCATTCGGTTAACTCGGCATGGAATCGCTTTGCGTAGGCTTGCGCATATAGGACTTCGTTCCGAATCGAAATGATGTGGTCAACGGACCATTTGTCGGGCTCTTTGAATCCGTCGAGGAGATGACTGACAACGAAAAGCTTGGCGGCAGACGCGACGGTCAGACCATGCTTAATGCCGTTTGGTGCGCCCTTGCGATGCCGCCTTTCTGCTTGTTCGTTTAGGTCAAAGAGGTACTCGCGGACATCTCTAAATCCGTCTTGCAAATCGGGAATCTCGTCAAAGGCTTCGAAAATGAGCTTGATTTGTTGGGTGCGATTCAAAAGGGTTTCCATGTTTCTCCTCATCTACAAATTTTTGAGGCACACAATTAGCGCGACTCGACAAGCGCACTCTTTTCGACTGCGCTTAGTGTGGCGTGCTAGTTTTGGTAGGGGCGTTGCGCGGCTTGAGGCAGGAGACTGCTAGGAAGATTGGTCAAACTTTGTTTGCATACTTGGCGACAAGCTCGCCGTACACCTCTGTATCTCGCATTTCTGCGCAGAATGACGCGCTAAAATTCTCTGCGTGGAGTCGAGAGAGCAGGCGATAGCCTCTCGAATGCTGGCCGCCGTGATAATCCATGAGAAAAACAGCAAGCTCGAAACGGGCCGCGCGGAGTTGACGAATTGCTCGCACTAGCTCACCTCCCCGCGAATGCGCGCCATGTAATCCTCATTGTCCTTTGGTGTGGCGAAACCACTACCTGTCCAACGTCTGAGGGTGTCAACGGATTCTCTTGTGAATTCAGGAGAGAAGAAAAATGCCAGCATCTTGGCAACATCTTCGCGTGGCTCGAAGACTTCTATAACATCCTCAGGATTTATCCAGCGCTCCATCACAAACGTTAACGAAGAGTTTAAAACAGCCAATAGCAGGTAATTGCGAGTCGGGGATTTGTCGCCGTCTAGAGCAGGAGCATGGTTAATGCGTCCAATCACGCGCCCTACTTGCGTCATTCCTTCATTTGCGCGATACACAACGATATCGCCCGTCTGGGCTTTCCACTTGCCATAACCGATTGTGCTGGCATTCGGGCATCGCACTTGCTTTCTGTCTATTAACGCGTCAATTCTCACGATTGCACCTCGTCCTCTTCTTCTTCTTCTTCTTCTTCTTCTTCTTCTTCTTCTTCTTCTTCTTCGCCATACATTTCCTCAAGGTATTGCTCTGCCTCTTCTGGTGTGTCAAAGACCGTCCATTCTGTGCAATCCATGTAACCGGGAGCAGACAGACGTGCGCCGTATCCTTGGATCAATTCCCAAGACTGTACTTGTCCCTCGCAGTAGTCTTCGAACGCGCTGGAGTCTGCGGGCTCTTGGCTAACTAGATCCGCTGGCACTATCTCTGTGCCGATTGACGTTTCCACTTGCCACCAAGACTGCTTGACCGTGATTTGTTTTTGCATGAATGACATTTTGTCTCCTCGAAAATGCTTCGCACAGAGCGCGACTCTCAGCGCGCGCTGTACACTGCACTTTTGCTGAGCTCTGTTCTCTCAGGCAGGGAAAAAAATTGGGAAGGAAAGACGGCGCTGGGGGCCCCGTTTTGCGTGAAGTTAGAATGCGTACATCTTGGCGTAGAGGACTACGTCCAGAAGGAAACGGCGAAGCGTAGGCTCTGCTTGTTCTCTGGCCGTCAAATAGGAAAACTGAATGCCTTGCCTTACTCTTGTGATTCGCATGTTGCACCTCTTGAAAACTTCGCGAGCCCGTCTCGAATTGAAACGGGCTCATGTAGTTCTCAATTTTGTTTGTTGGTTTGTGGTGGGCAAGAGTGTGTCGCCCTAGTCACCCCGTGCACTAAGTGCACGCATTCGCTCGACTGGGCTCTGACGGCCAAACAGCGCGGGAGAGAATCACAGTTCCGCTTGCCAGTTCCCTAACTGGACGGAGACTTGCTGCCTTGCGCCGATGTTGAGTAGCTATCTCGGAATGGGGTTCAGACTTGGCGGAGAATCGCGGGCATATCATTGCGCGGCGCCTCGGCTTGTTCACGGGCTCTTCCAGTTTTTGCTCTGGTCTTTCTTGCTGCGAACGAAAGTGCATAGTGCAGTTCAGTAACCAAATCGTAACTCTGTGAAAACACACAAAAGCGAATGCGCAAGTGACGCGAAATGGATGAGCATTTTCGGGCACATGCCATTTAATGGCATTGCATGTCATGTAAAGTAAAGGCGAGCAGGGAGATTGACGGAGCGGAACACGGGAAGACGGGCAGGGTGGGTGAAAAAGCAGGGGGTGCTGTCTGGATTATACATTTTTCCGATAATCAGACACTCTGTCACTGCACGGCGCCGCTAAGTATATGAATCGCAGGCACTTGCAAGAAACCGGGCTTTGTCGCGCGCACGTTTCGGGGGTTTGACGAGGGTTTCGGGGGAATGCCTGGGAAGTGGTGTACTCCCCTTAGTGTGTTTTCGGGGATAGTGTGTTATCTCGTTTGTTTTGTTGTATATATCCTTCTCTATTTTGAGGTAAGGCGTATCCGGCCAGGGCTTCCATGTTTTGGCTTGGGGGTATCGGTGACCGCGCGGAACGCCTCTAAATAACTATATTTTTCAAAAGGCATCAAACGGCTCTCAAAAATTTGCAGTCAATCAAGAGTGATTTCTCGACCGGGGGGTGGGGAGTCACACCCCGAAAAAGCTACTCCTGGCCCATTACCAGTAGGGCCTTACAAGTCTCAGGATCCCCTTATGGAAAGTGCCCTTCCCGCTGCGATCTCCGCGGAAGTGGGGCTATGGACCCCTCGCTGGTCCGATCGCCCATATCGGCTTGCAGCGAAAAATCGGCTTGGGCGCCGCTGCACACTTCCGGAGCTCGACTGCGCATCGGGCTTCGGGCGGGCACTGCTATCCATCGGGGAGGAGAATGACGCGTGTGGGGAATGCGCAGAGTCCGTTCGTCGCCACCATTGGCCACGGGAAATCCGGAGGTGGGGTGAGGCATCGATCGGCATGCGTGGGCCTTTCTGGAGGGAAGCTCACATGAACCAAGTCCGGGAGCGGGAAGCCTTTTTGGCACTAATTAATTTTGTCACTGGGGGGTACCCCGTTTTTCTTCACTTTTTTGAAATGTGCCAAAAACAGGGGTTTTGAATTTTGTCACTGGAGTAACCCCGTTGTTTTATACATACATACCTTTTTCAACTAAACCCTTATTCTTCAAGAGCTTGACAAAAATAAAAATGAACAAAAACGGGGTGGGGGGTAGTGACAAAATTAATTATTCTGCTCGTTTTTCGTTTTGCCTGCCGCCGAATTGACCCTAGGGCCGACTGGGGTATTCGGCTTTCGGCATAGCCCCTTAGCTCACATACCCCCTTAGGGGTAAGCTGACCGCTCGCGGCTCGCGGCTTGAGATCTCAACGAGGCACCCAGCGTCGGGGACTGAAGCCGCCCCGGTGAATCTCGTCGGCATTGATCCGACCTCTCCTTTTCATTAGAGGATGTCCACGTCCACATCCCTCGTGCCGCTATTGTGCCCACAGCGCCCATTGCGCCAAGCGCGGCTATCGCGGCGATGCGCGCTAGCGCCGCTTCGAACTGGCCCACGCCAACGCGGACGCCAACGCGCGCGCCCCGCGGGATCCGGACGGCGCAACTTTTCTCCGCGGCTCGGGTTTAACAGGACAGCAACCGGTGTGCGCCAAAAATCGGCTTGACAGGGAAAACCGGTTGTGGTATTGTCTAAGTCGTAAGCACCCTGCGCTTACAACTCGAACCAACGTCGCTCAACGAAGAAGCGACGCTAAACCGCCCGACGCATCAAGTTCCCACCGATGGCGTCGGCCAAACCAGCTGCTCAAAACAAGCGAGCCGCCAAACCGTAGTAATCCAAAGAGCAAAGAAAACTAGAGCTTCAAGCCACACGCTTTAATTGTGTTTTGGTCCACATCCGCGTCGCCCAACCAGGTGCCGCGCTTATTTTTGGACCTCGTGAGCTTGGAGAAGAGGTCATCGCATATGAGCTTTCAGAGCGGTATTGTACGAAACAAATTACTCGCGTTGGGAATCTCCCAAGCACTTTTCAGCGCATACGCGGGGGTCAGCATCAATCAGATTTCCTTGTTCTGTTCAGGCGTAAAAAGTCTCAGCATCGCTGAAACCGAGAAGATCAACCAAGCCATCGCGGATCTCGCATCTCTCGCTGAAGCCTTGGCGCCAGTCCCACTGGACTTTCGCTGCATCGATCAGATAAAGGATCTGCTTCGGCAGCACAAGCATGGCGAACTGGACCGCTTGGTTCAGGCGATCAAAACGGAGCTTGCGGCGGTGTCAGCGTGAGCTCTAATAACAGAATTAGCGCCGCAGCCATTCCCCGGCGAAGTAAAAATCCAGGAGGCAGCATGAAGAAGACACAACCGAAGTCGAACAGAAAGTCCCAGCTTGCACAGCACCTGCGCGAGTTGGCGTTGCGGCAGCGCAAGTCACAGTTAGCGCCAGAATTTGCAGCACCGGCACCAATCAAGAGGAAGCCTTGATCACATCCAAGAAACCTAAACCAAAGCTCCTCCCGATCTCGGCAATGATCTCTGCCCTGGACCGCTCTAAGATTGCCGTCATCGTAGAGAGCAGTCAGCGTAGTACCAGTTGGCAGGTCGAGAGCATCCTGAACGCATCACTCAACATTCCTGCCATGAAAGAAGACATCCAAGCCCGAGCCCTCCACCTAATCAAAACGGACCCGAACCACCCCGCGGCCCGTAAAGTCTTGGTTTCGTATGGTTGGCAGCCGCCCGCTGACTCAGCGCCGACATCGGCACCAACGCGCACAGTTGCTACCCCCACGACACCAGCGGTAGAGCCCGGACCGGTCAAGCAGCCCGTCTTCACCGTGGCCGATCTTGTGCCCGACGAGGACGCGCCGCGGGTCCGCGGGGTTGCCGTCGCCGCAGGTTCACCTGGGAGCGAAGCAACACCAGCGATCACAGAAGCGGCCCCGCCCCAGCCGCCCACGGCAGCGACGCCAGCCGTGCCAGCCATCCAAGTCGCCCAGGCACCCACACCAACATCTGCGGAAGCTGAGCCCGAGCCCGACGACGCCGATCTCGCCGAGTTGTATGGCAGTGCCCGGCCGGCCCGCGGACTGATCGGGTAAATGCGCCCGAGACGCAGACACGTTTATGCCCCGCGGGGCTACGACCTGGACCGCGAGATAATCAGCGGAGGCCCCGCCCTAGCTGTAGGCACGCCGTTGCCTGTCGGGCAGGCGTGTCTTCACGGCGGTCAATATTTCAAGGGCGTCCCGATGTGCGGTGCCTGCTTGTACGACCCGTCAAGGAAATACGATGACAGAGACAAAGCCTTGGCATTCGGGAAGCAGCTGAACGATATCTGCGTGCAGGTGTCGTTCAGGTCAGCGCATCGCGCATTCGAGCGCACCCTTCCGATCGCCGACCGTCAAAACATTTGCTTCATGGCAATCTGGAAAAACCTGCTGACCATCTTCAAAGCCAAGAATCCTTTCGGTCTCGCGCACACGATCGCAGATCGAGCTCTGATAGACGAAGAGAGGAGATCCTTCCGCTGGATAGGGAAGCAGCCGGCAATCGGAGACGGAGAGAAAGAGAGCGACGACACTGACAGCAAGCTGGAGGAGCTCTCACAAGAAGCAGTCAACAGAGAGAGCTTCAAAGAGGAAAGCGTGCGCATTTTCCCTGATGCCAAGCTCATGTGGACTCAGGCGAATGTCAAACGCTTTATGGAGCTCGCAGACGAAGCGATGAAGAAGCTTCCGTCCTGGCCCTTCAGCAGCGCGGAAGCGATCAAGTGGCGCTGTGGCTTCTTCGGCGGGGGAGAGGTCCCCTGGCCTGATATTTCGAGGCGCTTCAGCGATCCTGCTTATGGCCGCCCTGTCACCGAGAGACAGGTCCGTTCCGCCGTGCAGCGAGGCTTGTCGGAGATCAAAGACTACATTCTGAGTCGCTTAACGCCAGACCTTGGTGAAGCCACTCTAAAAATTAAGTAGCTGAAAACGCGGACTTTACAGATGTTTTTGTCAGGTTGGCGAATTTCACCGACATATACAAACAGGGAGACCAGGAGCTATGGCAACCAAAAAACCAATCCGGCGTCCTGTTCGCGTGATCGAGGATACCGCCCGATATCTGGTCCGCGTAGGCGAGGTGGCAATGTTCTTCATTCGCTTCGACGGTAGTGACGGTCATCCGCGTGTCACGTCGGCGCCTAGTGCCGCATGGCACGGCTCCTATGCCGAAGCAGATGAAATCTGCGTGAAGATTCGCGAAAAAGATTCACGGTTTATAACAGCGGTCACTGACATCTACGGCCGCGTGATCGACTACCGAGCTCTCGAAGCGGAAAGGGAAACACGGCGAGCACGAGAAGCAAGTTTTTGGGGTGAATAATGAACAGCGAAGAAATCAAAATCGGTGCCCGAGTCCATGACCGAGCGTCGCATCGAATAGGCACCGTGCTCGCAGTTCATCGGCCGGCTAATCCTAAACTGGATCCGACCGAGGCCCTGGTCCGAACGGACGCAAGTGCAGTGAGTTGGATTCGATTTGAGAGTTTAGAAGTCGCGTAAGCGGCGAAAGGTAGATACGACGATGCCGTGCCCCTGCTCAAGTTGTACAAAAACGATTTCATGTTCCGATTGCGGCGCTTTGCTGTGCGACCGGTGCAAGCAGGTGGTCCACGGACTGCACATGAATTGTGGCACAGGTATTCGCCACTCGTGCGTGGTCGAGCAAGAGAGTCGCGTTCGTAATCCGGACGCTCTTGAGGCTGTTGCGGAACTGCTATCGGGGTCCGCGCACAACGCCATCCCAACCGACAAACACAAATCACAAGATTACAAGGAAGACTCTGCCTTCGATCTTTATACGCGCCTCAGCCCAGAAGTCATCTCTTTTCTCTCGAAGCTGGTGTTTGGCATTCGGGTTGATTGCCCCTGGCATAAAAAAGAGAAGTGGTTCGCGTTCGCGGAGGACACAGGCGTAGTCACGCCGAGCACGTTTCAGTTTATTCCACCTCCGTCAAACGGGAAAAACGACAAGTGGAATGTCTCAGGCTGGATGAAGATAAACGTTCCTGAAGATCCGACAACGCTAGACCTTCTTGAGCAGATCGCACCGGGATACAGTTTTCGGCTAGAGAAGTACGCCGATGACAAGAAAGCTCTCATCAATGATGGGAAGCTGGTTCTGACTCTCTTAGCGCAGAGAAAACCGCACCCGTTTGTTCTCACAAGCTGGCGTGAAAAAGTAAAGGAAGAGGCATCAGACTTATTCCACAAAGGACGGACGTTGGAAGCCTTGTAAAGAAATAAGAGCAAGTCAGGTGCTCGCAGCAAGCCTGATCGCGCGATGGGAAATCCCATCAAGAAAGGAAACGAAAATAATGAACTGATCGGCACAAGCCCGGTCGAAGAGAGAATGAAATGGAAAGTAATGTTAAGGTTGGTTTGCTTCGTTCGTGGAACGCGGAAAGAGGTTTTGGTTTTGTCGAGTGCCCTTCCCCCAAGCTACCGCTGCAAAGATATTTTCTCCATATAACTGAAATCCTAGAAAGCACGAATCCTCCACCAGTCGGAGGGTTAGTTCGTTTTCAAGAAGCTCCCCCAAGAAAAGAAGGACAACTGCCGCTCGCAAAAAAGGCTTGGTTCTTTGAGCCGAAAGATGTCTTGGCGGTGTCACGATGAGCGCTCAACTGCGAGCACCGATACCCACGCTGCAAGCTCCGTCTGCGGAATTGGTAGCTCTAGGCAACCTTATTCTTGGGGTCATCAACCAAATGCCCAATGCGACTTCCTCAGAGATTGATGAAGAGTTTCGTACCCAGTACGAGCATCTTGCCAGCGAACAGTGGAACAAACGTATTGATGAAGAAACTCTCTGGCTCGAACTCCAGATCAAGGGAGCTTTGGCGAAGCGGGCTGCTCTAACTTCTTCGACGACGTTGACGAAGGTTTTGCCCGAGGAGACCAAAGCGGTAGAAGTTGTTGATGCAGAAGTTGTCGCAGAAAAGGACAACCGTTTTCTTCAGATCGCCGCCGGCTGTCTCAATCGCGGCGAGCTCCGCGTTCTACCAATCGAGAAAGGAGGAAAGAAGCCACTCATAAAATGGAAAGGCACCCCGTTCGATACCGCGAACACAGCGGAGTGGCTGAAACTTGCTGAGTCTCATATTCAGGAGATGGGCCGAAGATTTCCGGGAGCCAACGTCTGCGTTGTAGCGAAGCCTGATGAGTTTCTGTTCCTCGACATCGACACGACGAAAGAGTTTCGTGAAGCTTATGAGAAGTTCTCTGGCGAACCCTATCCCGAAACTCACACGACCAGCGGAAGAGAAAACCGTTGTCAGGAACACTGGCAGCAAACCGACGCGACTCGCGCGATGGGAAATGTCGGGCAATTCCAGATTGACGGAATCGATTTTTCCGTGCGGCAACGCAACCTTTACGTTTTGGCGGAAGGCAGCCAGCACTTTTCGGGCAACACTTACGAGACGATAGTCGATGCGGCCATCGCACCGATGCCGAACAAGCTGGTTGAGTTTATCAAAAACCTTTGCGAGAAAGCGGGTAAGAAGAGCGAAGTCTGGACTCCTTCTGTCGAAAATTCTTCGCTGCCTCTTAACGAAGCGTCGGACGAAAAGCTGGACGGGATCGCGGCCTCATTCATCAAACAAAAAGCTCCGAATGGTGTCGAGATGGGCGGGCACGACGTTTTTCTTACCGCTCTCGCTGGAGCTTTGCGGAACGCAGGGGCAGACTTACAGCAGATCGAGGCAATCTTGGTTCGCGACTGCGAAGAGGTTTGCTTGGGTCACGGGAATGATTTTGAAGCTATGTGCCGCAACAAAGCTAAAAGTGTTTCTCGTTATCCAGTAGGCAAGGACTATTCGTGCCCAATCGGAGGGAAGAAGCCTGGGGAAAATGTTGTGCCAAGCGCGCAACCGAAGCCGAACGCTGAACCGGCAGAAGTCATCTGGGCGGAGCCTCGTCTGCTCGAAGACAAACTTTCGCCTGTGCTGCCTTTTAGGTCTGAGTTTTTGCCCACAAGCATCCGTCGTTGGGTCTGCGATGTAGCTGAACGAATCGGTTTGCCGCTGGATTTCCCTGGCCTATGCGCTTTGTCTATGCTTTCTGGAATGTGCGGAAGGCGGGCCTTGGTTTATCCAAAGCGGTTTGACAAAGGCTGGGCGGAGCCATTGAACCTGTCCGGCGCCATTGTTGCGGATTCAGGTAGAAAGAAAACGCCAGCCTTCACTCCTTTCACTAGCATCGCGCTGGAGAAACAAATCGAAAAGAAGGAAGCTTATGATGAGAAGTTGAAGGAGTACGGAGCAGCGAAAGAAGAATGGGACGATCTAAAAGAAGCTGTGAAGAAACAAAAAGACAAGCTCAACGGCTCGGTAAAAGTTAAGGAGGGCCCACTCCTGCAACCTTTGCTGGAGTTGCCCGATGAACCTTTACCGCCCAATCCACCGATACGGTACATTGTAAACGACGCGACACCAGAAATGTTGCACGAGATCTCAAAGCACAATCCCGCAGGCTTGATCGGTTTTAGGGATGAGCTGAGCGCACTGTTCGACGAAATGGACCAGGACGGACGCGAGCTGGAACGCAGCTTAATGCTGGAGGCTATGACAGGTGACCGTTACGCTCTGATCGATCGCATCGGGCGTGTAGCGGGCGGGGCATGGATGACTGTTGCCCTATTCGGCGGCACGCAACCTGATACGGTTCGCGATTTCATTTCTGATCCTAAAAACATTTCCTGCGGTTTCGTCCCGCGGTTAACCCTGCTCGGCTGGCCTGATTTTGCTGACGCAGAACAAATCGACAGGGCTGAAGACGACAAAGCGAAGCAGCTTTTCAGGAAGATTGCTAGAACTTTTATGGAGCTTGAAGACAAAAGCGTGCATCTTCACTTAGCTGCGGATGCTCAAACCATCTATGACGAGTGGCGAAGGCAACTGGCGCTTAAAATACGACAACAAAGCAACCCAGGCAAGGCGTCCCATTTGTCAAAATACGAGGGCACCTTGGCGCGCTGTGCTGCTCTCTTTCAGCTCGTTGATGTCGCGGCCCTAGACGGTACCCTGGTGGCGGGACCGCAAATGGTCGATGTTACGCACCTCAAGACGGCGATTGACCTGTTTGAATATTTGGAGAGTCACATGCACAGGTTGTACGATTCAGCCAGGTCGGCGGATGAGAAAGCCGAACACGCCCTGGTCGAAGCTTTGAAAGAAGGTCGGCTGCGGTCGGGTTTTACTTGCAGGGACGTTGTCCGAAAACACTGGCACAATCTAGGGGACAAGAGCACGGTCAAATACGCTCTGGAATCCCTCGAAGAGCTGGGGTGGGTGTACGAGAGGGACAAAATCTCAAGGGGGCCAGGCCGGCCAGGGAAGTGCTTCGAGGTAAATCCAAACATTCAAAAACCACGCACGTAATACACGTTGCAGTACAAATCCCACCAAAGCCTGCCTCCAAGCGGGCTTTCGTATTTTCAGGAGACCTAAAGTGAAAGTGAAGTTCTTAGATTACAGACACGCCGGCTTTCCCGACCTCGAATGCACATGCAGTGCCCGCTTCGGTGATTCAGATAACGGGTTAGAAAACGCACTTCGCCACGTAGCCGTTTGGCACTGTACAAATGAGGAGAGGAGTAGCCGAAGCTTGCTGTTGGGGCGCATCGCTTTGTTTCTCTCACCCAATCCAATTCTCTCAGACGGAGACGATGACAGCGCCGCAGAGGTGACCCATGCCACGCAATAAAAAAGGTGAGAGGTTCGTGTTAGCTCGTTGGCAGTTGGAGAGAGCCTTTGTGGAACCCTTCCCAAAATTCGAAACGTGTTCGCGCCTTCTGTTTCTGTTCGTAACCGTTTCGGACAAATTATCACGGAAGAACATTCTGTATAGCGAGAACTACCTCGGCCGGTTTCGTGACAACCCTGAGTTTCAAAAAGACCCATTGTTCGAGCAGCGAGTCCTACAACTGAGCGACGCACTGAGGCGAGCGAAAGACCGTCTCGTGAACAGAGAAGCGAATAAGAAAACCAGGAAAGAAAAAGAACAAGAGAAAGAAGCGAAGAAAGCCGAGCGCAAGGCCAAGGGCCAGCCGCAAGCCCCGCCCACATCGCCCCAAGATCCCGCAGACATTTGGGCCAGCATGCTGCCCCAGGAGAAGAAACCATGAATGACCAAACAGAACAGCAGCAGCAAGAAATGAAACGCATTCGAGACTTGGCGAACAGTATTGCCAATCCTCAAGATATGTTGGCCGCGGTTCTCAGGCGCCTCGACCTTGTCTATCTGTATCGCGATGATCGCTTAACAACTGACGATTTGTTGAAGCCAGACTTAAAAGAGAAAGCCACGCTTCTCCATCGAGTCGTAGGCGCTTCGGATTTTCCGGATCTCTTGAAACACACTATCTGTGGAGCCGTCGAATTTTTCCTCCGCAACACCTGCGCCGTGGGAGTTGAAGAAATGAAGGAATTCAAAAGTGGTTGCGCCTATGACCCAGCGACGCATAACATTTTTGCAGGACTAGAAGGAGAATGAAAATGGAATTCGCCACAGAACAATTAGAACGCGACTTCGATTTCGCCGCGGCGCAGTGGATGCTTCGCTATCGTGCACCTTCGACGGAAGCGGTCGCACTCGTCCTTCAAAAAGTTTTCGATGGTCTCAGAGACGGATTGATTTCGATTGCTCACTTTGAAAAAGCCTACCGACAACTTTATGCAGCCGGCAGGTTGAAGCTCATCACGGAACCTCTCAAGGTAGAGGCCGTCGCCCAGTCCGAAGTCTTGACTGTCGAGGACTACCGAAAAATTCCAGCTTCCGAAGTCGCCAGAAAATACATGGTCGATCGGAACTTCAAAGCCCAGGTCGATCGACTGATCGCGCGTAAGGAAATCTAATGTCAGCAACAACCCGATATTTCGTAGCCGTAAATTTGAATGGCGGAACACAATATTATTCCCGCGATTCAGAAAGTCTTATCAACAACAGGTGGACAAGCGTTCCACAGTTCGTTGTGGAAACAGGCAAAGCTTCACCTATGTTGGAGCCCACTGCGACGGCTCTTGTTAAACGCTTGCGCAGTCTACGGGAAGATCCTTGGCTTGTAAGCTGCACGGAAAGCCAGCGTCTAGATGTTCCAGAAGACGGAAAACCGACCTACACCGAAGACAATAGACAGCCAGTTCGGGCCACGCTTGATTCCGATGCAGCGGTCGCAAACGGCACAGCCTCGTGGTTCGTGGTCAGGCCCGCCCGCACGCCACTCGGGCAGAAATGGTTCATCAACTACAATTTACCGAATCGCCCCCGAGGGCAAGATCAAATCTATTCTGACTCAGCGATCGAGGTTTTAGAGAGAGCTCAACAGTTGCACGTTCTTGAGTATGCTGAGCCGGCCCCGGCAATTCAACAAGTGCCGAAGCCAGTAGTGCAACAAGCAAGAGGGCCAGTGGTTCGGCCCGGTGACCGAAACCGCCGGTAGCGGTTAAGGAGATTTTTATGAAGCGCAACGAAAATAGTGAAATTCTTTTCGATCTCAACGACGAAGGCGAACTGGTTGATGCTCTGAAAAGCCTTTACAAAGAAACGAAGATCGGCAAAGAGTACTCGGAAGATTACTACGCCGGCGATGAAGACAGCGTGGACACGAATAAGCTTCTGAGTGCCGTCGATACTCTGTTCCCCGGCAACGAAGGCCACGTCACGGTGAACCAGTTGGCCGCCGCCCTGAACACGCTCATTCTATCAGGGCAAATTCAACCCAGGGACCCGGAAGAGGAAGAGCCCCTTGAATCCCCTCAGGTAGATCTGACACCTCGGGATAAAAACGGCAAGCCTCTCGCGCAGTCGCAGTTGGACTGGAGCGAGATGACTCGGTTCGCGAATGAATCAACTATGGATGCGATCCGTCAGCGCAAGAACATCGATCCGAAATTCCGCACCTTTATGGCGACGAATCTTCGCCGAGAGATGCAGGAGCAGCCGGTCGGCGACGGCGTGACACCAGAAGGGCAAGTCCCAGAAGTTCGCGGCTCACAACCCTCACTGTATTTGATTGAATTCGCAAGGAAGTACGCCAAGGAGCCAGTTGCCAATCTTCGCCCTCGCGGTGGATTCGTAACACTGGCCGGCGAGCAGATGCCGTGGGCCAATTACCAAGATCTGTTGACGAAGGCAACCGCCGTAGGAGCAATTCGATGAGCACGACAGCACAACGTATCACCCAACAGGCAATGGACGACTTCCTCGGCAACAATCGAGATCTCATAGCTTGCATGAAGGACAACAAGGATGTGATCTTCGAGCGCACCAGCGCTGCCGCCAGCCTCGATAAAAATGTTAGGGACGATCTGACATTCTTCGCGGCCGACCTGGATCAAGAGAGCAAATACGCCAGTAAAATAGCGCAAGAGGATTTCCGCAAAATCATTTACGCTGCGATCGCAAAAGCTTTCTGCAACCTCTTAGCCAACGGATCTCTTCGCCTGGCCATGAAGCTAACCGATGAAGCGGACCAGCAACAGCTTGAGCTACGGTACGTTTCTGGAATAGAACAGCGCCCCGCACCGAAGCCAGCCCCGGTCGTCCTAACTTATGACCAGCAATTGCAGTGGGATTGGAACAACCTGCCAGTTGACAAGATCAACCAGAAGCGTCGCGAATCTGCGCAGTATCGGAAGCGCCTCGCGGAAATTCTCGACGGAAACACCGTTGGTTCGGGGATCACTACGATGCATGACGGAGCAAAGCTATGAGCTTCAAGCCTTCGAACCGTCGCCAACGCCTTCGACGTAGGCGCGCGAAGAATCGAGCAACCGCCAGGCCGAAGCCGCTGCCCACGGCAGCGATCGGCATCATCTCAGCACTCCTGGCACAGCCGCCCAGCAAGGTAGGCTGGTCCCAGGCCCTCGCCGAACAATCATAAAAAGTTCGTTCGCAGTGTCCGTCCGCCGGGCGCTGCCTATCGATCGGGTTGGTGTCACCTTGCCTCGGACGCCAACCCATTTCCTTTTCAATACAACGAGCTCGATGCTTGCTTGAACTCCAAGCATCGTTGGCCGGCTTGGGGAGGTTACTCGTCTTTCCCTCCCAATCCGGTTCTGCTTTTTACCCAGGAGAATTCGAATGGAAGGCACTATAAAAAACATTAAGAGAGGTTTTGGTTTCATAGAAGAAAGGACCACGAATCGCCTTTGGTATTTTAATTTTCTCGACCTCACAAAACTTCAGATGATCCGAGAAGGCTTTAAGGTTCGCTTCGAAAAGAAGGGAGATCACCCTCAAGCTCCAGCAGCGCACAAGGTCGAGGTTCTCGGATAATGTGGGCCAGATCGAGATCCCGACTAGTCCATACCGAGCGCGGACCTGAATCAGATGGCCGGCTCCGCTGTGATTCAATCGAATTGTATTCAGACGCCGACCTTCGCTCGCCAGTGGAGCCAGAACTAGAACCTGAGCCCACGCCGTTAATCGCTGAACCAACCATAGAAATACTCAAGCCCGCATTCAGATCAAAGACGATTTTGGGAATCATCTTGGAGAAGAAAAATGCGAAAAACAGAACTGGCACTTTTGATCAGGGAACAAGCATCTGAAATGAGAAGAGTAGGCCCGCCCCGCAGAAGCACCAGACGCAGGCCAGATGAAGAAAGCGAAACAGAAGAGGACAAGGAAGTTGAGGGAATCGAAGAGGAAGAATAAGGGCGCAGCCCGAGGAGAATCACAATGAAGGCTTATGGAACCGAGGAAGCAAAGAAAGTGGAAGAGTCATTTGAGGAACGTCTCATTCGAGTAGAGGCTCAGATCGCTGAATTCAAGAATCTCAAGGCCGAGCCCGGTCCAACCGGCCCGCGTGGCCCCGCTGGGCCAATAGAGGCCGCCGTAGCAAGCGCCCGAGAAGCTACGAAGCAGGACCTTGCCGATACTCTCAAAAAGAGTGAGGACCTTCATCGAGCAGTCAGCACCTGGGATAGCACACTCGAATCACGAGTGCGCCACGAGACTGATAAAGCCGCAGTCTGGCTGCGAGAGAGCAACGACAGCTTCAAGGCCAACATCGAGGACCAAGTGGCCACGATTGTCATCAAGATTCTCCAAGAATATTTCGTTCTCGATAGTGAGTGCAGAGTCCTCGATCATCTACAAAGACCACCAGTAAAAGGAGGTGTGTCGTGAATATTTTACAAGCACGAATCTTAGAAGCCGGCAAGAAGCGGACGGATACCCGCCCGCGTAGCTTTTTCATCTGCCTCAAGTGGAGCCACGATAACCAGAGCGGCGAAATTTCCGATTCGAGTGGTTTCAGCTTCGGCGTCATTTCAGACGACTTGGCCCCTGAATGCGAAGGCTACCTGAATCCGAGCGAGCGCGTATCTGGGGTTGTAGATGGCCCATACGTGTCTAACATTTTGATAGAAAGCGGGGAACGCGCAATCGGCAACATCCCAGCGGAACGCGAAGAATTCGAGAGTCAGGGGGCCACAGATCGAACAGGCGCCTGGCAACCACGCGGCACACCTCATCGCATCGCGGGCACGCCAGATTCCGGTCGTTTCTCTCATCCTCAGTTGCACGAGAAGAAGCTCTGAAAAAGAAAACCAAGTTCAAAGTTTCGCAGGCTACGCCTTCGATGAGCGAAGTCGCATGTACACGACTTCGAAAGCAGTGAACCTATAGGTGAATCAAAATGAAAGTCGTAATAAATCCAGCAGCAGCGTCGGCCGCGGAGCAGCTTCGCTCGGAAGCGGACGCAAACTCCACAGTCGAGAACGAAAACCAAGCGCACGATCTCAGTGCAGACAAGACACCGGGCCATATCCAGCCAGCCGAATTGGCCCATATCGGAGAACGCCCTGCCCGTGAAGTTTTGGAGAAGTCCTCGATAAACCACGGAGGCAGGCACATAACTCAGCAGCAACGCCCTGATGGTCAGAGGCAACAAGCCAACATCGATCGGGAAGCTTCTGTTCTAGCTAACCGGGAAGAGTCGGCGAAGTCGTTTGAATCCAAACGGCGTTCTGTGGCTCCAAACCATAAACGCAAGTAATCCAATCGGCCGGCTTCTCTTCAGAGGGGTCGGCCTTTCCTTTTGAAGATTCGTGGGGATGCACACTCTTGCGGCTCTTTTCTCCAGGCGAGCTCCTTCGACAAACACTTTAAAATCAGCAGGTTGTAAACCCTTTGATTTTTCAACTTGACAAAGTATAGCCTAGAGGCTATATTCCCTCCATGGCATGGGAGGTTGAATTTACGGAGGAGTTCGAAGGTTGGTGGGGCAATTTAACCGAGGACGAACAAGTGAGCGTGAGCGCTCTGATACTCGTTCTTCAAGAGAAAGGACCCAGTTTAAAAAGACCTTATTCCGGTATTATCGTGAGTTCGAAATTTATGAACATGAAGGAACTCATCGTTCAACACCAAGGCGAGCCGTATCGGGTGCTGTATATTTTTGACCCTCGCAGGCATGCAATTCTTTTGCTCGGCGGGAACAAGACCGGTAACGATAGGTGGTACGAGGAGAACGTACCGAAGGCCGACAAGGTCTATGAGGTTTATTTGGAAGAAATCAAAAAGGAAGGCCTACTAAAATGACAAAGAATTTCAATGATCTTCGCGCCCAAATGTCCCCTGATGCTCGTGCTCGTTCAGAAGCTAAAGCGCAAGTAATTCTGAACGAAATGGCATTGAGCGAATTGCGCGAAGCTGTGAATCTGACCCAAGAATCTTTGGCCGAGGCGTTGGGCGTTAAGCAGGCGTCCATTTCAAAAATGGAGCACCGCTCAGATATGTATCTCAGTACGCTCAGAAAGATAATTGAGGCAATGGGTGGCAGGCTGGAAATCGTTGCCATCATGCCCGACGGACCAGTACGCATAAAGCAGTTCAAAGAAATCCACCGCGCACACGAACCAGCCGCTGCTGCCACCGCCACCGCTGCTCCTGCGCTTGCCTTGGCTCGTTAGTGTCGGAGTCAGAAACGTTTAAAATCACTTGCCCATGAGAGTGAGCTTATTGACGATTTAGGCGGGTTTTCCGGCCCCACCATTCCAATCCCCAGTCTTCTCACGCACCCTGGGCACACGTCGTAACTCGACTCCCCGAGCTTGAGAATCAAGATATCGCCGTATTCCCTACACACATAGCAAGGAAGATCGTCCTGCCGTTCGCCAATGATTTCACATTTGGAAAGAAAATTATCATCAAACATTTAGCACACTCCGTCTCGTAGGTCCGTCGCCGGAAGACGGTGAGCGTCGTGCTAAGTGCTGCGTGCTATTACTGTTTGCGCTGCTTGGCGATCTCTCGCATCCGGCCCTTCCCCGATTAAGAGGTTGCGAAAGATTGTCGCCGCTCTCGGACTTATGTGGTCTGAACCTTTCTGTTGCGTTCCGACCCGAGAGGTGCTCGTCCGGCGGTTTTTGTTCTCAACCGGACAACTGCAATGCACGGCGAAATCTTAGCAGAAGTTCCTGGGATAAATCCACTCGGCGCAGAAAGTGGTAGTGGGTCATTTTCGCCGCGAATAATGCGTTATCATGAAGTCATGCGTCTGCTGAAGCAGTTAGCAGTACTCGTTTTTTGGTTCTTTCTGTGGACAGCGATTCCTGCCGCATTGCTCTATCCATTCGCGCTCTGGATGGAGAAGCACACGCGGATTTCAGGGTCTGCGCTCGCTCAGGGCTACGTTGCCGCAATAGGTCTGCTGTTCTTGCCGACGGGATTTCTCATTGACTTCATGTATCGGCATTTCGTCCGCGACCGGCACGCCGGCAAATCGCCGGATGTGATCGAGGACCCAAACTGACCCACTACCCAGAAAGTTATTGCTGAAAACCGTCCAGACACACGATTTCGATCTCCAACAACCCACCACTCCCGCTTGACACACAACTCCCCCAATCCGTCAGTAAGGTAGCAGCGACTGGCGCACACGGTCTGAAATCTGGTTTGTTGCAGGCACGAAGCACTGCCAGAACTCATCGGTTGAGGTTGAGCAAAACGGGAGGGCGGGCAGAGCCAAACGGTGAACCATCGAGCAACAGTTTTGCGAAAAGCCATCCAAAAGGGGCTCTGCAAATCCGTCGATAAGCTCCCGCTCCTATGTTCGCCTTAGGTACGAAGCGGTAGGAATTGCAGGGCTTCCAACCACAGCCCGATCCCCTCCGCCTCCCTGGCCAGCCGCAAGCGCAACTGTCGAGCGTGGTGCACCAGCCGACCCGCCGTGTAGAAGATCAGAAATCGCAGTCGCTTCGGGCGGGCCCTCAATAAATCTGCAGGCAACGCCAAACGCTTCAGGGCCGTCAGTACGTTGTAGGAGATCACCGCCAGCCGCAACCAAGCAGCGTTGGCCCCAAAGTATTTCGACGGAAGCACTCCGGTCGCCAACTCATTCTTCAGCACATCGTGGGCCCGTTCGATGGTGCCTGCTTTTTCTCGATGCCACTCGATCAGTTTCACCGGCTCCCAGTCCCATATGTTGCTGAGCACGGCGAAGTGTAAGACGCGACTGCCGTCAGAAAACAATGCCCCCTGTCGTTTGCGCAGCCGGATAGCTATGTAGCGCAGCGGCTTGGCGCCTTTCGGCTCCACCTCCTCGTTGGACACAAACACCACCTCGGCGCATTCCCGATCCACATCCGGCTCCGGCTTACCGTAAGCTTTCCATCCCGACTCCGGCACTTCCAGAATCGCCGTGTGTAACGTATCACTCATCCGTGCGCTGATCGCAAAACCAATGAATCCGGCCGGCCCGTCTTCGCGTTTCTCGTTCAACAGCCAGCGCAACAACCTCTTCTCGTGACAGGCGGAGTCGCCCCGATAGTAATAGCTCGTCACCGTTTTGGGCACGGCGGCAAACGCCGCTTTGGCCACCGTCAACGGCGCCATCTGCGCCGGCACATTCCCGTCGCGGAACTCATCGGCCAGCACCACATCCATCTCTGCCCACACCGCCAGCATCGGTTGGTAGCCGCGCGATCCTTCGTAGGTGTATAGCGCTTCTCGTTTGCGGCTCTCGATAATCGTGGCGTCTTGATCAACCGTGGCGATCTTCTGATCCACGCAGCGTTCCCCAAACCGGTGAAGCAGATCTCGATTGACTCGGCCCAGCCCCTCTAGCGCGCTGTTCTCCTCGGGAATGTAGGCCAGCTCATCGGGTAGACGCCGCTGCTGCGCTTCCTCAATCTTTTCCTCGTCGTGAAAGGCGTTCAAAAACTTCCGAGCCGCTTCCGGGGAAGGTAGCTCATGTCCAATGAGCTCCGCCAACCCCGCATCGCTGCGCAGGTGTGCGAAATCGTCCACGCACTCTCCCCCGGCCGCGTTCAGAATCACGAAACTCTCCACGAACGTGGCTTCGTCGAAGCCCCGCTCTCGTTCCTTGACGGCCACGTGTTGCTGCACGCTGCCCGGCAGCCCCAGCGAACGGAACGCTTGGACTACCAGCGGAATCCCGCCCAGGGCGGTCAAGGTCTCTTCGAGTGGCTTGGGATCCACTTCGAACAGTAACGGGGACTCGGTTGGCGAAGGCTTTTGCACTCGGCGCATGCCCGCCATCGTACGCGAATCGCGCACCTTGCAGGTGCCAATTCCTGAGTACACGCCTTCTCTTGTCGTTGTGGTTTTAAAGCCTATCCATCTGCTCTAACACCCTCTTCGCCAACCACCGAGCTGCCACACGTCCTCGTTATCGACGGATCGGGGTGCAACATCCCATCTTGTGTGGCCCTTTGAACGATCGCAGACTATCCGTTGGACATTCCGACGTCAGTCGAGCTTCTGGTAGTAAGTTTTGTTGTAGAAATCGAGAACAAGCTTGTTTCGGTCCCGATCGAACCGGTATGCGGTCACCGAGCAATTCAACACATCATCCTCGGCGTCAACCTTAAAGTATTCTTCCTCGCCCCAACGCTCCAACAACCTACGGAACACTAGGACAACAACACTATGACAAACGATCAGGAGACTTCTCTCCAGATAGTCGCGGGTCAACGTGCCCAAAAAGCTGTGAACTCGCAGCGCAACATCAGGACGGCTCTCTCCGCCGGGAGGCCTAAACCAGTATTTGCCCTCCCGCTCGCGCCGAGCAAATTCTTCGGGATACAACGTCTGTAACCCTTTCGTTGTGAGGCCATCCAAGATTCCAAATTCCATTTCGCGGATTCGCTCCTCGCGGAAAAGAGCAGGCTTCCTGCCCAATTGCTCAAGGATTTCTTCCGCCGTCTGCCTCGTCCGGAGATACCGTGAGCAAAAGACCGCATCCAAAGTGTAGTCCTTGGCCAAGTGCTCGCCCGTCGTCCTCGCCTGTCGATGGCCTCTATCGGTCAGAGGGGTGTCTAGGTCCCGGAGGCCAGATCCGTAAGAGTGAGCACCCTTGGATCTCGCCTGGTCCTTTGCGA
>Ga0207046_10061_pt1 | contig 30755 bp, 28 predicted proteins | sample Alteio_BWMinCont_66_FD_153303 | JGI IMG/M metagenome (GOLD analysis project Ga0207046, IMG submission 153303) | Enriched cells from forest soil in Barre Woods Harvard Forest LTER site, Petersham, Massachusetts, United States -... | ecosystem: Environmental > Terrestrial > Soil > Temperate forest >...
CAAAGGCTCGCTGCGGCGACATCGGAAGCACCCAACCGTCCGCCGTCGCGGCGGTGATGTCGGCGGGCAATTGTTCCTTGGCCTTAAGTACCAGTGCTTCGACTTCCGTTACAGGCAGTGCCCGCAAATGCTTGAGCGGCGTCGACTGCGCATCACCGGGCGCCAAGGCACTCACTGCGCTGCCGAATGCTTCGGCCTGAGACAGTGTTTGCCCCGACTCAAACGCCGGGCCGCTTTCTGATATCACGCGTTTGAACAGTCCCGCAGCTAGCGGCGAGGTCATCAATCGAGCTGCGTCGATCGCGCCCGCTGACTCGCCGAACAGCGTGACGTTATCGGGATCCCCGCCAAACCGGGCGATGTTTTGCTTCACCCAATTGAGCGCGGCCAGTTGGTCCAGCAATCCATAGTTACCTGAACTGTGATGCGGCGATTCGGCCGTGAGCTCAGGATGGCTGAAGAATCCCATGACCCCGAGTCGATAGTTCAAGGTAACCAACAACACGCCGTGCCGCGTTAAGGAAATTCCGTCATACGTTGACTGTGTGCCGCTGCCCACGGTGTTACTGCCGCCGTGCAGCCAAACCATCACCGGCAGCACGCCTTTCACCGGCCACTCTGGGACCCATACATCAAGATAAAGACAGTCCTCGGACGAATTAATGGGAGGTTGCGTAAAATGTGTGCCATAGGCTTGGGCCATGGGGGCGAAAAAAGGAGTAAGGCCCGAGGTTCGCTGCGAGCAGGCGCTTCCTGGCTGCAGCGCTTCTCGCACGCCTTGCCAGGGTAGCGGTGGTTCCGGCGGCCGCCAGCGCAACTCTCCGATTGGCGGCCGCGCGTAAGGTATACCTCGAAACGCGATTGCGGACTGCGTGACAGCGCCACGCAGCATTCCTGCACCTATCTGAACCACCGGGTCGCCGGCTGTCGCCGTGCTCGCGGTCGGCAGCGCAAGGCGCGAGAAACTCGAGGCTCGATAAATCGGGTAGTGCCCACCGCGATTCTCGATAAAAACTACAGAAGCAACAATTGCCAGCAACAGCGCGCCGGCAATCCAAAGTATCCACTTCCACTTCGCCGTCATATTTAGCAATTCCAAATAAGTGCTTCCCTGCGGCAAACATTACGTACGACCTTGCTGTTTTGCCCCTGGCGGCCCTCTACGAAATTCTCTTTCTTGTCGAGAAGGCGCTAGTCTCACCCCCGGTAGGTATCACGAATGCTATCAGGATCGCTCGCGTAGCTAAATTATCTCGGTGCCTCTCGGGCAAGCGCGACGACGAGCGCCCGGCGCTCCAACGGGTGAGCTCGCCGATGCCAGGGTCTATACTCAGCAGCTTGTTTCGCGCGCTGGCAGTACCACCATGGAAATCTCAAGAGTCGCACTCGCGTTTTGCTCCTTGCTATTAGCCCTTCCCGGCTCTGCCCAGGTGGCACTGAAATCCGATACACCCAGCCTCTTGTTCTGGACGCCGGAACAGCAGCGCACCGGATATCGCAGCATCGAAAAGATCTACAAGGTCGCCACAGTGAAGCGCGGCTCTAACGTGCACCCCTTGCCCAAGGCCTCCAAACAGCTGTCGCCGACTTGGGACTATGGCGATCGTCAATGGACGGTCGCCAGTTATATGAGCGCGAACCGGACCTCCGGTGTCCTGGTCTTGAAGGACGGAAAGATCGTGTTGGAGCGCTATGGTCTGGGGCGAACGCCAAAAGACCGCTGGACTTCGTTCTCGGTCGCTAAATCCCTGACTTCCACTCTGGTCGGCGCTGCCATTCAGGATGGCAAGATCAAGGGGCCGGATGCCATGGTCACTGACTACGTACCCGAGCTCAAAGGCTCAGCCTACGACGGTGTCACGGTGAGGCAGCTGCTGATGATGAGCTCCGGGGTGAAGTGGAATGAGGATTACACTGATCCTAAGTCGGACGTGGCGCAGGCAGGATTTACCGGCAGCGAGCCGGGCATGGATCCTTTGGTGAGCTACATGCGTCATTTGCCGCGCGCCGCCGAGCCGGGCACGAAGTGGCATTACGATACGGGCGAGACGGATATGGTAGGCATCATGGTCTCCAATGCCGTCGGCGAGCCACTCTCGCAATATCTCTCCGAGAAGGTCTGGACCACCTACGGCATGGAACAGGATGCAGTGTGGATGGTGGATGCATCAGGCAAACAGGAACGCGGCGGCTGCTGCATCTCGATGACCCTGCGCGACTATGCGCGCGTTGGGCAATTCATCTTAGATGGCGGCAAGGCTCAAGGTCGACAGGTGGTTCCTTCCTGGTGGGTAGCGCAGGCCACCGCCAAGGAGATCGACAACGGCGCGGGTGGTTACGGCTATTTCTGGTGGATCCGGGAGAATGGCAGCTACGAAGCGGTAGGCATCTTCGGCCAATCGATGACCACGTTCAAAGACGACCGCCTGATCATTGTCATCAATTCGGCATGGCCGGCCGCCACCAGCAAGGAGTACAGCGCGGCCAGAACTGCGTTCGTCAACGCATTGCACGAGGCGGCCAAATCAATCTCATGGTGATTTTCCGTCTGGTGGAGCTGTTCGTGCCGCGACGCTCCGCCATCCCTGGCAAGGGTGCCATGCGGGCTCGGTCGCCTTACCGCGCCGAGGATGGATTATCGCCGCTGAATGTGATCGCCGTGGCGCCCGTCACGGAGCCAATCGTGGCGCGGTCGCTCACAAACAGTTGAACCTTGCGCTCAAATTTCAGTTCTCCCTGAACTTGGGCTCCGGGTCCGATGATGACAGTGGGATCGCCGATATGAGCAGAAAAACCGCTGGGCTTCTCAACCAGGATGCCTCCGTCGACATGTGCCGTTCCCAAGACGGAAATGTCGCCGTCCACTGTGCGTATTTGGCCCCCGATATGTCCTGCATCCACTCTAATTTTGCCGTTGACATTGGTCAGCGCGCCGCTTACTTCGGCACGTTCTTTGATTGTCAAATCGCCATTGACTGCCTTGACATACGAAGTGCGCGCATCGTTATTGACCGTGATGGACCCGTTGACGGTCGTCAATGATTTCGCAGTCGCGCGCGCTCCGAGATGGATGCTGCCATTCACGGTGCTGACTGACTCGGCAGCGGCGTCATCGTCAATTTTGATCGAGCCATTGACGCTGCTGGCATCTTCGGCGGGCTTGCCCGCGACGATGTGGACCGAACCGTTGATCGTATGGTAGGAGCCGTCGCTGGCGCAGGCACTCAACGTAACGAACAGCCCGAAGGCGAGCGTAACCGCGGCAATCCACGTCCTTCGCGAATCACGTCCAATCAAAATCGGAATGTTCCAAACTGCCGTTTCTGTCACGCATTACTCCCTTCCCAGGCGAATCTCGAAATATACTAGCAGTCGCGATAGCGCCTGAGTCGTGCACTAACTCGCATTCGTCCCTGCCCAGAACGGATTGATCCCGATGGCCGGGCCGTTCGTACTCCATGTACTCGCCCGGCACCGGTCATCAGTATTGACGTGACTAGTCCACGCTGTAATCGCGGGCCTCTAAGCAGACGGCATCGGCGTGAAGGTACTCTGCGCGCTTCAATGCGATGGGTTTTGACGCTTTGGTATGCAGTGCCGCCGCATTCGGGTCGAAGCCGACTTGCTGAACTGCCCAGCGGTGACACGCCGCGCGATCACGCTCGAATTGCTCATTAGTTTGATTCCCATTGGGAAATACGAAGAGTTCTGTATCCGATGCTTGGCTATTCATCTTCTCCTCGAGGCCGGCGGGCGGCTGCACTTGCTGGTAACCCCCGGCGGTTCCGCTCCACTCATAGTAGACATCGTCAGCGTAGTAATAGGGCGCGCCGTCCCAGTAGACGAGTTTGCAGTACGACGGGATGGCGGCGAAGTAAAACCCATGACCTGGGATGCTCCAGCCCCTAAAATTGCCGCCGCGATACCCGCCACCACTGGAGCCGCGCTCTCCGTGCCAACCACCTCTGTGATGGCCGTGTCCATTGCCGCTGTTGTTGGAACTTGCGCCATGACCGGCGTTGCTATTGCCGTTACCCGCACCATGAGCGACGGCGGATTCGAATCTCCACAGTCCGATGCAAATCAGACTCGCAAGAGTCGCAAAGCGTGTTGGTTGCCGATGCATGACAAGAAAGCGAATGTTGCTGGTTGGATTAGATTCTCGCCGTTCTTGGAAGTTCCAACGATGTGACGCCGGGTTTGGCGGAGCCGAAGGCATGGCGGTAGGGGCAGGCCTCGCTATGCAGCCGGACTATTCGATGCTGCAGCTCTCTGCGGTTAATTCGCCCGTGACCATCGTGCGCGCTTAGCGTCGCACAAAATTCAGATCGAAGACAGTGTCTTTTCCCTTCTCAATCTTTGTCCATTTCTCGGTGAAATGATCGTGATCGTGAATGATCAGCAAAACGCGGCGCATATGAGGTGCCGCAACGCTGGGCAGATTCGTCGCATCGCGCAAGACAAACTCCAGACTGTCGAACGCGCCTGTTATAGGCGCAGTTTCGAGGCGAGCAACATGGCCATCAGGAGTGAGAGCACAGAAATGAGTGAGGAGCAGACGATTCCCATCGCGGGTATAGACGGATATCTCATTGTCAGCCGGAGTACCCAGCGTTTCTTCGATCGCTCTACCATTGGACGCTAAACGCACTGAATTGCCAATGGCCCCAAACCCTGGAAGATCGGCCTGCCAGTCCCCGACAAGTGCCTTGAGTTGTTCGAAGGCATCCGCGGAATTCTGCTCCGCACCCGCAGCGCCGACACAGATCCCTAAGGCTAGAATCAAAATCGCGAATCTCATGTCTTGCTCCTGGAGTTCTCCGTGTGGCCGGGCTGTCCGTCCGCGACGCTCCGGCGTCCTGCCTCGCCGCGGTCCGGCCCGACTCGCCTTCCGGATTCTAGCCCAGAGCGGCGTCGTCACAGCGATCGGGACAACAAGTGACGATCCGCACCGGCGGTCCAGACAACAATGCGCGCCACGCACGAGCGGTTCTCGGCGCTTTGCGCGATGACACGTCACGCACATAGAATGCGCGTGGCAACCACAAAGATCAGGGGAATGATAATGAACGGGATGAAATTGACGACCAGCTCGCTGATCAGCTGGCTGGGTTCGCCGCTTTCTATTGCCCGAACTACTCTTCTGATAGCGGCTGGTTGGGTCATGCAGCCCGCCGTTGCCCAGCTGGCGCCACCGCCGGTAATCATGGTCGATGATCCCATCCCCCATCGGAGCGAAGGCGCTGGGCCATTCAAGCGGCTCATCCTACGAGGTGCCTACATGATTGACGGCACCGGAGCGCCGGCGCGGGGACCCATTGATCTGGTCGTCGAAGGAGACCGAATCAAAGAGATCAAGTTGGTCGGCGCGCCGGGCCGGATCGATGCAAAGCTGCGACCCGAGAAGGGCGACCGCGAGATCGAGATGTCCGGCTACTACATCATGCCGGGGTTCATCAACACCCACGTCCACACATTCTCGCTCAACCACCTGCAGAAGACCCCGACCGACTACATCCTGAAACTGTGGCTCATCAACGGCATCACCTCGGTGCGCGACCTCGGTCAGACCTTTCACCAACCAGACTGGCTCCTCGACATCAAGAGACGCAGCGAGCGCAACGAGATCGCGGCGCCGCGCATCGATGTCTATCCCTTCTTCGCCAACCTGCCGCATCCGTTCTCGACCGTCGAGGAAGCCCGGGCGCGCATCCGCGATTTCAAGAAGCAGGGCGTCGACGGCGTCAAGTTCTTGGGCACACCGACGAGTCTCACCGTTGCGGGTATCGAAGAGGCACGTCGAGTGGGCCTGCGCACCACTATCCACAACGACCAATTGCAGGTTTCGGAGGGCAACATCGTGTTCCTTGCCGAGCACGGACTCCAGGGCATGGAGCACTGGTACGGGCTGCCCGAATCCATGTTCGAGGACCGCTCAATCCAACATTATTCGAACAACTATATATACGATGACGAACAGGACCGATTCGGCGAGGCTGGGACTCTGTGGGCGCAGGCGGCTGCGCCGGGCTCCAAGAAGTGGGAGGAAGTCATGGACATTCTCCTCAAGCGACAGTTCATCATCACGCCGACCTTTGTGCCCTACCTCGCCAGCCGCGACCTGTGGCGCGTCATCCGGGCTCCCTGGCAGGACGAGTACACGTTACCAGCCCTGTGGGACTACTGGCGGCCCAACCCGCTGAACCACGGTTCCTTCTGGTTCGACTGGACCACTGAGCGCGAAATGGCCTGGCGCGAGAACTACCGCATCTGGATGCAGTTCATCAACGAGTACAAGAACCGCGGCGGCCTGGTGCCGGCTGGCGACGATGCCGGCTTTCTGTTCAACCTGCCGGGGTTTGGCTTCACCCAGGAGCTGGAGCTCTTGCGTGAGGCCGGCTTCACACCGCTGGAAGTCATCCGCGCAGCCACCCAGAGCGGTGCGCGAGCCTTGGGGCACGAGGACCAGGTCGGCACGCTGAAGCTCGGCATGAAGGCAGACATCATCGCCATCAAGGGCAATCCTCTTGCCAATCTCAAACTGCTGTATCCCACAGGCACCATCCGCCTCAACCCGCAGACTCAACAGACGGAACGAGTGGGCGGTATCGACTACATCATCAAGGACGGTATCGTTTACGACGGTCAGCAATTGCGCGATGAAGTGAAAGCGATGGTCGCGAAACAGAAGGCAGAGCGCCACATTGGACCGGGCGTCATGCCGGTGGCCCAACCATGAATCGGACGGCAGCCATCGAGCATGACATGTCAGTCCCATAAATAACTGCGGGGCCGGGCGGCGGTTATCAATTGGGGCGCGGTTCCGTGCTGCCGGCTCCTAAATGCAACGAATTGCCGGCCCGATGCAATAAGCGGCGTTCGGTTCGACACCTCATTGCACCTACACTTTGTTCAGAAACCTCTCGTCCTTGTTGAAGGAGAAAAGACATGAACAAAACTGCCGTTACACCGTGGTTTGCAGTGTGGATGCTGGCCTCATTTTGTTTATCGGGGGCAAGCCTTAGCACGGGCGCGTCCACAACAGGAAAACCCGGGGAGGCTCTGGCAACTGACCCACGCCTCGACATGGTGACCGTACTTAAGGCGATGGGCCCGCATCCCTCACTCGGCGAACAGGCGAAGGTCTTTGGCCGCCTTATCGGAAGCTGGGATGTCGAATACGCCGACTTTTCGAAGGACGGCAAAGTAACTCACCGCTCGGGCGAATTGATTTTTGGATGGGTTATGGATGGGCGCGCCGTTCAGGACTTTTGGATCGTCTATCCGTCGGGTGCGCGTAAGGAACGCGAGGTTTACACGGACCTGCGCTATTACGACCCGAAGTCTCGATCGTGGCCTTCGACCTTCATTGACGTAGAGCATGCTTCAGTCGCGAGATTCACGGGTGGCGCGGTAGGCGACGATCGGATCGTGCTCAACACCCGGGACTTTGATGATACGGACACGCGGTGGTCAATCAACGATATACGCTCCGATTCCTTTGTTTGGCGCGAGGAGGAGTCCCTCGACGGCGGCAAGACCTGGCGGTTACTGGCGGAACATCACATGAAGCGACGAGGTGCGGTCGTAGCTGGACTGTGATTTCACCTACCGTCCAGTCGGTGAAACGCAGGGTGTCGTATTATGCCTTGTCGCTTTCTTCCGTAGCTGCAGGTCGCTCGACGACCCCCATCGGGTGCTCGTCCAAATCGCCAATCTCCGTGGTTTGTTCGAGTTCGGCCGGTCTCGTCACAGGATTGAAGCCGCCTGACTGCCTGCGCCACAGTTCCGCGTAGAGCCCGCCCTGCCTCAGAAGCTCGTCGTGCGAGCCGTCGGCGACAATCGATCCTCGATCCAACACGATGAGCCGATCCATGTCCATGACCGTGCTGAGGCGATGAGCGATGGCAATCACCGTCTTGCCCGCCATCGCTTCGCGCATGGCTGCTTGAATGATGTGCTCGCTGTGGCTGTCGAGCGCACTGGTTGCTTCATCCAGGAGCAGAATCGGCGCATCCTTGAGAATCGCCCGCGCGATCGCGATGCGCTGCCGCTGCCCACCGGATAGCTTGATGCCGCGCTCGCCCACCAGGGTGTTGTAGCCGTGATCGAGCTCTACGATAAATTCGTGCGCATGCGCCCGCCGCGCTGCCAACTCGACTTCGTCATCGGTCGCGCCCGGTCTGCCGTACCGGATGTTCTCGCGAAGACCCCGATGAAACAGGTTCGTGTCTTGTGGTATGAGTGCTATGGATTGTCGGAGGCTTTCCTGCGTGACCTCACGAATGTCCTGGTCGTCGATGCGAATGGCGCCTTGGTCCACATCGTGCATGCGCAGCAACAGTCCCATGAGAGTGGTTTTACCGGCGCCGCTCGGTCCAACAAGTCCGACGCGCTGCCCTGCAGGGATCGTCAGCTCAAAGGCTTTCACCACATGGCGCGCATGCCTCGCTCCTCGGTCCTTGGAGGGGGCGTCGTACGCGAAAGCCACGCGCTCGAAACGAATAGTGCCCCGCGTCACCGTCAGTTCTGGTGCACCGGGCCTGTCCACGATCGTAGCCGGGACAATCAGCGTGTCGATGCTCTCCCGGGCCGAGCCTAGCTGGTCATAGAACTCGGGAATTCGCTGTCCGATGTTGTACGCGGTCTGCAGCAGGGAACTCGTAAGTGCCGTTATCATGACAAAGTCGCCCGCGCCGATAAGGCGGTGCACCCAGGCGTAGAGGGCACCACCGACGAAGATTATCCACATCGCGATATCCATGACGTATTGGACGGAGCGTAACCGGATGACGGCACGATAGGAGGCGCGGCGGCGATCGCGCTCTTCACCAGTGTAGCGCTTGAGCTCCTCGTCTTCGAGCGATTGATTGGCGAAGAAAAAGACGTTTCTGATGTTGGTAAGGACATCGACCACGCGGCCGGTGACAGCCGCCCTGGCCTCATTGTTTGCGATGGCGCGGCGGGTGCATTCACGACCGACGAATAGGCTAACTGTGAAGTACACGGCTATCGCAGCAAAGGCTGCGGCGGAGAACAAGGGACTCGCGATATAGAAGTATGCTGCGACAAAGACGAAGAAGCACGCCCCGGGAATGAAGTCGAACACTGTCATGTCAAAGAGCGCGAGCACCTGGTCAGGCAGGAGCACTGTCCGATGCGCAATCTTTCCTGAAAGCGTGTTCTCGAAATACGCACTCGAGAGCCGTTGCGCGTACGCGAAGACTTCCTCCTTAATTCGAACCAACATGGGAGAGCGAGTATGGTAAGAGCTGAACCACATGCCGGCGTCCGTCACGAAGCGGGCGACGACCAGGGCGGCGAACAGCATGAACGGACCGAGCAGCGTACTCGCTTCAGCCGTAGGATCGCGCATGCCTAAGACGGTGTCCGTCAGACGTTTCGTGGCATAGGCAATCGAGGCGAACACCGCGCGGCCAAGGACTGAGAAGACCAGGAGTCCAACGCAGCCCCATAAAAACTGCCGAAAAAAGTGCAGCGCGAACGGCAATAGGCGATTGGGCAAGGTCGAGGCATTCATACTAGACGTCGACAGCAGCGTAGGACGCACAGTTCCAATGTACTCCTAATATATAGAGGAGGCCCCAAGCATCTCCGTTGGCCGGGCTGTTCGGGCGTCCTGCTCTCGTTCGGCACCGGCGAGTCAAAGGCGTGGCACACTGCGCGAGAACGTGGCGGAATTAACTCAAAGAGAAGACCATGAAACTTGCGCTAATGGGGATTGGACCGACAATAACGCTGGCGATTGTGTGCCAAGGCGCCGCGCTCGCCGCGGGGCCCGACGTCGTGATCGGCGACATCGAGGATCTCTCCGGCGTGTACTCGGACAACGGTACAGGCGCCGTTGAGGCCGCCAAGATGGCCATCGCAGACTCCGGCGGCACCGTGCTCGGCAGGAACATTGTGTATCTATACGCGGACCACCAGAACAAGGCTGATGTGGCCGCCTCGAAGGCTCGAGAATGGGCGGACCAGCGCGGTCTCAATATGTTGTTGGGAGGAGCGAACACCGCCGCTGCCATCGCAATGGCCAAGATCATTGCGGCAAAGCAGGTGCCATACTTCGTTGTAGGGTCGGGCGGCGCATCGCTGACGAACGAGGACTGCACCGCCTACACCGTGCACTACGTCTACAACACCACGGCGCTCGCGAACGGTACCGCCGCCACGATCGTGAGGAACGGCGGCAAGTCCTGGTTTTACCTCACCGCCGACTACGCCTTCGGCGCGCAGCTGCAGGGCGCTGCCTCCAAGGTGGTCGAGGCCAGCGGCGGCAAGAATGTCGGCGCCGTGCGGGTGCCGCTGCAGACCTCGGACTTTTCCTCGTTCGTGCTGCAGGCGCAATCCTCCGGCGCGCAGGTGCTTGGGTTGGCAAACGCCGGCACTGACTTCACCAACGCTTTGAAGTCTGCCAACGAATTCGGTATCACCCAGACGATGAAGCCGGCGGGTTTGCTGGTCTTCTTGAATGACATCCACGGGCTTGGCCTAAGGGTCGCGCAAGGACTTTATCTGACCACTCCATGGTACTGGGACCTCAATGCCGAAACTCGGGCGTTCGGCAAGCGCTACTTCGATAAGATGAAAAAGCAGCCGACAATGATCCAGGCAGGGGCGTACTCCGCGACGATGAGCTACCTGAATGCCGTCAAAGCCGCCGGTACCACGGACGGGGACAAGGTGATGGCGGAATTGAAGAAGACAAAGATCAACGACATGTTCACCAAAGGCGGCTACATCCGCGCCGACGGCTTGATGATCCATGACATGTACGTGATGCAGGTCAAGTCCCCGCAGGAGTCCAAATACGAGTGGGACTACTACCAGGTGGTCAAGGTCATGAAGGGCGAGGAAGCCTTCGGCCCGATAACCGGGCTTTGTCCGCTCGCCCTTAAGTAATCAGGGCCCACGCGTTGACGCGATGTGCGAATATCAGCCTATTGACCGAGAAGGGAGAACGCGCGGCGCGCCGGCGCGCTCGAGACCTGCATCAACCCTTCGAGCGGGTGGGCGATGTCCTCGATCAGGAAAATCGCGCCGGCGACTGATAGCGCGCAGACGAAGAGCGTCGCGATGACGGTCCGGTTGTTGGCGCTGAGCAGGCCGAAACCGGCAAACAGGATGGCGAGCCAGAACACCAGCACAACCAGGAATGGCGTCGGGATCGCGGCGTACCCCGGATCGATCATCATCCAGCGCGTTTGCGTCAAGTTGCGGCTGAGGGTCAGGGCCTCCGATTGAAGCAAGCGCTGCACGTCGTTTTTTGGCGCCAGTTGTCGAATCCGATGCTGAAATTGCTCCACGCCCGCGAGCCTATCCATAGCGTCCCCTTTGGCCACACCTGCAACTCCCTGGGAATAAAACAGTTCCACAGCTGACGCATATGTGCGGTGCAGGAGTTCGCGGACTTCTTTTGTCTCCTGGCCATAATCGGCGAGCGTGCGATCGATCAGGACGACCGTGGCCGCCGTCTGTGTGAACTCGTCGTCGAGACGGTCGAAAGAGACTTTCGCCGAAGCGATCAAGAGCCCGAGGACAAGAGCCGCGAGCGTCGCGAGCAGACCCGCCCCCAGCTTGACGATGCCCGCCGAATCTTCGTTCATGTGATGGTCCGGCAGGGAAGAACGAATTGACAAGCCGACCATCCCGGCGCCAAAAACGCACACAAACACGATCGAAGACACAATCAATGCACTCATTGTTGATACCTGTGGTTAACTTAGCCTCCGACCGCGCGCTCCTCGCGATGGGCGCGGAAACGCCACCAGACGTAAAGCCAGCCGAGCGCAATTGCTGGATACATCAGCCAACTTGCCTCGGTGCCCAGCACGCCACCCGTTAGCCAGGCGGGCCCTTGGAATGTGACATCCAGCAGCCGCCCTTCGGGGACTTGCTCCCCATTGGGCGTCCCGATGACAAAAAACTGCATGTAGTCGAAGGCCCCGTGAAATCCGGCAGCAAACCACAGAGTCCCGGTGCGAAGCACGGAGTAGCAAGTGAAGAGGCTCAAGGACATCAAGGAAATTACATCCCAAATGTTCTCGCCAGGCTTGTAGAAGTAGTGATCGGCGGTGAAGAGTAGCGCGATGACAATCGACGCCGGCCAGAAGCCGATACTCCGCCATAGCGTTTGCAAGAAATATCCGCGATACATCGATTCTTCAGCCACACCAACAATGATGTTCGCACCAAACCAACCGAGTGCCGAAGCGATCAATGTTTGTCCATCGAGCGCAATACCATGCACTTGCATCCCGCCCAGAAGATACATGCCTGCTGCAACGGCGCCGGTCATCGCAAGGCCCATCAGGGCGCCTTCGGCAGTATTTGCCCCAAAGGCCTGACGAACAGGAAGGCCGTAGCTGTCCACGCGCCGGCGTTCGTAGCGCGCGAGCAAGGCCGTCGTAATCAGCGCTATGAGGAAGATCGCAAACTCACTGAGCGCCAGACTGGATGCGCTGAGCACGTCCCTAAGGTTCAGCAACGCCGCCGTACGGAAGATGAGCGGGGTGAACAGGGGTGGGAGCACATACGCTGCAATTGCCCAATAGATCACGGCTCGCCAGATGAACCGTAGCTTTCTATCGGACCCGACAAAGAGGCGCCGCAGTCTCTCCATGGCGCATTCTCGCAGATTCCACGGTTTTGCTCGTGCAAGCTTCGATTAGGCTTGCTTTATTTCGCTCCGTCCATTCTCGGCATCTTTCTGCCCACTCGCGAGGCGCACCGGAGCGCGACGCAAGCCGAATTTGAGCGTCGATGACCGCGGCAACGGCATCGCGAATATTCACCTCGGCATAGGCAGCGAAGAAGTCAGCCAGTCGCCGCCCCTGGAGTTCAGGGTCGATGTCTTCACCAATATCAAGCCACGGCCAAGCCGCATATCCCACGTCGTCTAGGCGCGTACCCGCATGCGCCGCGTCAAAATCGATAAACGCGGTCGGCACACCGTCAACGAACACGCAATTGCAAGGGCTCGCATCTCCGTGACAAATGACCTCGCTACCACCCCTGAAATCGCAAGTCGTGGTTGCGTCGTGCATCGCCCGCAGCAAGCGCGCCGCAGACGACAACTGCGCACCTGAAAATTCTCCGAGATTGTCGGGAACGAATCCAGGTATGAATGAAAGAATCTCGCGATTTGCTGAATCGACTCCAAGGAATCGAGGAGCACCTACAAACCCGGTCGATTCGAGATGCGTCAGCAGTTGATGAACGAATGGCGAATTTGACTTGAGTGGACGGCGAACAGTGTCCCCAACTCGAACCACACCGGATGTGGTTCGCCCCCCTGCCAGCGCTACTTCTTCCGCGGCCATAGTGCATTCTCGCACATCATTTCCGACTTGCAGACCGAGGGGGGCGGGATTGCCTGCGGAGCGGATGCAGGCGATAGACGAGTATTTAGAGCGGCGGAAAGTGACAAAGCGCGGTCGTTCTAGCTAACAACATCGCCACCGCCCGCATCTTCGCCATTGGGCTTTGGGGTAATCCGGTGGGACCGCATCGGGTGCATACTCAGCGTAATTCGAATCTGCTGGAGTTGGCGGTTGTGGCAACGCTGGCCGATGTTCTCTCCATGCTTGGGCGGAGAATGATCATGTTGCATCGCAGTGCTCGCGTGAGTCTCATTGCTGCGCTGATGGCATGTCTTTTTGGAAGCGTGAGCTACGCAGCCGACGTGCCCACGGGCGATCAGCTGACTCAGCTACTGGCTCCGATCGCGCTCTATCCCGACACACTGCTTGCGCAAATATGTGCGGCTTCGACCGACCCGCAGCAGATTATCGACGCAAACAACTGGCTGAAACAGAACACGAACTTGCAGGGCACAGCGCTGACCGACGCCGCGCAGACGAAAGGATTCGATCCAGCCTTCATCTCGCTCGTGAGCTTTCCGGCGGTGCTTGACATGATGGCGATCAACGTTGATGACTACGCTGCGTTGGGAGCAGCATTTAAAGCGGACCAGAAATCTGTGATGGCGGCGATTCAGGCCTTGCGCCAGCAGGCGTATGCCTCCGGCGCACTGGATACCAACCAGTATCAGAAAGTTTCTGTCGAACAGCAAAATGGCGCCCAAGTCGTCGTGGTGCAGCCGGTGAATCCCCAGGTCGTTTACGTTCCGGTGTATCAGCCGCAGCAGGTGTTCGTGAGTGCTCCCAGTCAGAGCGATGTGGTGGCGGCATCGCTGCTGAGTTTCGGAGTGGGAGTTGCAATCGGGGCATTGATTAACAACAACCAGCCGTATGGATGGGGAGCTTGGGGATGGGGTTGGGGCGGCGGCGGAATGTACTACCAGCGCAATGTGTTTGTCGTAAACAATTACTACAGAAGCCCGTATCCCCCCTACCGGCCGCATCCGCCGATATACCGACCCGGTTACCCGGGTTACGGCAGGCCGCCTCCGAATTGGAATCAGCGCCCGGGCTATCGTCCGCCGCCGCCTGGATACCGTCCGCCGCGTCCACCCAGTAACGGCGGAGGCTACAGGCCACCCGCGAATGGAGGTGGGAGCCGGCCACCCGGAAATGCGGGAGGCACCAGGCCACCCGCGAATGGAGGTGGGAGCCGGCCGCCGGGAAATACGGGAGGCACCAGGCCGCCCGCGAATGGAGGTGGGAGCCGACCACCCGCCAATGGCGGTAGTACAAGACCGGCGCCAAAGAATCCCTACGCTGGATTCCCGCAAGGCGGCAATCGACAACCGGCGCAGCGACCCGCCTCGCCTCAACAATCGACGGGTGCTAGGCCTAGCGGATTTGGCGGTAACGGCAGCGGCGCTGCAGAGCGTGCGGCGAGCAATCGCGGCAGAGCCAGCGCCGGCGGCCAGGGCGCGAGGGGAAAACAGCGATGAAACCTCGTAACGTTGAGGGATTGTCTGGATCAATCCTTGCAGTGCTGCTGATCTTTGCCGGGCCCTACGCGCGCGCGCAGGATGCGGCAGTAAAGACATTTCCTACGTACCGAGCTGCGGCGGCAGCATTTATCGCGGCGGTGGAAGCAAATGATGACGCTGCGCTAAAGGAAATACTGGGAGCGCAAGAGAAGGATCTACTATCGTCCGGAGACGCCACGCAAGACGAAAATGAGCGACTGGCGTTCCTGAAGCACTATCGCCAGGCGCATACCTTTATTCGCCAGACACCCGATAGCGTGATCTTGACCGTCGGGTCAACCGCATGGCCCTTGCCATTTCCGATTGTTCGTGCTGACGGCGTATGGCAATTTGATGCCGCCGAAGGAGCGAAGGAGCTGGTGTACCGGCGGATCGGACAAAATGAGTTGGACGCGATCAGAGTCTGTCGCGCTTTGTACGCGGCACAGAAAACTTACGCCGCAACTGCGCATGATGGCAATCCTGCCGGCACATATGCCCAGCGTTTTAGGAGTGAACCTGGTACGCAAGGTGGTCTTTATTGGGAGGTGAAAGAAGGTGAGCCGGAAAGTCCGACGGGTAGTCTCGTCGCCGAAGCGACCAGCGAAGGCTATGGTGCGGCGAAACAGGGCGGCAAGCCGACTCCGTTTCATGGTTATTACTATCGAATGCTAAAAGCGCAGGGCGCGAATGTCGTCGGCGGAGCGAAAGACTATATTAAGGACGGCAGGATGACGGGGGGCTTTGCGTTCGTTGCCTATCCGGCTGAATACGGGGCGAGCGGCGTGATGACTTTTCTTGTTGGCCCTCGCGGTGCGATCTACCAGAAAGATTTGGGCCAGACGACGACTGAGATCGCCAAGGGCCTAACGGCTTTCGATCCCGACAAGACTTGGAAGCTAGTTCGATGAGGCCGCAGCAGTAACCGGCCGCGCCAGCCTGTCACGGTTACACATCAGTGATGGTGAGAGCCCTGGGCGCGCGCCCATCGATGTCCGTCACGCCAAACTCTGCGGCGATAGAGGCTGCCACCAGCGCCTGGCCGGTACGCTTCATCAGACCGGAGTCGCTGTACAGTCCCACGATGACCCTGCCGATGAATTCGGGGCTTTCACTGTTCGATAGATCAAACGCCCCGCTTGCGGCAGCCGCGAGAACAGCCTCGGTTCGAACCAGCCCCGGATAAAGCGAGATGGCAGTGACACCGAAAGGCGCCAGCTCTTCTGCGGCATCCGAAGTTAATTTGTCGGTCGCAGCTTTCGAGATTCCATAGAGGACGTTGCCGACCCGTTTCTGCGTCGCCCAAAAGCTGATATTGACTATGAGGCCATGGCGCCGCGCTACCATGAGTCGCGCCGCCCGAGCCGAGCAGACGTATGCAGCGCGAACACCTGCATCCATCATCGACGTCCAGCGATGAATTGGCTGTTCCCAGAACGGCGCGGGCCAAGTAAATACTCCATTCTCAACCATTCGCTCGTAACCACCCCACGCGCAGTTTGCGAGCAAGTCCAAACCCCCTTCATCGGCCTCGATTGTTTGGAATACCTTGTCTGTCTCTTCGTCACGAAGATGGTCGCAGGACAAGCGCCGGACTTCTTCAGGCAGATCGGCATGTGCGATAGAGCGCCCGGTGGCATAAACGCGGAAGCCGGCCTTCACGAGTCCCACAGCAACACCCCTGCCGACGCCGCGGCTTGCGCCCGTCACCAACGCAATCGGCGGCTTTCTCGTGCTCATCTGCAAAGCCTGAATCAAGTTTCAAATGGCGGCAAGTCGTGCATCGTCGCGTGACAGCACTTTCGCTGCCGGCCTTCGGGTCGGCGGCTCTCCTCGGCCGCCGGCCACACGCCGACCGCTCCATTTGTTGCGATTGTGATGTCGGTCACGTAACCGGGGATGGCGTTTTGGCATCGCTACCTTCCTGGAAGCGCCGATCAACGCTACGTTCGTTTTCGGAAGCTTCACATCGGAGGAATTGTGTTACCAGAACCTAAGAGAAATACAAATATTGGTGTCGGCCTTGGGATCGTCCTGCAAATCGTGGGAAGAATCCTATCCAATGACGGAATGAATGGAATTGGCTTCATCGCAATCTTGGCAGGTTTCGTTCTATTCATATGGGGCTGCGGCCAATACGCCAAAGGGAAGGGCTATTCACCTTGGTTCGGCCTGCTCGGATTACTGAGCATTCTCGGCCTCATTGTGCTGGTCTTTTTCAAAGATAAACACAAAGACGCATAGCAAATGCTCGGCCAGCATGCTTACCGGCAGTGACGTCTTGCGACGAACTTGCCGAGCCCTGCCCCAGCGCATCCTTGAGCTTGGCCAGCGCCGCCGGCATTCCCAACTTAGGCACATCGATCCGCTGCGAGTTCGACAGGAAATATTCGAGTTCCGGATTGAGTGCTGCGGCATCTAGCCGAAACGGAATTATCGGCTTGCGCTTGGAGGCCGCCCGCTCAACCTCCGGCCCACATGCGCGGAGTCCACCGCATTCCCCGACATTACCAACACCAGCGCCTTCGCCTCATTGATTGCGATCCAGCATTTGAGTCCTTGGCTTTCGAGATGTTCGACGATGGAGTTGGCGATTGCAGCATCCTGCGAGGCATAGCTGACAAAAACTGGCACAGATGCGCCAGGCGGTAGTACCTCCGAGGAGTCTTCTACCCCTTTACGCACCGCCATTCCGCTCTCCCTACAGCAGTCACGGCAGTTTCCTGGATGCGGCTACCGTAAGCAAGAAATTCTCCGCCTTTACGGATCCGGCAATGGGAAGCCAAGAACATTTGCAGTGTAGGTTTCCACGACTTCGCTGAAAGGAGTGCCGTCCGGCAGGGTCAACACCGCCCGATGCTCCAACAGATTCGCCGGCATGGGTGGAAAGGTTGCGTCATTTTTGCGACTGCTGGCGTTCATCTCCCATCCCTCGGGCAGCGGCAGCCAAAGCAGATTCGAAGACAGCGTGTGGCGCCGGAAGTGGAGCGCCTGTACCACCCTGCCGAACGGCGTATCGGTGGTATCCAGCACTTTGTTCATCTCGGGCGTCAAACGGCCCGGCACGTACCAATTATCAGCCTCGGACAGCACAGCCGTCCCGCACAGCAGTTTCACCCGTCGATAACGCACCAGTTCCGTTGCCGTGACGCCGAGCTCCCGACGCTGCTCGAGCGATACCGGTTTGTCTAAATCCGGGATTCGTTCAACCACAATTCTTGGGGCTGGTGCCAGATGATGCACGTCGCACCAATGCTCGAGAGTCAGGGTCGCACTGTTACTGGCGAGCAACTCGGCATTCAATGTCTCAAGCAACGCCAGCGCCTCGACGCGCGCAACAAAACTTCCCGACCAATCGCGTGATTGAGCCGCAGAGTCGTCCGCCCCAGCCATCAACCACCACAGCAGCAAAACACTGCATGTGCATAGGGCTTTGCGATCAGCTGCCATCATTTTTGCTTCTTTGTTGGCATAAAATCATTCGGCAAGATCTTCGGGTGGCGTCGCGAAGTTGTCACTAGACGTCCAAACCAATCGATCGCATGAGTTCGATGCCATTACTTTTGGTAACCACTCCCGCCTGCAATTTGAAATCAAACTTGAGCTTCCCATCCACCAGCTCGTCTTGAAAATGCACATTCTTGACCGCGCCCGGCTCGAGTCCGGCAATATCCGTCAACGCAAGATCGTGAGTGCTGATCAAGCCGATCGCGCCCTTCTTGATCAGCGCCCTGATGAGACCTTGCGCCCCGATCCGCCGGTCCGTGGAATTGGTACCCTGTAGCAATTCGTCCAGCAGAAACAGTAGCGGCAGCTTGTCAAGCTCGAACAACTTGCGCAGGCGCGTGATTTCGGCATAGAAACGAGAGCTGCCCTCGTGAAGCGAATCGTTGATACGAATACTTGCGCCGATTTGCAGCGGCGTGAGTTGCAGAGCCTTGGCACGCACCGGTGCCCCCGCCATTGCGAGCACAGTATTGATTCCAACGGTGCGCAACAGCGTGCTCTTGCCGGACATGTTCGAGCCGCTGACCAGCAGCACGCGTGTCTCTCCGCAGATGTCGACATCGTTGCATACGCGTGCGGCGGCAGGGATGAGCGGATGACCCAAACCCGTCGCCTTGAATGCCGGCGGGCCGTCGAGGAACTGCGGAAATGGGTCTGCCCACTGCTCGTAGGCGTATTGAGCGAGCGAAACCAGCGCTTCGAACTCTCCTAGCACCTCGAGCCAAGAGCGGATCACCGTGCCATGGGCGCTGCGCCACCGCTCGGCGGCAAGCGCGGTTTGCAGCGGGTACATAAACAGCAGCAGAAACGGCGCCAAGATGGGATTGCGGCGCGCCTCGACAAAATTCACGATGGTCGCCAGTTTGGAGAGCGCGACACCTGCCCCGAGACCACCCGAGGACAGCTTGAGTTGCAGCGAGTGCAGCGGCCCGGCATCGAAGCGCTGTGCTTCGGTGAGATTCAACAATACCGACAGCCCCTTGAGGTCCTCGAAGGCAGTTTCGACGGCGGTGACGGCCGCATGGATCGGTTTTCTCAAAAAACCCATCAAGCCAATCTCAATCATGATTACGAGGAGTACCGGGAATGCGACCCCCCAGACCGCCCAAACGCCAATCGCGGCGATCGCGAGCCCAGCGATCAGCGGAGCACACCAGCGGATCCATACATGATCGAGCAGATTCGGTGCGCGCGCCCAAGCATCGAGCGTCGCGGGATGCAATTCAATCTTCAAGGTATCGCCATCGATCGCCATGGATTCGCGAAACTCAAAGCGACCGCGAAGATCGGCAATGCCGGCGTGCCGTGCGCGAATCGTTTCGATGGCCGCCGGCGCGAGCAGCCACTGAGCTAGGATGGTTTCGCCCATTTTAGTTCGAGCGGCGCACAGCAGTTCGTACAAGCTATCTTTGCCGAACAGGTCTAAATCGTCTCCATAAATGTGATCTTGAACGTCGAAGCGTGCCGTCCCCTTCCCGCTCCATTGGTCGCGGAGACGCTCGAGGCCCGCGCGATAGTACTGTACGGCCCGCTGAGCGTGAGTGCGAAGGCGACGGATGCGTTGGTGATAGATGAGTACGGCGATGAAGGCAAGGACGGGAGCGCCCAGCCACCAGCGCGGTATTGAGCTTGGGCCAAAGCACAGCCAAGCAATGATCAAAAATGAGGCACCGATGGCGAGCCGAATTCTCTCAATTCGTGCGTCAAGGACATCATACCGTGCGAGACGAGCTTCGCGTTCAACCAGCCGCTGCGAATATAGCTCTGTTGGCGACATGGAAAATAGTTTGGCACATTTCTCGCGGATTTGGACTTGACGCGCGATTCGCGTCAAGTGCGCAAGCGGGCTCACTTTGCCGGCGAATCGATTGATCAGGTGCAGGTTAGGCCTATCTTTCTGAGGGAGGCGAAAATCCGAAGAAGGCAATGATGCCTGTGACGAAAAGTATATGACCAGAGAAAACGTCCTCGCGGCCGCTGTCAACTGGTGACTGGGAATTCTAGAGTTTGACTGCTATTTTCCCAACTTCGCTTTTTCTGCCATAAGCGCCAGGATTTTCGATCCCGCGTACGTGTCGGCCGGCGGATCCTGGTTCGCCAAGACCACGACGGTGTACTGCGAATCGAGTAGCAGGTACAGATGCGTGCTGACGCCAGGGAATCCCCCACCGTGACCTACAACGGTGCGGCCATACATGTCTTCGATGTCCAACCCGTAGCCGTATTTCACGCCCGGGGGGTTACCACGCGGCTTGGTCATCTCCGCAAATGTCTTTTTGCTCACCAGTTTTCCGACTCGCAGCGCGTCGGCGAATCGCACCAGGTCGTCGGCTGTTGAGATCGCACCTCCCGCGGGACTGCCAATGTCATGTTCGGCCTCGTGCCAATCAGAGGCCGGACCATGTTCGGTTTGTTTCGTGTAAGGCGTCACCAGCATCGCGATGGCGTGGGGAATGTTATTGGGATCGCTGTTCCTCATCCCGGCCGCGGCGAAGATGTGCTTGCGTATATAGCTGGGGTAGTCTTCGCCGGACACCTTCTCCACGATTGCTCCCGCGAGGGCCAGTCCGGCGTTGCTGTACGCCCAATTGGTACCGGGCGCGAACTGTAGTTCGTCCTTGTCGTAAAGTGGCATGAATTCCGCCGCGCGTTCCACGCCCCTCTTCATCATGTCCGGCGTGCGTTTGGCGAGAAAGTCGCCCATGCCCGCGGTATGCGACAGCAGCATACCCACGGTCACATGGTCGCGCACAGCTCTGTTTGGATATTCGGGAAAGAATTTACCCACCGTGTCGTCAAAAGACATTTTCCCTTGATCAACCAGCTGACCTACCGACACAGCGGTGAACATTTTGCCCATTGACCCGAGCGTGAATTGAGTAGAGCCGGTGATAGGCGTCTTCCGGTCGCGGTCGGCATATCCGCCACTGGCACCAGCGATTATTCGTGTGCCACGCGCGACTGTGACGATTCCGGAGAAGAGTCCGGTCCGCGACACCTTCGTCACCGTACTTTCTACTTCGCTCGCGATGGCCGCATCGCTTAAGTCTGTCGGCAAAGCTGACTCGATAGGCGCTGAGGGGTGAAGGCCGGTTCGATCCAACTTGCCGGCGTCGTTTAGGATAAACGTCTGCGTGAACCAAACGCCAGATTTCAAACCCAACGATCTGACTGAGATTGTATTGGTCTCGGAGTTGGTGACCTCTACCGCGCGGAATCCACCGTTGACATTACAAAGCTCAACGTCACCCTGGGCACGATCCGCTGCTGGGAAGCGCTTCTCTGCCTCCTCGGAGAGATTCGCCGTCAGCCACTTTGTCATCTGCGCAAGATTTGGAGACCGACACAACTCCATCCAATCACCGACTAACTGGCCCGGCTTCGTGGCAGGTAGAACTGGCGTCGCCGCCGAGGATAATTGCATCAGACCGCATGCTAGCAATGCGACAGAAAGCTCCTTACCAATTCCGCGCACGGCGCAGCGCAATGTTGATTGCGCCCGGTCTATCGTAGTCTTCCGGCGGAGTTCTTCCACGTCTCGTCCCCTTCACACTGACGCACCGCGTGCCTATCGTTCACCAGCGCATTGTAGCCCATGAACCGCGGCACATTCGCCGCCTACTGCTACTTCGCTTTATAGACCTCGTGCCCGTCGAAATAGGTCGATAGCACCTGGGTGTTGTGGATGTCGAACGGGTCGATTGCAAAGATGTCGCGGTCTAGCACGATAAAATCCCCGCGCTTGCCCGTCTCCAGGCTGCCGGTGGTGCCCTCCTGCTTGAGCGCGAACGCCGCGTTGATCGTGTACGCATCAACCATGTCTTGCAGGCCAATACTCTGTTCGGGAAGTAGTGGCTCCTGATCATGTCCTCTGGATCGCGTGATGGCGTGCTCCATCGCTTCGAAAGCGTCGAAGGTGTCGCCCCAGTCGCTCCCACCGGCGATCAGCGCTCCGGCGTCCCGCAGCGAGCGCGCAGGATACAGATAGCGCGCCCGCGCGGGACCGATGTAGGGAAGTGTCCCCTGCACGACGAAGTCGTCACGCTCGGCCCAATCTAGCTGGAAGTTCGCGATGACCCCGAGTGCCTTGAAGCGCGGGAAGTCAGCGGGCTCGACGAGCTCGAGATGTGCGATTTGGTCGCGGTTGTCCGACGGCCCGTTCACCTTGCGTGAATACGCGAACGCATCGAGTGCGGAGCGGACCGCGCGGTCGCCAATTGCGTGGACGTGAACGGTGAAGCCTGCCGCATCGGCCGCCGCAACGATGCGATTCAGGTTTTGCTGCGTGAAATACGAAGGCCCGCGATTCTGAGTCGCGCGACCAGTCTCATCGAGGTAGGGTTCGAGCAGCGCCGCCGTCTGCGTGGGGTACTCGATGACACCGTCGGCAAAGAGCTTGACGGCGTCGGCACGCAGGAGGTCCGTATCGATTGTCCATTTGCTCCGAAATGCGATGGCTCGCGCGATGAGCGTCGCCGCCGGCGTATGCAGGTTCTCAAGCGTGTACGACGCGCGTACCCGCATGCTCAGTTGGTGCGCGTCATAGAGTCGCTTGTACATCTGCATGAGGTGCTCGTCCACCGAGGCGTCCTGCACGGACGTGATTCCTCTGGCGTGCATGGCGTCGAACGCCCGCTTAAGCTGCGCCGCTTCGAGGTCGAGATCAGGCTTGGGCATCGCCTTCTCGACGATATCGAACGCCGTATCCTGCAGCGTGCCCGTTGGATTACCCGTGGCGTCACGCTCGATGTGCCCACCGGCAGGGTCTTTGGTTGTAGCGCTGATGTGGGCGGCTCTCAATGCGGCCGAGTTTACCCAAACGGTATGGCCGCCACTGGCGAAGATCACCAGTGGCCGGTCGGAGAGGATCGAATCGAGGTCGCCTCGTGTGAGCGAGAGCCCCACCGGGTCTAACCTGATGACTCTGAACCAGCGCTTCAGGTCACCGGGATTCTCCTTGAGGCACGCGGCCACCCGGGCGCGCAGTTCCCTCGGTGAGATCGGAGTATCAGCCAGATTGCAGCTGTCGAGATCCCGTGCACCGTCTGCCGGGTGGATGTGAGCATCAATGATGCCCGGCAGTACAACTCGCCCGCCGAGATCGACGCTTGTCGTACTGGGTCCGACCAAAGCGCTTACGTCCGTGTCCGAACCGACCTTTACTATCGTGTTGCCGCGAACTGCCAAGGCCTCTGCGACACTACGGCTGGAATCCTCCGTGTGAATCTTGCCGTGAAGCAGCACGAGGTCCGCTGGCGGGCCGGCAGCCCAAGCGGCCGCAAATCCGAGCGATAAAACCAATGCGACAGCGCCGATGTTGCGTCTACCAAAGCGACGGTTCGGCCATTCTCGGCATCGCGAGCCTCGTGCAATGAGCTTTCGCGGCATAAACAAGTACCGATCCCCGCCTTCGGGGCCCCCTCTTTTTGCTGAACACGAGCCCGGCGGCCTAAAGGCGATTACAAGTCCTTCCTCACTAAATGATCGATTTGCATCAGTTCCACCGGCGCTCCGTTCACTTCAATCATGGCAACCAGCACCCCAGTACTCGGACTGTTAGGCGCAACGATCACCTTTTGATCACGGATTGCCTCCGCCAGATCGTCGACCTCGAAAGCGACGTGCGGAATGGTCTTCACGAGATCTGGATACGGCGCGCCGTCCCAGTATCTTTGCCACTGAATGCCGAATGGATTGTTCTGGTGATCGCTTACCGTTATCTTCAAATGCGGAAGTGGAATCTCGCCATCGAAACTGGCGGTCGTCGGTATCCCGACGTGATTGTACTTCATCATCAAGGCTTGCTCCTGCGTTGCTTCGTGCGCACGACGATGTTGCCGGTTGCGCACCAGATGCTGAATCGGGTTTGTTGGACAGACGAGTGTGCTTGGACTGGCGATTCCACCACTATCCAAAGGCGTCTGCGAAGCTAGCGAGCGGCCTTCATAGCGAATCTCCCCGGAGCAGAGGCGAATCTTTGCGTGTCGGTCCTGCCAGACCCGACACCTGCAAAGTTTCTCCTCGCGCAGACCCGATGTCAAATCGCCGCACCGATGCGATGTTGCTCACTCTGTGCCTTCGTTCGGACGGTTCAGTGCTCCATGCTGACATTAGGGTCTACCGAAAATGCAACTGGAGCCGCCGCACCCCCGTCCATGGCAAATAACAATCCACCCCTAGCTTTCCCAATGGCCGCGCACCAGTTGCCAGTGCTCGCCTACTTGCTCCCAGCGAGCGGGAACCCAATGAAGTCCCCGGCGCTCGGGGAGAAAGGTTCCAGAGATCCAGGTATACCGATGACCGTTCCAATCCCAATAGCCTGGAGCCCAAACGTAGCCGTCGTGCGGCGATGGTGCGCGCTCGGCACGTGCCGGCGGGGGCGCCACATCGGCAGTAACGTCGGTTCCAGCGAAAGCCACCGCCGGCAGAATTAGCACGCTGGCGGTAAGACACAGCGTCGCCAACGAAACTTTTTGAAGAATCTTCATTTCCCTACTCCTGCTCAGTTATTTGGCAAGGGGCCGAGGAGCGTCACTGCTGTACTTCTCGGCCCATCAATGCCCTCAGCGGCATCAAGGGTCCGACAGGGATGTACTCGGTATCCAACAAGTGCTCTTTCGCGAGTGGCAGCGTTTCCATAATGGTTCGTGCCTCGTCCTCGGTCTGCGCGTCAACCAGGAAGATCACGCCTTTGCCATCGCCGCGCGAATACCACTGGCGGATTTTCCCGTTGAGGTAAAGAGTCACGGTCGCCCGAATCTCTGCCGGCATAAACGGCATGAATTGTTGAAAGGTCACGCCCTGCCGGGGAGTCTGAATCACCAAAACTTCGGTGGCTTTAGGCATAGCGCTGCTGGGCACCCCCGGGGCAACCGCGGACTGTGACTGCGCTCCGGACGCTGCCGGTAGCAATGCAATGAGAATTGGGATCATGAATTTCATCGGCTTATCCTCCCGGTTCAGTCTGGTACCGTGACGCTTCCTAATAAGAGTACGATCGTACTCTTTTAGGACAAAAAATTACTCTTCAGCAAAGCACTTTATGAAAAAGCTCCTCGCCTCCATCAACATCTGCTCACGACTTTGAGGGGACGGAGTCAACCGGGCCGCAGTCAGCACTCCGGCCATACTGGGGAACAACAGCTGAAATTTCGCCACTTTTTCCTCCCGCGTCTGACCAGGAACAAATGGCAATAGCCGTTCACGATACGCTTGTCGCGACGCCTCAATCCGTTTTCGCACCGACAAGGGCTTTCGTGCGAGCTCTGGCCCGAGGGCGGAGAACACACAACCCATTCCTGGCGAATTCGCGTGGCGTGCGCTTAGATAGTGTTCGATGATGGCCCGCAAAGCCTGACCTTCAGGCGCGGCCTTTGCAATTTTCAGCATGCCGCTTCCCATCTCGTCGAATGCCCGTGCCACCGCTTCGACGAACAGATCGTCCTTGCTTTCAAAATGCCGGTAGAAGCCCCCTTTCGTCAGGCCTACCTTCTTCATCACCGTCCCGATACCGCTGCTGTCACCGCCGTGCTCGCGGAACGAGCGGGCGGCCACGGAAAGAATATTCTCGTGGTTCTGTGCTTTGTGTTCCGGCGAATACCGCATGCTTTGAGAGTACGCCCGTACTCTAATACCTGTCAAGGCCAAACTGATCCTGATTACGACGTTGACCCTTTTTTTTGGCACGCCACACCGCGTCGTGGTGCCTGAGAGCGCTTCCGCTCGACGGGCGCCTGGTCGCCAGCGCCGCAAGCTTTTCCCGCGGCCTGCAACAGTCGCCGATACTATTCCTAAGGTCGATGATCGTGGAACCCGAACCTTATCTGGAGCAGTCCATGCAACAGGATCAAATACGCGAAGCTCTGGACATGCACTGGCGCGCCTCCGCCGCCGGCGACGCGAACGCTGAACACGATATCTACGATGACGATGCTATCTGTGATTATCCCCAGTCCGGTGAACGTATCCTCGGGCGGCGTAATTTGCAGGCCTTGCGAAGTCACCATCCAGGCAAGCCGTCGGGCTTCAACGTCAGGCGAATTCTTGGGATGGCAGATCTGTGGGTCACGGAATATATGATCAGCTACCAGGGCCGACCAGCATACACAGTGAGCATCATGGAGTTCCGCAATGGCAAGGTCGTGCACGAGACGCAGTACTTCGCGGACCCCTTCGAGGCGCCGGCCTGGCGGAGCCAATGGGTTCAGCGGGTCTAGCTCTGTCTTGTACAGCCGCCCGATAGAACTATTGAGCCCGAACGCGTGGTGCTTTCGCTTTGAGCTCGGCGACGAGCTGCAGGAAATCAGGATTGCCGCGCAGGTTATTTAGGTTATCGTCGGCTAAAAGGCCGTCCGCATTATTGAATCCGCGATTGATCGCCTCCTTCAAATATTGAAGTGCATCGTCGGGATGCTTGGCTTCTGCGGCCATGCAAGCGAAGCGATACCACGCCGACCATCGGTTTCCCTGTGTCGTAGAATTGTTCCCCTCTTCAATCACGTCGCGAAATAGCTTACTAGCCTCAGCATAGTGATGGTTGAAGGCCATCGCGGTTCCCAGTTGCTGCAAAGTTTCCAGCGTATCCGGATGTTGTGGCCCCAGAGTTCGGCGCTGAATTGCGAACGTCTCTCGGGCGAGGGTTTCGGCTTCCGCATAGCGTCTCTCTCGCAGGAGAGTTTCGGCTAGATCGGTCTGGGTAGATAGAGTATCGGGATTTTCCGGACCGTGGACCCGAATTTCTGTCGCCAGCGTTTCGCGCTGTATCTGTTCTGCATCGCGGACATGGCCTTCCCTTTCCAGCACTAACGCCAAATTTAATTGGGCAATTAGCGTAACTGTGTGATCGGGTCCCGCGGTTCTCACCAAAATAGGAAGTACCTCCCGATTTAGTTTCTCGCCCTCGGCTAAATGACCCTCATCCACAAGAATGTTCGCGAGATTCTCCATGGCACTGATAGTGGAGCGATGCTGGCTCCCCAGCACACGCTCACTCGTGGTCAATACCTCGCGATAGAGTGGCTCTGCCTCCGCTAGCCGGCCCTGATGGTGAATGGCGATAGCCAAAATAGTCAGCGCTTTCAGAGTCTCCGGGTGATCCGGTCCCCAGACCCGGCGCTCAATGTCGAGCGCCCGACGAAGGACCTTCTCGCAATCGGCATAACGACCTTCGTAGAAAAGGAACGAGCCCAAGTGGCCCATCGCCATCAGGGTCACGGCACTCTCGGGGCCGAGGGTACGGCTGCTCACCTCGACCACCTCGCGCCCCAGCTGCTCCGCTTCGCTCAAATGACCGAGCGGTTTCAGGCTAACAGCCAAATTATCCATGGTCTCGAGCGTCAGAGGCGCCTCGACGCCGAGAACGCGACGCTCGCCCGCCAGCGCCTGGCGCTCTATCTTCTCGGCCTCCAGATCATGCCCTTCCTGATGCAGAATCAACCCCAGCTGAGCCATCGACTCCAAGGTCTTCGGATCATCGGCGCCGTGCAGACTTGAGCGAGCGTCGAGTGCACGCTGGGCAAGTTCATGTGCCCGCGCGATCAACCCAAGGTTGCCATAGGTGCTCGCCATTTCGTGCATCATTTGCGATTGCACGTCGGGGTCTTGGGCGAGACCCATACCGATATCGTCCGCGGCCCTGTCGAGTATCTCGCGCGCCGTCACGCTATTGCCGCGCGCTTCGCTGGGATCCGGCACCTTGAACATGTTACTCATGAAATCCGCGATCCGCGTCGCGCGATCCCGTTCTTGGTTGGCGCGATCTCGTTCCTGCTTGGCGTGGTCACGCTCGCGAGTGGTTTCGCGTAACTGCAGTGCCTGTACGACCGAGAACACGGCTAACACCAACAACAAGCCAGCGCCCACACTGATGGCGACACGGTGCCGCCGGATATACTTGCGCAAGCGGTAGCCGGCACTCGAGGGACGCGCCACGACGGGCTCATGATTCAAAAACCGCTTCAAGTCGGCGGCCAGCTCCGAGGGAGTGCCGTAGCGGCGCGAACGATCCCGCTCCAAGGCCTTCATCGTGATCCAGTCCAGATCGCCGCGCAGCAGACTCACCAGTTGTTTCGGTTCTATACTGCGTGCTTCGGCGGTCGCGGTGGAGGTCTGGCGATCACAACTTACTTTGGCGCTTGGATGGGGCGGTTCCTCCTCGCGCAGTTGGCGTAGCCACTCCTCGAGCGACGGCTTCTCGCGTCGCTTGGTCTCGAACGGCTGCAGACCCGTGAGTAATACGTAGAGCACCACACCGAGGGTGTACACGTCAGTGCGAGTGTCAATATCGTGCGCGTTGAGATCCACTTGCTCGGGACTCATGTAACCAGGCGTTCCTATGAATTGTCCCAATTGCGTAAACAAACTCTCGCCGGCGATTTGCGGTGCAGTGGTCTTGGCCAGCCCAAAGTCGATAATCCGCGGCACGGGTTTGCCGTCCACTTCGAGCACCAAGATATTGGAGGGCTTCAGATCTCGATGGATGATGGCTTTTTGATGGGCGTGTTGAACGCCCTCGCAGGCTTGTATGAACAGCTCCAGCCGCTCGCGGATATTGAGCTTGTGCTGATCGCAATAGTCCGTTATTGGTAACCCCGGTACGAACTCCATCACTAGGTAAGGTTGCCCTAGGGGCGTCTTGCCGGCGTCGAACACCTTGGCAATGGCCGGATGATCCATCATTGCGAGCGATTGCCGCTCGGACTGAAAACGCTGCACGACTGCCTCGTCGTACATTCCCGCCTTGATTAGCTTCAGGGCGACCTGCCGCCGAACGGGGGAGGTTTGTTCGGCCAGCCACACCTGCCCCATGCCGCCCTCGCCAAGCCGGCGGATCAATTTAAAACGATCAGCAAAGAGCTGGCCGGCCGCCAATACGCCGGCGGAGTCAATCCCGAGCGTTTCTCGACCGAATTCACCAGACTGCGGCGATCGAAGGAATTCGACGCTCATACCGTCGCCGGCCGATAGCAGCGACTCCAACTCGGCGCGCAGCGCGCCATCCGAGCCGCAAGCCTCGACAAGGAACTTTGCGCGCTGCTCGGGGGCCAATCCAATGGCCTGGTCTAGCAGCTCTTTGACGCGCTGCCAATTGTCGATGGTCACGGCGAGGCCAATCGTGTCATCTCGCGACGCAGAAAGATGCGAGCAGTGCGCCAATCGCGCTCCACCGTCGCCAGCGAGATTCCGAGCACTTCTGATATTTCGGATGCCGATAAACCGCCAAAGAACTTCATCTCAACGACCTTGCCCTGTCGCTCATCCACGCGAGACAACTCGTCCAAGGCGTGATCCAATGCGACGAGGCCCGTGTCTTCGATCCCAGGCAACTCATCAAGGTCGTCGAACACGATCCTAACGCCCGCCTCGCGTTTGCGCGCTCCACGGCTACGGGCATAGTCCACCAGGATTTGACGCATCAGGCGCGACGCGATTGCAATGAAGTGGCCGCGGTTTTGCATCCGCACAGGATCTCCCCCGATCAATCGCAGGAATGCCTCGTTAACGAGGGCCGTGCTCTGCAGCGTGTGATCGGCGGGCTCGGATTTGAGGTGGTAGTGGGCGAGACGCTGTAGCTCTTGGTAGACGAGGGGCGCTAAAACACCGAGGGCCTTGTCATCGCCCTGCACCCACCGCTGCAAAAGTTCGGTCACTTGTCCCGACTGGACATCCGGCATGGCCCCTCCCTAAGCTCTTTTTGCCAGAGCGGATCAGCCTATTCGTGAGCTTGACCCGGGTCAACTTGGTTGCCAGGCAAGGGAATTCTCCCAATTGCGGGCTCCTTACGCCGATACGAACAAATTGTTCCTATTAATGAGGGTTTTGACGGGTCCTTTACGCCTCTTTGTATAGAAGCGCGAGATTCCGCAGGCATAGAGACCCAAATCGACCTAATGTCACGACGAATGCGGGCCCACAGTCAGCGGTGCGCGACAAGGAGATTGAGTTCATGATCGTTTACCTCACTCCACCGGGAGTCCCCGCACTTATAAGCGGTCTATTGTTGCTGAGCGGTCTGATCGACGGCTGCGCGTCGTCGCGTCTACTCAAGAATCCTCAACCACCCACTGAAACGGACGTGGGTTGGGCCGCGTCCTCAGCGGAGGGCACGACGATCGAGGTGCATCAGCTCATATTCCGCAACACTGGCGGCAGCTGGGTTAAGAATGCAAACTGGGACGAATACGTGCTGACGATAAAAAATGATTCTCAAGATCCGATCGAAATTCATGGCATCTATCTCTGCAGCGACCAACTTTCCGCACCCGAGGAGAGCAGCACTTCGCGGGAGCAGCTCGATGCGCGCTCAAGCAGCAACCTGCGAGTCTTGAAAGACGTGGGAATCGTCGCCGGT
>Ga0207046_10062_pt1 | contig 30732 bp, 28 predicted proteins | sample Alteio_BWMinCont_66_FD_153303 | JGI IMG/M metagenome (GOLD analysis project Ga0207046, IMG submission 153303) | Enriched cells from forest soil in Barre Woods Harvard Forest LTER site, Petersham, Massachusetts, United States -... | ecosystem: Environmental > Terrestrial > Soil > Temperate forest >...
GACGTGCTGATTCAGGCGAGCTACTTGCTGGTTTTCGTGTTGAGCAGCTGGCTGAATCAAGTTCATCAACTCCCGTGGCAAACTTTTCTATTTGGCGCAATGTTCGCGATGCACTCTCATATTTTCGGCGAAGTGATGGACATAGAGCCAGACCGGCGGAGCGGGCGACGCACGACGGCGACGTTGATGGGCGCGGCGCCTTCCAAATTGCTGATTGCTGCGATTTTGTGCGCGGAGACTGTGCTGGTCTACTTTTCTTTCAGAGATTTGGTAATCACGGGATTTCTTGGGTTTGGAGCGGCATGGTTTCTGGCGGACGCCTTGCTGATTTGGAAAAATCGCCCGTACCGCCCGTCCGAAATGCGACTTTTTATGTGGGGTTGGAACGCAGCCGCCTTCCTCGGAATGTTCTGGAACTGGTCAGCCGGCAGCTTGCTACATGCCAGGCATGTTGCGGGCTTGTGAGAATAGTTTACGTTTCGTTGTGTTGTGCTTGGCGCTACCCATACTGGCTCGCGCGCAGCAGACAATTGACATTCCTCCGCTCGGAAGTGACAAGAATGCCGCAGGCCAAGCTCCCTAGGAGCCCCTGTGCCTCTCCCGCCAGTTCGACGATTGGTGCTGATGGTCGTCGTCAAATCCATTACGCTGCGGCTGTGGCCCACCGATGTCGCGGCCAGCGGAAACCATTCAGGCACCTTTTTCCAAGGCAGCAAATCTCTCCGATCGGCAAGGGCGCCAGCTTTCCGTTAGGTATTTATCCGCGCGGCGTTAGGGTATGCCCTGGCCCGCTACGATGTAGTCCGCCAGTGAATGCTTTTTTTTCCGCGTCCGTTTCCTCTGCTAAGCTAGCGCTCCATGCAGACCCGGTACGTTCTTGAAATCAGCGTGGAAAGCGTTGAAGCAGCCATGGCCGCCGAGCGCGGCGGGGCGCAGCGCATCGAGTTTTGCAGCAATGCAAGGGAAGGCGGGACGACCCCGAGTGACGAGTTGTTGAGCGCCGCGCGCGCGCTCGTGACTCGGCCCATTCTCTCGATGGTTCGGCCGCGTGGCGGGAATTTTTTTTATACCGACGCCGAGTTCGTGGCCATACAGCGCGCGATCGAGGCGGCCAAAAAGTTCCGAATGGACGGAATCGTCTTGGGTTTGCTCGGCGCCAATGGCCACATCGACGTTGAACGCAGCGCGCAACTCGTCGAACAGGCGCGGCCGCTCCCGGTCACCTACCATCGCGCGTTCGATGAATGTAGTGATTTGCAAGAGTCACTGGAGGACGTGATCAAAACAGGAGCCGCGAGGCTGCTTACTTCCGGGGGGAAGCGGACGGCGCCCGAAGCGCTTGAGTTGCTGGGTGACCTGGTTCGCATCGCGGGCCATCGGTTGATCGTGATGCCGGGCAGCGGATTGCACGCGGGAAATATTCTAGAGGCGGTGAAAAAAACCGGGGCGCGCGAATTTCACGCAGGGTTGAGTTCCGTGGTGCCGGATCCCCTGAACAATCTCGGGGCATTTGAACGAGAAGTAAGAAAACTTCGAGCTGCTTTAACTTCCAACGATTGAACCCGCATAGAAACGCGTCTGTCGACCCTCTCGGTCCCCGGGGTGAGACGGCCGGTCAAGCTTTTTGGGCTTGGCGGCGGAGGAATGTCGGGACGTCGAGGTCGTCCGCGGGGATTTCGTGGGTTGCTTCGCGGATGTTTTGTTGGACTTGGTGGACTACGTTGGGCAGCGTCTGTTGTTGGGGAACCGGCTCTTCGATTTCGCGGCCGGCTTTCCATGTCTTGGGCAGGAACGACGGCTTTTGCGGGACGTTTTTCTTGTTGGCTTCCTTGAAGCCTGCGGCGATTACCGTGATTTTCACGGCGTCCTTCATGGAGTCGTCCATGACGGCGCCGAAGATGATGTTGGCATTTTCATGCGCGGCTTTTTGGATGACCGAGGATGCTTCGTGGACTTCGTGCAGAGTTAGGCTTGAGCTGCCTGAAATGTTGATCAGGATGCCCTGCGCTCCCTGAATGGAATTATCTTCGAGGAGTGGGCTGGAGATGGCGCGGTTGGCGGCATCAATGGCGCGATTCGTTCCAGTGGCGATGGCCGTACCCATCACCGCGTAGCCTTGTCCATGCATGATGGCTTTCACGTCGGCGAAGTCGCGGTTGATGATGCCTGGCACGGTGATGATGTCGGAGATGCCTTGTACTGCTTGGCGCAGGATGTCGTCGGCGATGCGGAAAGCGTCGAAGAAACTGGTTCCGCGCTCGACGGTGTCCATTAAACGCTCATTTGGAATCACGATGACGGTGTCCACGCAACTGATCAGCTCCTGCAACGCTTGTTCGGCCTGGAGCATGCGGCGCTTGCCTTCGAATGCGAACGGTTTGGTTACCACCGCGACGCTCAGCGCGCCGAGTTCGCTGGCTAGCGAAGCTACTACGGGAGCGGCGCCGCTGCCGGTGCCACCGCCGAGGCCGGAAGTGATGAAAATCATGTCCGAGCCTTCGAGGGCTTCGATGATTTTATCGGTGTCTTCTAGGGCGGCTTTGCGGCCGATTTCGGGATTGGCGCCGGCGCCCAGGCCTTTCGTGAGCTTCGCGCCTAGCTGCAGCTTGACCGGAGCTTGCGAGAGCTTGAGTGCCTGCAAGTCCGTGTTGGCGGTGATGAACTCCACGCCCTCAACTTTCGCGCGGATCATGCGGTTGATGGCGTTGCATCCGCCGCCGCCTACGCCGATGACTTTGATCTTTGCGGGCTGCAGCTCTTCGCTGAAGCTCATGCGAATTCCTGCGTCTTTTGTGGTCATACGTCCCTCAGCCTTCTCCAGGTTCGCGGTGCTGCGCTCGGGCAGGTTCACGAGGCACCGGCGAACATGGACTTCAATTTGGAAACCAGATTCCCGGCGCGTTGCGCTGAGTTGCGCCGCGTCTTCGCGCCGTACATCACCAGACCAACGACCGTTGCATATTCCGGCTGCGCTACCTGTTCCGGCAGATCAGCCAAACCTTTGGGCTCCGCCATACGTACGGGCAGATGGAAAGACTGTTCGGCCAGATCGATCAAGCCGTTCAGTCTTGCGCCGCCTCCCGCGAGGACAAATCCTGCGGGGATTTGTCCGTCGAGGCCAGCGCGCTGCAGATCGTCGCGAATCAGCGCGAGCAACTCCATGGCGCGCGGTTCGATGATGTCCGTGAGCATGCGGGCGAAGATCGTGCGCGGAGGGCGATCGCCTACGCTGGCAATTTCAATGGAGGTGTCTTCGTGGAGCAGCGAAGATGCGGCGCAGCCGTGCCGCCGCTTGATTTTTTCGGCTTCCGGGATGGGCGTGCGCAGGCCAACGGCGAGGTCATTGGTGAAGTGGTCGCCACCGACGGGGACGGCGCTGGTGTGGCGCACAACCCCGCCACCGTAGACGAGCAGCTCGGTTGTGCCGCCGCCGATATCGAACAGGCAGCAGCCTAGATCGCGCTCATCTTGCGTCAAACAAGCTTCCGCAGAAGCCAGCGGCTCGAGCACCGTGTCGCTGACCAAAATTCCGGCGCGATTCGCCGCGGTCACCAGGTTTTGCGTGGCGGCAATCGACGAGGTTACCAGATGGACGTTGGCTTCCAGGCGCTGGCCGACCATGCCGATGGCGTCGCGAATTCCGTCTTGTGCATCGACCATGAATTCATGCGGCAGGACGTGCAGCACTTCGCGGTCTTCGGGAAGCGCGATGTTGCGGGCCGCATCGATAGCGCGGCGCACGTCGTCGCGCTCGATGTCGCGCGCGCGGTTGCCTAGGGTAACGCCGCCGCGGCTATTTACACCACGCACGTGGCCGCCGGCTACGCCAATCACGGCAGCTTCGACCGGGACGTTGGCCACGCCCTCGGCTTCTTCCACGGCTCGCCGAATCGAGCTTACGGTGGAATCGAGATTGACGATGAGGCCTTTGCGCAAGCCTTTCGATTCCGCCGCGCCCAGGGCGAGAAATCTAACCTGTTCGTCATCCATCTCCGCGATCAACGCGCACGTTTTTGTGCTGCCGACATCCAGCCCTATGATGTAACGATCTTTTTTTGACAAACCGCCGCCCCCCGCACTGGCTCTCTCAATTTCTCAACTTTGCTGAAGTCGCGCTGCTATCTGCGTTCACAACCACTTGCCGCGAATATTGCAAATCGATGGACTGCACACGCCCGGCGTTGGCTTGCCACTGCGCGAAATTCTCGACCAGCATCCTGTACTTGGCGGTGAAATCGCTGTTGCCAAAATGAATGGTGACGGCTTGCGAATCGGTTGCCGACGCCAAGCCGGTCATGACCACGCGCAAGTCTTTGGCGTTCCCCAGATCGATTTCGCTGACGCGGTCGGACGAGCCGCCGCGCACCAAGTCCGCGTCTCTTAGAAACTCCTGATAGGTCTCTATGCGCTTCTCGCGCTCTTCACGCGGCATGCTGTCGGGAAGGCCGGCCACGATGGGGAAGTGCAAATCCTCGCCTTCGGGACGGTTCAAGATCACGCCATGGGCATCGATCAAGGCAAGCTCGTTGCCATTGCGCAGGAAGGCAACCGGAGTGCGTTCCGTTAGTTCCACGCGGATACGGTTCGGCAAGATACGTTCGACACTGGCGGATTCGACCCAGGGCAGTTGCTCGAGCTGACTGCGCCGCGCCTCCAGCGGAATGCGGAGTACGCTGCGGTTGCGGTCCTGCGCAAACGGTTGAAGCACCGATTCACGGCTGACGATGTGATTTCCCAGCAAGTCGATCTGGTCGGACTTCAGCAGCAGAACCTGCGGCGAATAGAGCAAAAAGCGCCCAGCCACAACCGAAACGGTCACGCTCGCCGCTCCGGCAATGGTCCACACCAGGGCTTGCCGATAGAACGGCCAGCTTCGCCCGCCAAATTTTTTGCGGCGAATTTCTAAAGGCTTTTGCCGGCGCAAATAGCGCGGCTCTTCGTCGGCCAGCAGTTCCGGCCGGTAAGGCTCGGCGGCCGCTGCGGCGTTGCCCCGTTCGATGGCTTTTAGGCGTTCCAAACGACCACCTCGTGATCGAGAATGACTCCAAACGATTTCTGCACGCGTTCGCGTACCTGGGCGATGAGCGTGAGCATGTCTTTCTGAGACGCTTTGCCCGCGTTCACAAAAAAATTGGCGTGGCGGTCGCTGACGCGGGCGTCGCCCACGTTCAGTCCTTTGAGCCCCAGCTCATCAATCATGCGTCCGGCGGAAGCGCCTGGAGGGTTTTTGAAGATGCAACCGGCGCTTTTCTGCCCAAGCGGCTGGCTGGCGCGCCGTTTTTCGTTGCAGATACGAATCCCTTTGAGAATTTCTCGATACGGTTTGGAGGGTAATTCCAGCTTCACTGCGAGCATCATATCATCAGGTGCAAAAGATGTGTGCCGGTATTCGAAAGAAATTTGATCGCCCTCGAGAGTTTCCAGCTTGCGCCGGGCGGCGCGGTAGAGCTTCACTTGGCGGACGTAGCTGCCGATTTGCATGCCGTAAGCGCCGGCGTTCATGCGCAGTGCTCCACCGACCGTTCCGGGCACTCCGATGAGGCCTTCCATCCCGCCCAGGTCGTTTTTCGCGCAGAAGGTCACCGTGCGGCCGAGGTCGGCTGCGGCATCGACTTGGGCAAAACGGCCTTCCAGTACGATGTCTGGATCCGGAGAGACGAGCTGGAGCACCAACCAGGGCAGTTCACCGTCGCCGACCAGCAAGTTCGAGCCGCCGCCTAGAAACTTGTACGGGACGGATTCGGCGTCGAGAAGGTTTAAGAGCTCCGGAATGGCGTCGTGCTTCGTGATGCGGAGCAAATCCGTCGTGCCGCCGATGCCTAAGGATGTAAGCTCGGCCAAGGATGTGCCCGGCTCGAGCAGGGCACCCAGTTCCGGCAGAGCCGCGACGAGTTTGGGGTCCCTAACGCGCATGGTGTGTGGGGTGCTCCGTTCCGAGCAGGACCATCAATTCATTGCTGGCGCGGCTGACGTTTCCGGCACCAATCGTAAGGATCGCGTCGCCTGGTCGTGCTTCGCGCAGCAGGAACTCGATTCCTGCCTGCATCGAGCGGAAATAGTGAACGTTTTTGTGTCCCACTTCTCGAATGGCGTTGGCCAGCGCTTCGCTGGTGATGCCCGGGATGGGGGCTTCGCTCGCGGCGTAGATGTCAAGGAGAACCAGTACGTCAGCCTGATTGAAAGACCGGCAGAATTCGTCCCAAAGGTGCTGCGTGCGTGAAAATCGGTGTGGCTGGAAGAGCACCAGCAGGCGGTTGAACTTGCAGCCGCGGGCGGCTTCGAGCGTTGCGCGAATTTCTGCCGGATGATGGCCGTAGTCGTCGATGACGGTGATATCGTTCACAATGCCCTTCATATCAAAGCGGCGGCTGACGCCTGCAAATTTGGCTAGGCCTTCGCGGATCAAGTCGGCGGGAACATTCAGATAGAGCGCGACGGCTGCTGCCGCGGCTGCGTTTCTGACGTTGTGCATTCCCGGCGGATGCGAGAGGCGGAACAGGCCGAGGTCTTCGCCTTTGAACGTTAGACGAAACTCGCTATCAAAGCCTTCCAGTTTTACATCGCTGATGACCAGGTCTGCTTGGCTCGAAGTGCCATAGGTGATGACCGGGCGCTTCACGTCCGGCAGAATGGCTTGCACGTTGGGTTCGTCGAGGCACAGAATCGCGGCGCCGTAGAACGGGACGCGGTTCACGAACAGCACGAAGGCATTCTGAATGTCCGCGAGTGAGCTGTATTGGTCTAGGTGCTCTCGATCGATGGTGGTGACGACGGCCACGACGGGCGCGAGCATCAGGAAGCTGCGATCGCTTTCGTCCGCTTCCACCACGAAATACTCGCCTTTGCCGAGCCGCGCGGTGGTGCCTGCCTGATTCACCCGGCCACCCACCACAAAGGTCGGATCGAGGTGCGCGGCGGCTAGAACAGAAGCCACCATCGAAGTCGTGGTTGTCTTGCCATGGGCCCCGGCTACGGCGATGCCATATTTCAGCCGCATTAGCTCCGCAAGCATCTCCGCGCGCGGAATTACGGGGATTTTTCTCTTGTGCGCTTCGACCACCTCGGGATTGTCTTGCTTGATCGCCGAAGAGGTCACCACCACGTGCGCGCCCTCGACGTTGATGGTTTTATGGCCTTCGTGAATCGTCGCGCCGAGATTCTGAAGGCGCTCGGTGATGTTTGAAGGTCTGGTGTCCGAGCCCGAAACGGAATAGCCCAGCGTCAGCAGGACTTCAGCGATGCCGCTCATGCCGATGCCGCCGATGCCCACAAGGTGAATGCGCTGAAAATTGCGAAATGAGACCATCATGGAATTGTCCTCGGACCGGTTCCCTGCACGTTTGCGGCCTCTTCTATTAAGTTGACGATATCTCGGGTAGCGTTGGGCCGGGCGAGCGATCGCGCTGCGCTGGACTGCTTTTCGATCTGCTCGGGCTGGCCGACGAGGGAGAAGATTTCCTTCGTCAAGCGTTCCGCAGTGAGTTCGTTCTCGACGATTAGCCGCCCGGCGCCGGCGCTGGTCATCTCTTGCGCGTTGCGCAATTGGTGGCTATCGGTCGCGGCTCCGAAGGGAATGAAGATGGCCGCGCGACCCGCGGCTGCGATTTCCGCTGCGGTGATGGCGCCGGCCCGGCAAACGATTACATCTGCCCAGGCAAAGCGCTCCGCCATGTTCGTGAGGAAGGGCACCACCTCGGCGTGGATCTCGCGCCGCGCGTACGCCGTGCGCACCGCATCATAATCGCGTTCGCCGGTTTGATGCACGATGGACAAGTCATTTTTTCGCGTCGCGAGCAGGTCCATGGCATCCACAAAGGTGCGGTTAATGGGAAGTGCGCCCTGGCTTCCGCCGGTTACCAGCAAGCGAAAAGGCTTTTCAAATCTTCGAGGAACGATCGAGAAAAACTCCGGGCGCACCGGGCAACCTGTTACGACGGCCTTTTTTTCCCAGGCTCGTGCGGAAATTTCATACCCGGTGGCGATTCGTTTTGAAATTCTCGCGAGCAGCTTATTGGTCAACCCCGGCTCCGCATTTGGCTCGAAAATCACGTTGGGTATGCCGCCGAACCATGTCGCCAGCATCATCGGCCCGGCTGCATAGCCGCCCACGCCAACCGCTGCGACGGGTTTGTGCTTTCGCAACACGCGGCGCGCGTCCAGCATCGCCGGCGCAAGCATGACAAGATTTCTCACCAGCGTCCGGCCACCCTTTCCCTTCAAGCCGGCGACGCGCAAGGTCTCCAGCGGCAGTCCTCGCTGAGTCACCAACTTCATTTCGATCCCTCGTTCCGTTCCCACCAGCACGACTTCTCTCTCTTTGCCGCGCGCTAGCCACTCTTCGGCAATGGCCAACGCCGGGAAAACGTGGCCGCCCGTGCCGCCCCCTGCAATTAGGAGCTTCATGGCTCGGGCCTGGGTCCCGCCAGGGCGCAGCATGCTGCGCCCCTACCAGGCCCAATGGAGCGGCGCGTCATGTTTCCGTGGCCTGCTGGCTGATGTTCAGCAGCACTCCTGTCGCCAGCAGCATCACCAGCAGGCTGGACCCGCCGTAGCTCACGAACGGCAGCGGAATGCCCTTGGTCGGCACCATGCCCAGCACTACGGCAAAATTGATTAGCGCCTGGCTCAGCACCATAGCTGTTATTCCCAGCGCCAGCAGCCGGCCGAATCCGTCGGGGGCGGCAAACGCGGCTCGCAGCCCGCGCCAGCCATAAGCGAGGAACAACGCCATCACCAACATCGCGCCGATGTATCCCAGCTCTTCGCAAATCACGGCGTAGATGAAATCGGTGTGCGCTTCTGGCAAATAAAACAGTTTCTGCTTGCTCTCCATCAAGCCCACGCCCGTGAATCCGCCCGAACCGACGGCAATGAGCGATTGCATCAGCTGAAATCCCGCGCCTTGCGGATCAGAATCGGGATGAAGGAACGAACTCATCCGCGCGTTGCGGTAAGTAACGCGGGTGATCAGCAAATAAAGGACCGGCAAGGACGTCAGGAATCCCGCGGCGATCCATTTCCAGGACATCCCCGCGGCAAATAGAACGGTGGTGGCCACCAAAACGATATCCACGCCGGTGCCCAGATCGGGTTGCGCCAAAATCAAGCACACGAAGATCAGCACGGGGCCGGCGGCGGGGAGGATGGTCTGGAGCCAAGCCTCTTTGCTGAACTCCATGGGCGCTTTATTACGCCGCTTCTGATCGAGGAACCACGCGAGATAGAGAATCACCGTCAGCTTGGCTAATTCGGATGGCTGAATTCCCACCGGGCCATAGCGAATCCATCGATGCGTTTCGTGCGACTTGTCCGCAAAAAAAGTCCCGACCAGCAGAAGCAAGACCAGGCATACGCTGGTGTAGACCACCGCGGGCTCGCGCAAGCGCCGGTAGTCCATGCGCATCACAGCGAACATACCCAAAAGCCCGAGCAAGAGCCACGCACATTGTCGCACCAGAAAATAATACGAGTGATCGTATTTTTCTTCCGCGGTAACCGCGGACGCGCTGAAGATCATCACCGCCCCCAACAGGCAAAGCACCACGGTCACACCAAATAGCCAGCGATCCATTTCAAGACGTCTTGGCACTTTCGCTCACCCTTTTCGGGGAAGTCGCCCCGGCCGATTGCTTTTCGAGCTGCCCCACCAAATCCTTGAAGACACGTCCGCGGTGCTCATAATTCTGAAATTGATCGAAGCTGGCGCAGGCCGGCGCGAGCAGCACCACGTCGCCGGGCCGCGCGGCATGCCAGGCGGTTTCCACGGCGCGCTCCAGCGTTTCCGCGCGCTCTAGAGCTACGCTTCCTGAAATTTGGTTTTCGATTTTGTCCGCTGCCGCGCCGATGAGCAGCGCGAGAATCGCTTTTTCCCGCAGCGGCTTTTGCAGTGCGGTGTAGTCGCTTCCCTTGTCTCGTCCGCCGAGAATAATCAGGATGCGTCCGGGAAATGCCTCGAGGGCCTTCTCGGTGGCATCCACATTGGTGGCTTTCGAATCGTTGTAGTAGCGCACGCCTCGGATTTCGGCCACGAATTCCAGGCGGTGCTCGACTCCCGCGAACGATCTTACGCCTTTGGCAATCGCCCGAGCGGGGGCACCGGCGAGGCGTGCCGCAGCGGCCGCGGCCAGCACATTCTCGACATTGTGCGCACCGGCGAGTGGAATGTCCTCGAGTTTGAGAAGAATTTCTTCTCGGCCGTCTTCCCGGAAAACGATTTCCTCCCCGCGCACATAGGCGCCCTGGGTGACCCGTTTTTTCCTGCTAAACCAGTACAAGCGCGGAAGCGACGGCGCGTACGCCGTGGTAGCGGCATCATCCGCGTTTAAAGCCGCGGCATCCTCACCAGTCTGATTCTCGAACAGCCGCGCCTTCGCCCTACCATAGGCTTCCATGGTGTGATGGCGGTCCAGATGGTCGGGCGTCAAATTCAGGAACACGCCTATATTTGGACGGAACGTGTCGATGAGCTCGAGCTGAAAGCTGCTGAGCTCGGCCACAGTCGAAGTGTCGTCCCTCATCTGGTCCACGCATCCGATGAGCGGCGTTCCAATGTTTCCTGCAAGAATCGTGGGCATCCCGGCGGTCTTCAAAATATGTTCGGCGAGCGAAGTCGTCGTGGTTTTGCCGTTCGAACCGGTGATGCCAATCAATCGGCCTCTTACGAACCGGTAGGCCAACTCAATTTCGCTCCAAATCGTGATGCCCTTGGCGCGGGCCGCCTCTAAATGCGCTTGGTCGGGTGGCACGCCCGGGCTCGGAACAATCAAGTCTTGTTCGAGAAATGTCTCCTCTCGATGACCACCGAGCTCCAGGGTCACGCCCGCCTGTTTTAGCTTGGCGACGGCTTCGCCGATCTCGCTTTCGCCGCGGGAATCGGTCGCGGTCACGCGCGCCCCGCGCGCCGCGCAAAAAATCGAGGTAGCCACGCCTGTCCGCGCCAACCCAACGACTAGCACGCGCTTGCCTCGCAAATCCATTCCACCTGGCATTTTTCCTTTCCAAGCCATCCCGACGCGCTACCGCAACTTCAATGTCGTCAACGCAAAAAGCGCGAACACCAGCGCGGCAATCCAAAACCGGACAATGACCTTCGACTCGCTCCAGCCCAGCAATTCAAAATGATGATGGATGGGCGCCATGCGGAATATGCGCTTGCCCCGCAGCTGGAAGGAGCCCACCTGCAAGATCACCGAGAGAGCTTCGATAACGAAGATGCCGCCAACGAAGAACAAAAGGATTTCTTGCTTGATGATGACCGCCACAGTGCCGAGCGTTCCGCCAAGGGAGAGCGAGCCGACATCCCCCATGAAGATTTCCGCCGGATGCGCGTTGTACCACAGGAAGCCGAGCGACGCGCCCACGAGTGCTCCGCAGAACACCGTCAGTTCTCCAACGCGCGGGATGTATTGAATCTCCAGATAGGCAGCCCAACGCGAGTTGCTGCTGACATAGGTCAGCACCGTGAGCGCGCCAGCCGCGATGACCGTGCAGCCGATAGCCAAGCCGTCGAGACCGTCCGTCAGATTGACCGCATTCGAAGAACCGACAATCACCACACAAACAAAAACCAGGAAAGGAAGAAACGCCAAGGGCCACAAATGCGCCGAATTCATCAAGGAATGGATGACCAGGTCGGGGCGCAGACGCTTGAGAAACGGAATCATCAACTGCGTCGAATAGGCATAATGCGTAACCAGAACGAGCAGCGAGATACCCACGATCAGGCTGACGAACACCTGAAAATAGATTTTCTTTTTCGCGGTGAGCCCGAGATTTCTTTGCTTCGAAACTTTCGCATAGTCGTCAATGAAGCCGATGATTGCAAAACCGATGAGTGCAAACAGCGAAAGCAAAATAAAAGGATTGGTCAGATCAGCCCACAGCAGCGTGGGAACGGCGGTCGACAAGACGATCAGCACGCCACCCATCGTTGGAGTGCCGGCCTTTTTCTGATGCTCCTGCGGGCCTTCCTCGCGGATGTACTGCCCAATCTGCAGTTCGCGCAACCGCCGAATGAGCCACGGACCAAACACCAGTCCGAGGAACATCGCCGTCAGGCTCGCGTAGACGGTTCGAACCGTGATGTATCGAAAAACGTTTAACGGGCTGAAGTAGCGCTGCAAGACGTGGTAGAGCAGGTAGTAGAGCATTTAGTGCCGTACCTCCTGCCTTGGAATCTCGAGGGGGGCGGCGTGACGCGCGAGCAGCGATTCGACGATGCGTTCCATCTGCACTCCGCGCGAGCCTTTCACCAACAAGACATCGCCGGCCGTGAGGAAGTCCTCCAAAAATGCTGCTGCCTGCTCCGAAGACGCAAAGAATTTTGTTTGCCCCCGCGGTATTCCGGCGTCTATGGCGCCTTCCACAATTTCCTTGGCGTCTCCTTCGACTCCAATCACCCAATCGACCTTACCTGTTTTCGCCGTAAAAACTCCTGCTTCGCGATGTAGCACCGGCGACGCCACTCCCAACTCTCGCATTTCACCCGCTGCCAGAATCCGCCGCTGAAAATTTGGCGTGGCCGCCAGCACCGCCACCATGGCCTCGAGCGCGGCTGGGCTCGAGTTGTAGCTGTCATTGATCAGCGCTGCCCCATTCGAGAAACGCAGCAGTTCGCCGCGCATCGCGGGCACTCGCAGTGTGCGAAAAACACTTTGCGCCTCCGCGGCACCGATATTCCAAACACTGGCGGCGGCCAGCGCAGCAAGCGCGTTGTAAATCGCGTGCCGACCGGGCACGGAAAGCTCCAGCCGCACGCGGCCCTCAGGACTTACATAGTCAAATGCCGAGCCCAGCGCCCCGCGGTCCTCGATGGCCGCGGCAGAAAAAAAAGCTGGTCGATCGATTCCATAGGTCAGCACGCGACCCGGCGCAAACGCACCGAACGCCGTCACGCGCGGGTCGTCCGCGTTCAGCACGGCAGTCGAATCGTGCCCGTTCAGCCCTTCGATCAGCTCCCGCTTCGCCAGGGCAATCTCATCCACGGACGCAAAAAACTCCAGATGAGCGGGCGCCACGCGCGTCACCACGCCAACATCGGGGCGCGCAATCGCCGCAAGCCGGGCTAACTCCCCGCGCCGCGACATGCCCATCTCGAGGACCGCGGCTTGGTCGGTCTCTTCCAGACGGAGCAGCGTCAGCGGCAGCCCATACTCATTGTTAAAATTTCCTTCCGATTTCAGGACCCGCAGCTGCGCGCCCAGCAGTGCCGCCAGCATCTCTTTGGTTGTGGTCTTGCCCACGGAGCCTGTGACGCCGGCAATTTTCCCGCCCCAAGCTTTGCGCGCCGCGCGGGCCAGTTCTTTGAGCGCTTCGAAAGTGTCGCCCACGATGATCGAGCGATTTCGAATGTCCTGCCCGTAGCGGTGGGCTTCGAGTTCCGCCACCACCGTCGCGAGGGCTCCCTGGTCCAACGCACTCGCCACGTGATCGTGTCCATCGTGACGCGGTCCGTGGATGGCCACGAACAGTTCTCCTCGACGTAACGTGCGAGAATCAATCGAGACGCCGGCCACCCGGGCCAGGGGGTCGAGTCCTGTCCCCGCCCCAACACCCAGAGCGCCAGCCACTTGTGCAATCGTCCACCGCATAAATGCCTCAAGGGGTTTGCTTTACGCAGATACCCCGCGTATCGGTTTGTTTTCACCGTATTTGAGGGCTCCTCCTTTCGCGAGTTAACTCCCGGCTCGCGCGCCCTCGCCACAGTTTCCAGCTAAGGTAGACAAGCGCGCTACGTGCCAAACCCGGAGCCTTTTTTTGGCTCCCCCGTACCGATTTCCGCCTGTGTCTCGCCATACCCTCGCGCGCCTAAGGCGCGCCGTGCGACATCGCGGTCGTCAAAATCCAGCGTGCGGTCCGCAAGAATTTGATAATTCTCATGGCCCTTCCCTGCGAGCAGAACAATATCTCCCGCGCGCGCTTCGTCCATCGCCGCTCCAATTGCTTTTTCGCGATCCGGTTCGATCAAATACTTCCCGGATGTTTTCTGCAGTCCGACAATGATGTCGCTGATAATTTTCAGCGGGTCCTCGGTCCGCGGATTGTCGCTCGACAAAATCGTCAGGTCACTCAAGCGCCCGGTCACCTCTCCCATCACCGGCCGTTTGGTGCGGTCTTTTCCGCCGCCGCATCCGAAAAGCGTGATGATTCTTCCCTTGGGATTCAATTCTCGGGCGGTTCGAATCAGATTCTCGAGGGCATCGTCGGTGTGCGCGTAATCAACAATCACAAAATACGGCTGGCCGAGGTCAATGCGCTCGAAACGCCCGGAAACGCTAGTGAGGCTGCGAATTCCGTCTTGGATGATTTCCGTGGAAAGCCCAAGCGCCTGGGCCGCTCCAATCGCCGCCAGTATGTTGTAGACATTGATGCGCCCCACGAGCGAGGACGCTACCTGCACTTTTCCATGGGGTGTTTGCGCCGTGAAGGCCAGGCCGTGGAATGTCAGTTGAAATTTTTTCGTGGTGATGTCCGCCTCGGATTCGAGACCGTATGTCACGGTTTTCGTGGCCAGCCTTGTCAAGCGCTTCCCATACTCGTCATCCGTGTTAATCACCGCGACGTCCGGCGCACCCGCCCCGGTGCCTTCGAATAGTCTTCTTTTCGCGGCGAAATAATCTTCAAATGTCTTGTGATAATCCATGTGCTCGCGCGTCAGATTCGTAAAAACCGCCGCGGCAAAATGGCAACCCCACAGGCGCTCCATGGCCAGCGCGTGTGAACTGGCCTCAAGTACGGCAAAGCGCCCGCCCGCGTCGCGAATCTCCGCGAGAAATCCTTGCAGGTCGACCGATTCCGGCGTGGTGTTGGGCGCCGGGTACTCGCCGAGCGGCGTGTGATACGCGATCGTTCCGAAAAGGCCGGTCTTCGCACCAGAAGCTTCGACGATGGAGGCGACCAGCGAACTCGTCGTGGTTTTCCCATTCGTTCCGGTAACCGCCACGAGTTGTAGTGCTTCCGCCGGGTGTCCGAAAAAGTTCGCTGCCGTCAGCGCAAGCGCCTTGCGCGCCTCGCGCACGCGAATCCAGGCCACGCTTGACGGAATAAAGGCCGGTACAGTTTCTTCGCTTGCGATCGCCGCCGCTCCACGCGAAACCGCGTCCCGCACGAACGCGTTTCCGTCAGACTGCCGGCCGTGCAGGGCAAAAAACAGCGCGCGCGGTTTGACCTTGCGGGAGTCCGCAGCAACCTGCCGAATTTCCAGATCCACGGCGGCCGGAGGAATGCTCGCTTCCGCCCCTTCGAGCAAAGCAGGCAGCTTCACGCTTCGCGGAGAGACGCGCGTCGGCGATGAATCTTGCCCGAGTTCATCGGGGTGGTTCGGTTTGCTGTTGCTGGTGTCTTCTATTTGGCTCAATCCAGTTCTCATCCTAATTCCTGATTCCCCCGTGCGGCTTCGATTTCTTCTCGAGCGGTGTCCCGAACTGCACGGTGATTTTTGCGCCCCGCCTAACCTTGGCTCCCGCCGCTGGTGATTGCTCTGTGGCAAGATTGCTGCCAACCAGCACCGGATCCAGTCCCAGCCTCAAGGCCATATCCGTCACCTCGCGCATAGTCTTGCCGCTGAAGTCGGGCACTTCAATGTCGCCGCCTTGGTCCACGGCTACCGTCAAAACCGGCTTCTGGAAATCCGCGTTCTCGGGTCCCTTAGCCCCCGCCGTTTGGGATGCCGCCGGCGAGGGGTCGGGCTGTCCCGAAAAATCGACCACCGAGAAATCCTCTAGGGCGCGCTCATTCTCGCTCGCTTGCTTCCTATACGCGGTCTCCATAAGCTTTGGATTGAGCGGAACATCGCGCGGCACGTCGAGATACGCCAAAACCTGTTCCGCGATGCGCTTGAAGACCGGGGCGGCCACTTGTCCGCCTTCGTGCAACCCCACGGGAGAATCCAGCGAAACCAAAATGGCCACCGCTGGATTGTTGATCGGCGCAAATCCCGTGAAGGATGCGACGAATTGGGTCGGCGAGTAGCGCCCGGTCGTGGGATCAATCTTTTGCGCCGAACCCGTTTTCCCCGCCGAAGTCCAGCCATCGAGACGAGCCAAAGGCCCTGTCCCGTCGAGGACCACGCCTTCCATCAACTGCCGCAGTGTCGCCGCGGTCTCGGGGCGAATGACACGCTTGGGGTCCACCGGAGCGAGCGAGCCCTCCGCGGGCAGCACTTTTTCACCGCGTCGCAATTCGGCGACAATTTGCGGCTTGTAAAGCAATCCCCCGTTAGCAATCGCCGAAACCGCGGTGATGAGTTGTAGCGGCGTCACGCCGATTTCCTGGCCCATGGCGATCGAACCCACCGAGATGGGACTCCAGTCCTCGAGTCTGGCTACCCTGCCTCTGCTTTCGTGCGGCAAGTCGACCCCGGTTAGCGTGCCGAAACCAAACGCGCGAATATAGTCGTAAAATCTCGGACCTCCGAGCCGCAGCGCAATCTTGATGGCTCCCACGTTGCTCGATTGCGCCAGAATATCCGCCACACTCAGCAGACCAAACGGCTTGTGATCGCGAATGCGATGCCCGGAGACATAGACGGCGCCGTTCTCACAATCAAACACTTCCTCGGGCGTGGTGATCCCTTGATCAAAAGCCGCTGCCAGGGTAATGAGTTTAAACGTCGATCCTGGCTCATCGATCGCGCTCACCGCGCGATTCATCCACGTTTCCGACGGAGCATCGCTTGCTTTGTTGGGATTGAACTTCGGCCAATTCCCGAGCGCCAGAATCTCACCGGTATTGGGGTTCATCACGATCACCGTGCCTGCGGCTGCGCGTGTCTTAGCCATGGCCGCCGCTAATTCACGTTCGGCGGTGTATTGAATCTTTTCGTCCAGCGTCAACACCACGCTGGCCCCGCGTTCGCGCTTCGCTTCTCCACCATCGAACCAGCGCTGCCGCGCGTCAGCCATCACTACAATTCGTTCACTCTTGCCCCGGATCTGGCTGTCCAATTCGCGCTCGATGCCCATCAGCCCTTTCTCATCGAGGTCAACAAAACCCAACACGTGCGCCGCAAGGTCGCGCTTGGGGTAAAAGCGCTGGTTTTCTTTCTGTAGGTAGATGCCTTTCAGGTTCAATTTATTGATCGCTTCGGCTTTCTCCGGCGGAAGCTTGCGGGAAATCCATACAAACGACCGGGAAGATTCGAACCGCGCTTGAAGCACCTCCTGCGGCACGCCGACGACTCCCGAGAGCAGCCGCGCCGCGAGATGCTCATCGGCGATCTCGGCGGGCACTCCAAAAGCGGAGTCCACGGGAACGCTCATCGCCAGCGGACGGCCGTTGCGGTCGTAGATCGCGCCGCGCTCCGGAGTGATTTCGAATGTTCGTTGTTGCTGGCGCAGAGCGCGCGCCAGATAGTCGCTATGCCGGAAGAGTTCGAGGTAGCTCAGCCGCCCGAAAACCGCGACCATCCACAAGAGGGCCACGCCGGCGATGATGACCAAACGGACGTGAACGCGGTCTTGTCGCATGGCGAATTCAGGTCGGCAAACGCTCCGCTTGGAAGCTCAAGAAAAAGGGAAATGGATCGTATTGAAAAGCGACGCCAATCGCGGAAATCACGGCGCTCGGTTCGGTCGCACGTACCGCGCGGCGGCCACTTCCGCGCCTTCCGGTGCTTCGTACTCTTCGACGTGCGTCGGCAAAGGTTCGGTCAGTCCAAGTCGCCGGCGGGCGATCAGGTCGATACGCATGGGATTACGCAGCCCGGCGATCTCCAGTTTCAGCTCGGAATTAAGCGCCGCGGCTTTCATTTGCTGCCCTTTCAAGTCTTCGAGCTGGAAACTCAAATCAATGCAGCGAAAGTGCTGGAAAACATACAGCATGAAAAACGCCGCTATTGCGCCACCCAGCGCGACGCTGCGCCACAGGTTCCGCATCTTCGCCGGCTCGACGTTGCGCACCAGGCGCGAGTTATCAATCCGCTTGACGGTGTGAAACTCCGCCGTTACCGCTTTCTTCCTCTTCGGCACCATAACTACACTCTTTCTGCACACCTCAGTTTCGCGCTTCGCGAACGCGGGTTTGCCGCCTTCTCTCGATCGCTAGGCTGGATCACGTGTCTGGTCAGCACCTGGAGCGTCCTCTGACGCTCTTGCTCTTGAAACGCATGCTTCACGATGCGGTCTTCGCCGGAGTGGTAGCTCAACACCACCAAGCGGCCGCCGGAATTCAAAGTAGCAGGGGTCCGTGTTAGAAACTGCCCGAGTTCCTCCATCTCTCGATTCACCGCGATCCGCAGCGCCAGAAACGTTTTTGTTGCGGGATGCAGTCTCTGCCTTCCCCATTGCTTACGGGCCCCTGCTACAACCGTTGCCAGGTGCGCTGTGTCCCTAATCGGCCGCGCTCGTACGATGGCCCTGGCGATCCTTCTGGAATCGTGCTCATCCGCAACGCGGTAGAGCAAATCGGCCATCTCTCTCTCGGGCCAACGATTCACAATCTCTCCTGCCGTTAGTTCGTCCTCGCTGCTCATCCTCATGTCCAGAGGACCTGCCTCACGAAAAGAAAAGCCCCGCGCAGCCTGGTCCAGTTGCATGCTAGAAACTCCCAAGTCGGCCAAGACCCCGTCCACCTTCGGAATCCCCAACTCTTGTGCGGCCTCCCGAATCCTCGAGAAGGGCGAGGCGACCACCGTCACTCTCGTCCCAAAGATCTTCAGCCGCTCCCGCCCCAGCTCTAAAGCCTGTTCGTCCCGGTCCAGGCTGATCAACCTGCCTGAGGTCAGCCTCTCGGCGATCGCTTCCGAGTGGCCGCCGGCTCCGAGCGTGGCGTCTATGTACGTTCCTTCCGGCTTGATGCCCAGCCATTCCAGCACCTCGTTCAACATCACCGGCGTGTGTGCCGCACTCACTTCTTTCGCGCCCCAGCATTGCCGCCCTGCCCACTCTCTCTATTCCCTTTGTGGCCCTGCTCAAATCCCTAGCGCCGTATCATCCGCATCCGTATACGGCTCGTTCTTCAACTTATCCAGCACTCGGGTGTGATTCATCACTTCCAGGTAATTCAGCGCCCCGAAAACGTCGACTTCCCCCATCGTTTGAGCGGCTTCGCGCAGGACCGCGGGCAACAACAGCCTTCCCTGCCCATCCAATTCCGCCACTTGCCCGAAATAGCTCGTCCTCATTAAAAACTTCCGCTTGGCGACATCCGCGCTTGGCTTTTGCGCCAGCTTGTCTTCGATTTCCGACCAAACCTTCATCGGATAAATTCTCGCCGTCTCTCCCGTCGTACTTGTGATATAAAATTGGTTGCCGTATTCCTTGAGCTCGTCCAAAAACACCGAGGGTATTTTGAGACGCCCCTTCTCGTCGACTTTCGCCGGACAGTTTCCCCGCAGCTTCATAGTCCCTATGCAATGGCTCGTTTTGGATGCCCTGAATGCTTACGTTCACGATTGCCCTCGGGAACGCTTCAAGAGGCCGGGAGAAATTCTACTTTACTCTACTGCCAACCACTCTCTCCCACTTCTGGCCACATCATAGACTGCTTTCCACCGTTGTCAAGAGAAAACGCACCTATCTCTCAAGAAATCTGTGGTTTTCGGCGTTCTCGAGACATCCAATTTTCCCTACCACGGCTTGTGGTTTTTCTTAGAGAGCATCTCTACCACTCGTAGTCCGATTCGCGCTGCTCCGAACTTCTCTTTTTTTGCCCTGGCTTGTTCCCCACCGTCGGGGTTCGTGCTATACTCCGAATCGGTTTGAGTAGGGGAAATTTCGCTTCTCAACAGGAGCCTTCACCATGGAATGGACAGCGCCTCAACACGAAGAGATCGACCTGAACTGCGAAATTAGTTCGTACGCCAACGCCGAGCTGTAGAATCTTGACCGCGTCTGGCGGTCATCTGCTGGCGTGCCAGAATGCGCGTTAAAGTCCTCGGCTCCGCAGCCGGGGGCGGCTTCCCCCAATGGAATTGCGCATGCGCCCAGTGTATGGGTGTGCGTTCCGGCACGCTGAAGGCCCGCCCTCGAACGCAAACACAAGCCGCCGTCTCGATCGACGGCTCCCGGTGGTTCTTTCTGAACGCATCCCCGGATCTTCGCCAACAGATCCTTTCTTCTGCAGATTTTGTCCCCCCCGCGGGATCACGCAACACGCCAATCAACGCCGTGGTGCTGACCAGCGCCGACGTGGATGCGGTCATGGGCCTGCTCCATCTGCGCGAATTCCAACCTCTGCAAATCTTCTCGACGATTGCCGTCCGGCGGATTCTGACGGAAGAAAACAGCCTTTTCCGCGTTCTGAAGCGATCCAATCCTCCGGTGAAATGGGAGACGCTGCCGCTCGATCGCCTCATTCCGCTGATCACGGCATCGCCGGCGGACAAGAAAAGCGGCCTCTTCTGCAAAGCCGTACCTCTCAACGGGGCTTTCCCGGATTACGTGAGCGAATCTCTACGTGACAGCCTTTCTCAGGAGGAAGCAGTCATCGGTCTGACCCTTGTCTCCAAAGAAAAAAAACTTTTCTATGCCCCGAACCTGCCTGGTACCGGAGATCATTGGGTGCGGTCGGTGGAAGAGAGTGATCTGGCGATACTCGACGGAACGTTCTGGAAAGACGACGAACTAAACGCCATCCGGAAAGGAAGCAAGTCCGCCAGGCAGATGGGGCATTTGCCCCTGTGGGGCGACCGCGGCCTGCTCCGGCAGCACTTTCGGCCGAGTAAGACTCGCCGCGTCCTCGTGCATCTCAACAATACGAATCCGGTGTTGAATGACGAGAGTCCGGAATCCCGCATCGTCCGCGATGCCGGCTGGGAAATCGCCTGTGATGGAATGGAACTTGCCATATGAGCCAGGCGCAAACCTTGGACGCACGGCTGCTCTCGGACGCGGACTTCATCGCGGGATTTCACGCCATTGGCGAAGAACGCTATCACCACAAGCATCCTTTCCATGCGCTGATGCACGAGGGCAAACTGACGCGGGGCCAGTTGCAAGCCTGGGCCCTGAACCGCTACTACTACCAAAGCCGTATCCCCATCAAAGACGCCGCCATCCTCGCGCGCAGCGAAGATCCCGCCTTTCGCCTGGTGTGGCGCAAACGCATCCTGGACCACGATGGCGACGGCGTGAAACCGGGGGGCATCGAAAAGTGGTTGCGGCTGGTCGAAGCCACGGGCCTCGCTCGCGATCGAGCGCTGGCGGGCGATGGCATTCTTCCGGCAACGCGCTACGCCGTCCAGGCCTACGTCGATTTCGTCTCCGCGCGCACGCACCTGGAAGCCGTAGCCTCTTCGCTCACTGAACTGTTTTCGAAGAAACTCATCACACTGCGGTTGGATCGTCTCCGCCAGCACTATCCCTGGCTCTCCGCGGGCCTCGACTATTTCACCGGCCGCCTGACACAAGCCCCAGAAGACGCTGATTTCGCCCTGGCCTGGGTGGTGCAACACGCCACAACCCGCGAACAACAAAACCAAGCCCACGCCGCCCTCGGCGCCAAGTGCGACATCCTTTGGGCCCAACTCGATGCCCTGTACTACTCCTACGTGAATCCCGGCTGGCCGCCCCCCGGCGCCTTTCACCCAGCTGCGGAGGCTGGCTTAAAATGAGCATTGATCTAGAAAGCCGCCCGCGCCTGGCTCCAGGATGCCGCATGGAGGAGAAGAGGCAGGAACCACGCACCTTGCTGATGCCCGAGCGCGCCTTACGCCTGAACGGTCCCAGCCTGGAAATCGTCGAGCGCTGCGACGGCCAGCACACAGTGCAACAGATCATCGGCGAATTGCAGCAGCGCTACTCAAAAGCCGAGCCCGCAAAAGTCGAACAAGACATCCTCGGCTATCTAGCTCTGCTCCAAAAAGAGCGCGCGCTCGACTTCGAGCCCCGAAACACATAGTTTGTAGGGGTAGTACACGTTGTGCCCGAACCAGGTTTGATCGCGGGCGGTCAGGCCGATTCCCATGAACGAACCACGGTCCAATCCGCTAGCCCTAATCGCCGAATTAACTCACCGCTGCCCGCTCCACTGCGTGTACTGCTCGAATCCCCTCGAACTCGAAGCCCGCACAACAGAACTCTCCACCCTAGAGTGGTCCCGGGTCTTCCAAGAAGCCGCCTCTCTCGGCGTTCTTCAAGCCGATTTCACCGGTGGCGAACCTCTCACCCGCCCGGACATCCTCGATTTAATCCGCGCCGCCCGCGCCACGGGCCTGTACGTAAATCTGATCACCTCCGGTTTGCCTCTTGACGAATCACGCCTCGAAGGTCTTGTACAGGCGGGGCTAGATCACTTTCAATTGAGCTTCCAAGGCGCGCGCGAAGGAATTGCCAACGAAATCTCCGGCACCCGAGCCCACGCGCAAAAACTCCGTGTCCTAGAATGGCTCAAGCGCCATCGCCTCGCCGTGACCCTCAACTTCGTCATTCACCGCCGCAACATCGAGCAACTCCCGGAAATGCTTTCTCTCGCCGAATCTTCCAGTGCCAGCCGCGTGGAGTTCGCCAATGTCCAATACTATGGTTGGGCTTTCGCCAATCGTGATTCCCTTCTACCCACGCGAGAGCAGCTCACACACTCGATCGATTTTTTGAAAAAAGCGCAAGAACGCCTGGCGGGAAAAATCAAAGTCGAATACGTCGTTCCCGACTACTACGCAAGATTTCCAAAACCCTGCATGGGCGGCTGGGCCCAGAAACTCATGCTCATCACGCCCAGTGGCGAGGCGCTTCCGTGCCACGCCGCCAAAGTAATTCCCGGCCTGGCGTTCGAAAACGTGAAGAACCGCAACCTCGGCGAAATCTGGGAAGTCTCCGACGCCTTCCGAAGATTCCGCGGCGAATCCTGGATGCAAGAACCCTGCAAAACCTGTGACCGCCGCGCCTTGGATTTTGGCGGCTGCCGCTGCCAAGCCTTTCTCCTGGCTGCCGACGCTACCGCCACCGATCCGGTCTGCTCACTAGCCCCGCAGCGCCCCAAAGTCGACGCCCTCCTGCTGACCATAAACTCCCCAGCGGCACAGGCTTCCGCCTGCGCGCCGGCGATTACCGGTGAGGCCACCGAACCCCGCCTGGCCGACTCGTCAGCGGACGCTTCTCTACGGACCACAGCGGAATCGAAACCCGCCTGGCTGTACCGCCCCAATCCGTCCTAGGCGGTCGCCGGCGCCTCCGGTTGCCGCTCGAATGGCATGACTACGCGAAAAATAAAAACCATGCTCCCCAAGAAACACAACGTCCCGAATACCGCCAATGTATAAGGCGCACCGATTCGTTTCGCCACGCCCCCCGCAAGGAGCGAACCGATCGGCTGGACCCCCATAAACATCGTCGCGTAAACCGCCATAATCCGTCCGCGCAACTGATCCGGCACGCGATTCTGCAGAGTCGTATTGGTCGCCGCCATCTGTACGGTTGCCGAAAACCCAACCACCAGTAGCGCCGCCATCGAAAGCCAGAAAAATCGCGATTGTGAGAAAATCACCAATCCCACCGCACAAGTCGTCGAGGTCGCGGCGATCCATCGCGCCAAACCCTTATAACTGGTCCTCGCCGCAAAATGCAGCGCGCCAAGCACTGCTCCCACTCCTGCCGCGCTCATCAGCAACCCAAACCCTTTCGCATCTCGATGCAGAACCTCGCTGGCAAAAATTGGCAAAAAAACCGAGTATTGCAATCCCAACAAACTCAGCATGCTCAAAAGCAGCAGCGTCGACCGAATCGGCAAATCGCCCATCGCAAACCGAAATCCCTCGAGCAAACTCTGAAACGGCGAGCCCGCTTCCGCCTTTTTTTCCCGCGTCACGATGCGCATCGCAAGTAGCGCCCCAATCACTGCCAAAAAGCTCACACCATTCAGAAAAAAACACCACGCCGGCCCTTTCCAAGCCAGCGCAAACCCCGCAATCGCCGGACCGACGACCCGCGCTCCATTAAATATGGAAGAATTCAACGCAATCGCGTTCGGCAGATCCTCCTTGACCACCATCTCAACGAGAAACGCTTGCCGAATCGGCACGTCAAATGCATTCACCACACCCACAAGAAACGCGATGAAGATCAGCTCCCACACCTGAATAGCGTTCGCGAACGTCAAACCCGCAAGCACGAACGCCAAGACCATCGAAACGGTCTGCGTCCAGATCACTCCATGATGACGGTTATAGCGGTCGCCAATGTAACCGCCCAGCGCCGCCAAGAATAAAATGGGAACTTGATTCGCAAAACCGAAAACGCCAAGAAGTGCCGCCGAACCCGTCAGCTTATAGACGAGCCACAGCTGCGCTGTGGTCTGCATCCACGTGCCGATGAGCGAAGTAAGCTGGCCTGCAATAAACAGTTGAAAGTTTCTGTGCTGCAGTGCGCGAAAGCGCGGCGGCAAGACGGGAATGGCTGCCTCCCCTGGTTTGATGCGCGGAACGTGACCTAGTCACGATGCCGCGAGAGGAGAGCTGTTGTCAACGCGGGTCGAAAAATCGCACCGCGCCCTAAATGCCAGATTGGCTTGCTCTTGGCGCAGCACGCTGCGCCACGTGCGCATTGAAGTTCTTCTGAAGCTGCAACGGTTTTATTTCCCGGCTGTTACGGTCGGCAGTCAGCTGCGACTTTCCTACTCGCTCGGCGGATCCGGCGCCCCACCCACATGCAAATGACTCAAATCCCGCAGCGTCGCCCTATCCTCGTCGCTCATCCCCTCGGTGAACCTCGGATCATTCAACCTCTGATTTCGCGCTGACTCGGGCATATTCTGCAGCACACGCAACCGCTGCTGTATCGCCTGACGCCGGTCCGGAGACATCTGCCGCCATGTCGGCAACACATCATTCTTGATGTGCTCTCTCTGCTCCGGAGTCATGCGCGCCCAGACTTGTTCTTTCGCCGTCTGATCCGCCCTCTGCTGCGGATTCATGCGATCCCACTGGCTGAACTGCTGCCGAATCCTGTTTTGCTGTACGGGCGGCATCCTTTGGAAGGCCGGGCTGTTTTGGAAGAACCTCTCCCGCTCGGACGGAGGCAACTGCCGCATCCTCTGCATCCACGGCCCCGGCGCGGCCGCTCCCAGTTGTTGCCGCGGTGTAAGGTTCCTTCCTGCCGCATTGTTCGCACCCGCACCCGCTCCCGGATTTGGCCGGTTAGCAGAAGGCGGCTGCCCCGTCGGGCGTCCCGGATACACAGGCGGCCGGTTCGGATTCCCCTTTGGCTGGTTTTGCTGCTTCGGTTTCTGTTGCTGCCTGAATTGTGGGTGCTCCTGTCGTGGCGGTGGCGGAGCAGGGTGGTTCTTCTGCGCGGCGCAGGGCAGCAACACAACCCCGCACAGGGCCACACCCAGAATCCACCGAACGAATTGGAGTCGCGTTCTCATGGCACGTTACGTGGCACTTACATCGTCTGATTCGGTTGACCCGTCTGGTTCGTTTGGTCCTCTGGTTGCACAGGCTGTGGCAAGTCCTTCAACGGATCAAAATTCGAAATCACATCTTGATCGTCCAGCACCTGCATCTCTTCCATCATCTGCGCGTCCGCTTCTTTCGGATTCTCAAATGGCAGCTGGGTTTTCGACTCATAGCCAATCCACACCGTCGCCAGTAACAGCAGCGACGCCGCAAACGCCACGCGCGGCGATGGCGTAAACCATGCCCACCAGCCCTGCTTCACCGGCTCCGCCGCGACCCGCGCGCGCACGCGCACATCAAACGCCGACGACGGCTCAATCTGCGGCACTTCCTCCAGCAACGAGGTCACGGCACGAAACTCATTCACGCGCAACCGGCACGCCCCGCACGCCGAGAGATGCTTCTCCACCTCCAAACGTTCGCTCTCTTTCAAGCGCCCGTCCACATACGCCAAAATCCTGTTTTCCATTCGCCTGCAGCTCATAACTACCTTCCTTCTCTACCCAGGGTCTACTTCTTCGCTTGCCGCAAGGGCTCGAGGTGCTGCTCCCGAGACGGCGTCTCTACTTCGCTTGCCTCGCCACGAGGGGGGCTAGTTCCACTCGCAACGTTTCGTACGCCCGAAAGAGCAGCGATTTTAGAGCGCTCTCCGAACATTCCAGAATCTTTGCGATATCTCCATAATCCAGCTCTTGATATTTATGCAAAAGCACCGCCGCGCGCTGCTTCTCCGGAAGTTTGTCTATCGCATGGCGGATCATCTTCTTCCGCGCTTCTTCCACCAGGTACTGCTCGATGTTCGGATGCTTCTCGGCAATGTCCAGCGGCTTCTCATCTCCATCTTCCGCGTCCATGGTGACCGGCGCATCCAGTGAGACTTCCATCCGCTGGTAACGGTTGTCCCGCACCGAGTTTAAAGCCAAATTCGTCGCAATCCGAAAAAGCCATGTTGTGAATTTGGCGCTCGGGACGTAGTCCTTGCGCGCCCGATAAACTCTTAAAAACACTTCTTGCGCCAAGTCTTCCGCCTCCTCCCGCGCACGCACCATGCGGTAGAGAAAGTTGACAAGAGGGGTCCTGTAGCGCTGGAGGAGAAGCTCGAACGACTGCTCGTCGCCCGCCTTCACGTCCAGCATCAGTTGGACGTCCGACCTGGCCATAGCCGCCACATTCTATCGAACCCCAGCGGGCTCTCAAAGTTGCAAATGTTTATCTGGCGTTAAGGCGAAGATAGGGCGAATCTAGACGTGGAATAAATGCTGCATTATCAATACCGTGGCCACACCCACAAACACCAGCCCAGCCATCCTCCAATTGGGCTCGCGGTTCACTTCTGGCAGCAAATCGGTCGCTGCGACATAAACCGTCACTCCGCCTGAGAGCGGCAGGGCGTACTTCAATTGACTCTGCAGCACGCTGGTCAACAAAACCCCCAAAAGCGTCGCCGCTCCTAATAACCCTGCGGCAAGTATTGCGTTTCGCCGCCCCTGACCGCTGGCCAGCACCACGGAAGCGACCGTGAACCCCTCGGGCAGCTTATGCAGAAACACGGCCACAAAAATCATGGCCCCCAGCCACACGGAAACCAGAAACCCCGCAGCAATGGCCACGCCATCAAAAAACGTGTGAATGGTCAACCCCAGCAAAACGGTCGTTCGCGCGTGATGATGGCTAACTTCTTCGCTATGCGTTTCTTCTCCGAAGTGGAAATGAGGCGCAATGGTGTGCTCAAAAAGATGCACCAGAAAGTAGCCCAGCAGCACAAACTGCAGAGCCTGCTCGCCACCCAAATGAATCGACTCGGGAATCACATCGACAAACGCCACGGCCAGCATGTAACCAGCCCCAATGGCCAGAAAATACTGCAAATACTGCCGCGGCCAATCTCGCCGCACAACAAAATATCCGCCAAGCAAATTCCCCGCCGCGGCGACCAACCCAAGTCCGGCCGCGAGCGTCGTCCGAAATGCCAAGTCGTGTGCCATGTCAGCTAGCACAGGCTTCGGCCTGTGCTGACGTTCACCCCGTCTGCGGCGTCCGTCAACCCCTGCCCTCCCCGCACTTTCATCTTCTTCCGAACCTCTCGGCTCTCGGTGCTCCGTGCCTAAATTCTTTTGCTCTTTCCTTCACCTATCCGCTATGCCGGAACAAAATCACATCCCCTTCCTCGACGATGTACTCTTTCCCCTCCAGCCTCACCTGGGCCTTCTCTCGCGCCGCCGCTATACTCCCTGCGGCAAGCAAATCGCTCCACTTCACCACTTCCGCCCGAATAAATCCCTTCTCGATATCGCTGTGAATTGCTCCTGCGGCCTTTTGCGCCGTCGACCCCTTGCGAATCGTCCAGGACCGCACTTCCGGCTCCCCCGCGGTAAAAAACTGGATCAATCCCATCAAGTCGTATGTCGCGCGAATCAAACGGTTCAACCCCGGCTCTTGCAATCCATAGGAGGCCAGCAGCTCGGCGGCTTCTTTCTCATCCATCTCCGCGAGCTCCGCTTCAAGCCGTCCGCAAATCGCCACCACCGCCGAATTAGGCCGCCCCTCTAGCGCGCTCAATTTGTGCCGCTCCACAGCGGTATCCAGCTTGTCCGCTTCGTCGTCTCCTAAATTCAGCACATACAGCACCGGCCGCGCCGACAAAAACAAAAATCCCCCAATCGGCTTGCGCTCCTCCGAGGTCAACTGCAATTCACGCAAAGGCTTCTCCGACTCCAGATGCGCCTTGCACTTCTCCAAAACGCTCTTCTCGGCCAACAAAACGGGATCACTCTTCTTCTTCAGATCCTTCTCCAACCGCTCCAATCTCCGCAAAATCTGGTCGTGGTCGGAAAGAATTAATTCCAATTCGAGGTTGGTGGCATCCCGTAAAGGATCAATGCTGCCCTCGGAATGCGGCACCGAAGGATCGTCAAACACGCGAATCACGTGCGCAATTGTATCCACCTCGCGCAAAGGAGCCAGCGCGTCCCGGTTCCGCTCCTTCTGCATTCCGCCAAGGTCCACGTACTGCACGGTCGCATAGGTAACCTTCTTCGGGTTATAGAGCTTGGCCAACTCGAGCAACCGCGGCTCCGGCACCTTGGCCACGCCAACATGGGTAGCCGACCCTCCGCCCTTCCCCTCGACATTAGCCTTCGTCAAGATTCGAAACAGCGTGGTCTTCCCAACCTGCGGTAGTCCAATAATTCCTGTCTGCATAAACTCCCAATGCTAGCACACCCACTCGCCTCGCTTGGTTTAAACACCGGCTCGATCATTACCTCATCTGCGGCCTGTTGAAAAATCAGATGAAACGCCTGGTCGCGGGCGGCAGTCTCATGTTCCAGCGTCTATCGGGCAATTTCTAGGAACGAGAACATCACTTTCACGGGATAATGGACAACTTGCGCGAGGACAACCGCCTCCCATTCCGACGATGAACATAACCGTGCTGGATCTGTCCGCCTATCTCGGTCTAACCGCCGTAGCCGCCATCACGGTGAATATGCTTCTCGGCGTCATGATGGCCTTCCGCTACAGCCCGGTTCGCAATTGGCCGCATCATCGCTTCAACTATTTTCGCCTTCACAACCAGACCGGCTACATCGCCCTAATCGCCACAATCCTCCATCCCCTCGCGTTGCTCCTCAACAAGTCGCCAAAGTTTCGCGTCCTCGACCTCCTCTATCCCGTCCACTCCCCGCAGCAGCCACTCGAAAACACCATCGGCGGCATCGCGCTCTACATCGTCGCGCTCATGGTGATCACTTCCTACTTCCGTATCCAACTCGGCCGCCGCACGTGGAAAGCCTTTCACTTCTCCGTCTATCTCGGCGCCGTCGCCCTCTTCTGGCACTCCCTCTTCACCGACCCCGACCTAAAAGGCGCACCCATCGACTGGCTCGACGGCGGCAAACTCTTTGTCGAAGCCTGCGCCCTCATCATCCTTGTAACCATCATCCTCCGCGCACGGCACTCCCGAAAAAAAACGCTTCACCTCAGACAGTCCTTGCGGCAGACCGCTAACTCCTCCTAGGTCCGAGCCGTGGCTCCGGCTCCGTTTTGGGGGTTAGGACGCCGCATGAGAGAAACATGCGGGAAACATGCCAGCCGCTTCGTCTTCGCTAGCAGCCTTGTTAATCTATCTTCCCGCTTCCAGATTGGAGCCCATGTGACCGCCCGACCGCCTACTCCGCCCTTTGACCTAGCCGAAGCCATGAAGTCCCTAGCCGAAGGCGACGAAAAACTTAAATTCCTAATCGACGAAACACCATCCTTCCAAATGGACCCTGACCATCTCCAAAGCCCCTACGAAGCGCTGCTCGAAGCCATCACCTACCAATCCATCTCCGGCAAAGCTGCTGCCACTATCTTCGCCCGCATCAAAGCCCTCAGTTCCAGCGGTCGCGCCCCCACGCCGGAAGAGATGCTCAAGCTCCGCAAGCGAGCCCTCCGCAGAGCCGGCCTCTCTGGCGCAAAAGTCCTGGCCATGAAAGACCTGGCAAAAAAAACAATCGAAGGCGTAGTCCCCACGCTCGAAGACGCACAAAATCTCTCCGACGAAGAACTCGTCGAACGCCTAACCTCCGTCCGCGGCATCGGGGCCTGGACAGTCGAAATGTTTTTGATTTTCCGCCTAGGCCGCCCCGACGTGCTTCCCGTCCACGACCTCGGTGTAAAAAAAGGCTGGTCTATCACCTACGGCAAGAAGCATATGCCCAAACCCAAAGAACTCCTGGCCTTCGGAGAACGCTGGCGGCCCTATCGCACCGTCGCTAGTTGGTACATGTGGCGCGCCTGCCACCGCGCCGGCAACGCCGCCATGCGCAAAATTCGCCCCGCCAAAGTCCACAAGCGCAAGTCAAATCCCAAGTCGCCTCGCAGTCATGAATCAGCGAAGTCCTCCAAGAAGCGGCCCTAGCATTAGGAGAATCCTCACTTATGAAAAACAGGCGGGAGGGGAGGGTAGATCCGGGCCAGCAGTCAAGCTCATCGGCCGGCGGTGAACTCTCTTACCATAAAATACATAGCAGTAATCCCGGCCAGCAGAACGCCACTCTCGAGCGAAACCGAAATGCTGTGCAACCGGCTGAACTCAGCCAATAACGGACTCTCCGCGGCCGTAGCCTGAATCGAGCCCATCTCGACCCGCAACACGGCCATCTTCGCGCTAACCGTGTACTGCGAGATCGCCGTCAGCGCGATCATCAGCACAACCGAAACCGCCGCCGGTGTCACCAAGCCAGCAAAGCTTCGGGTTCGGATCATCCGAACAAGCAAGAACGCGACGCCCAGCGCAATACCTCCAAGATGCATGCGCGTCAACGAAAACCCAACCATCGCGCCAGCCTGATCGCGGTTCGGCGCCAGCACGCGAAACGCCCCCGGCGCCACTACAAAGCTAAGAAACACGTCGCTCC
>Ga0207046_10064_pt1 | contig 30345 bp, 22 predicted proteins | sample Alteio_BWMinCont_66_FD_153303 | JGI IMG/M metagenome (GOLD analysis project Ga0207046, IMG submission 153303) | Enriched cells from forest soil in Barre Woods Harvard Forest LTER site, Petersham, Massachusetts, United States -... | ecosystem: Environmental > Terrestrial > Soil > Temperate forest >...
TCAAGCCCCCAACTTATTGAAGATAATATTAAAACATTGAACACATACGGTGTTGAATTAGCGAATAAAACTGAAGGTTCTAACATCGAAAGCGCAAATTTTACTAAAGAATATACCGAGTTTATTCAAAAAAACTCAACACAGCTATTAGGTGCACATAAAATAAAATTAGAGGTTTATATGTCGGATGGCACTGCTAAGTATGAAAAATATGCCACAGGGGTTATAAAAACAAAAATGGATAAGATGGCTACTACGCATCCCGCAGAACCTGTTAAAGCGAAGGCCGTAGAAGTGGCTAAACCATATTATGAAGAAAAAGCAGTAGTTAAAGATGCTGCCCTGGAAGCTGAATTTATTAAATTATATAACGAAAAATTTGAAGGGCAGGCAATAGCTAAAAAGGTTTATTTAAAATTTGCAGAATGGGATGTTATGCAAAATGAAAATACGGGAAACCCAACAAAAAAAATTAGGGTAGCAGCGATGTACATTACTAATAAAGATGGCTGTGCTTATGTTACAGCCGGTTTTGCCAAAGATTATGAAGGTGGGGGGAAATATGGGCCCATATATTTTGCCGGACTTACAGCTGGAACCTATGTAAAGGTTGAATGTAAGTAGACGGATAAACGTTAACTTAAATTACTTAGCAGTATTCTTTTTCCGAAAAATATATTCTCTGACTGTTCCTCCATGCGTATAACTTGTCATAGAGGAGGATACCAGTTCGACTCCTTCTTTATCCATAAAATTTAGTCCTTTAAGAGCGTATGTGCTACTATGGTTATCATCGTCGGATAATTTAAGTGTATCAAGTCGTAGTGTTTTAAACACATCTAAATATTTATTGTTATCGAGATACAAATTTAAACTATAGTTGCCCCATAATAATGAATTAAGTTTTAAAATAGCGTATTGGTTAGTGCTTATATCGTTTTTAGTTTGTGCATTTAGTTGAAGGACAAACAAAAAGAAGATGGTGAGTGCTAACAGGTTTTTCATGTTGTTTGTTGGGTTTGAAGTTTACTCATTTCGAGATTATAGAGATATATGCTTTTACGGAAATGTTTGCGGGCAATAGCAGATTCTATTAAACAAGAGGGAACACCAATGATGCTAAAAAGAACAGAAGTTGGGTTGGGAACTATATAGGCCATGGCAAAGGCACCTAAAAACATAAACGATAGCGCAAGATGAATTTTTGAACGACTTAACTCGTTGGCTGAAGATTGAAATTTATTTAGACGAGATAATAGATAATCATTAGTTAGTGATTGATTATTCATTTGGTAATAATTTTGACGACGGTAGTGCCTGGCAGTGATAATAGAATCGGGGGGTTCGGTTTGGTTTGTGTACTGTGCTTTTAGTTGACATGCACAGGTAAACAAGAAAGTTAAAAGGAGTAGTTTTTGCATAACAAATCATTTAAGGTTATAAGCATTAAACAACTACGATGCCAAAGTAACTTTGTTTGGCTTTTTAAAATATAATTTATGTTAATTAATATTAGTGTGTGTTTAAAAATAAAAATGCCCCGCATGTGCGAGGCATTTTTATACAATTTATTTTTTTTACTGAATAATTATTTTTCTTGATATGTGTTGTCCATCAACATCTATATTAATAAAATAAACACCTGGTTGATAGTTTGTTTTGTTACCAAAAGTGATGCGTGTTTGTCCGCTTGGATAAGATTGTGTTTGGTTAGCTTCCACTACTCTACCCAACATATCGATTACATTAATTGTAAGATTGTGTTTTTCGTTTAAATTAAAAACTACATTAATATTACCTGATGATGGATTGGGATAAATTTCTACATCCATTTCGGTTTCAATATTTTTTATACCTACGGTTGAGTTAGTAACGTTTATATCATCTATATATAAATTATTGCCCGGACCGTTTGCATCAGCAAAAAACACAAAACGAAACATGGCATTTGTGCTTGAAGCAATGGGACTAATGTTAACTGTATATGTTGCAAATTGCGACGCTGTTGGTATAAAAGGTGTTGTGCTTTGCCCTGTGACTGTTGCAGGTTGAAGTGCCGTACCAAGACGTCCGAAGCGAGAAACCCAAGTAGCACCACAATCGGTAGAAGATAAAACTTGCAATTTATCTACATTGGTAGTTGCTTTTTGTTGGTAACTCATTTTAAATTTTAAGATGGGAGAGCCAATAGCTGATAAATCAAATGTTGGGCTCACTAAATAACTGGTGTCGGCGGGAGTGTTAGAAAAATTATTAACCATGACAGATTTTGAACCTGTAGCCGCTGCTATGTTTGTAACAGAAAAATCTGTTCCGTTAGAAGAAGTGTGTGATACAAACCAATCGGTACCCGGAACGGAAGTGGTTTCAAATCCTTCGGTAAATGCCGTATTGTACATAGCAGTAGAAGGCAATATTCGAATGTATGCTGTTTTTGTAATTGAGTTACTGCCTTTTGTATTAGTTGCTGTATAAGAAACTGCATACATACCAGACGCACTATAAGTAACTTGTGGTGTAGCACTGGTAAAAGTTGAACCGCTTACCAAAGTTGCGCTGGGAAAACTCCATTGCCAAGCATTAACTGCGGTGTTAGACGTGTTATCGAAAAAAGTAATAGGCGCGCCAATACAAGCCCAAGTTGAGCTTGCCTTAAAATTGGCTACAGGAACTTGAGGGGGATATAATTTACAAACAGTATAACCGCTGCCATACATTAATGAATCGCCAAAGCGACGAAAACGGTTCATAGCGATGCCTTGATTAGAGCCACCACTACACTCATAATAAGATGCTCTTACACCTAAATTTAAATCGGGATTCCAAGTAGCTCCTCCATTAATTGTTTTGTATGTCGGTGCGCAATTATCTCCACCAATCCATCCAACGCTATCGTTTAAAAAACCAATGCCTTCTAAATCATAATATGTATTAGGTGCCAAAAAAGGCATATCAACCCAAGTTAAACCACCATCGGTAGTTTTAAGAAAGTATGTGCTTACATTATTTGGATTATACCCTTGAAACTCGATACTGGCATAACCGATGTTACGACTAGGGAATGAAATTTTCCAAACTTCCTCATCAGGTCTAGTTGATATATGACGAGTTTGCCATGTTGCGCCACCATCGAAAGTAGAAAGAATTAACGCTTGTTGTTGTTGAGCTGATGTGTTACCAATGCAACCTGTAACAAAACCGGTATCCTTATTAAAAAAATGGGCATCGACTAAACCACTTGCGTAGGGACTCATATCAGTAGACGTCCATGTGGCACCTTTATCAATTGTTTTTAGTAAAACCGGAGGGCCATAATATCTACCATAAGCATAAATAATAGAATCGGTTACTACACTTATACCGCAAATGCCCTTTGGTTGTGGGTTAGGAATGTTTGTAACAGGATGCCAAGTTGTGCCGCCATCGGTAGTATGGTATAGAGGAATTGTATCAGTAGTAACAGTTGAATCTGCTAAATTACCCACCCAACCTGTTAGGCTATCGGCAAAACCAATGGAGCGAAAAAAAGTTTTAGAACTATCTATAAGTAATTGCCAGTTTAATCCACCATCCCTAGTTTTATAAATTTGCCCAGGCTTATGAGGCGTTAAATAATTATAGCACGGACTGATAGCCCAACCTTGTTTTGGGTTTATAAAATGAAAATCATCTAAACGATAACTTTTAGGCGCTGTTGCAAGAGGTTTCCAGCTTGGCTGTGCTTGAAGCATAATTATACAGGCAAAAAACGCAAAGGCAAATATTAATTTTGATTTCATACAAACTTGGTTTATAATTTAGGTGAAGATATAACGCCAATAAGATGAACGGTAGACAATTTTTTAAGTGGCCGTACTTTTTTTTTAAACGGTAAGGTTTTGTAATTAAACGGTTAAGTAATTTACTTAACTATGACCAAGCGTTTATTTATTACACCATTGTTACTTGTAATACTTATATTGTAAACACCCGCATTTAAATTGCTTACATCTATATTTGTTTTAGTATTTATAGTTTGTACTAAAACCTGTTTACCATTTATATCAAATACTTCAAGGGTTTGTTTATCGGTATTTGTGGTTTCTATAATAAAATTATTTTGCGCAGGGTTGGGATAAATTGAAATTGTTTGTTGTGTATTTAATGCTGAGATACTCAAAAGTGTATAAGGAACACAGCGATAAAAAACTGCGGTGTTAGACATGAAAGTATCTGCCAGGATTTTAGTTGTTGCTGTTGCCGTAAAATAAACTACGGAGCTTGCTCCTGCCGGACTAAAACTAAGTGAAGGAACTGTTTGATAATTATTGTAACGTAACAAAGCATATGATTGCCCGGGGGTAAGCGAATCTGCGGTGATGGTTGCTTTTAGCACGCAAGGATTTGCACCAAGGCTTACATTAGGCTCGTCGTTAGAATCTAAATCGATGTGGACAGGTTTTGTAAGATGGTTAGGGTCTTTATTACCTGTAACAGCAACAGCATAATCTACATCTTTAGGGATGTAGTATGGAAAAAAAGCCGAGTTACCCGCTTGTGCACGCGTTGCATAAAGGGTTGAAAAAACACGTGTGAAAGGAACAGTATCGAAATTAGAGTTGTAAGTTAACGAGTCGGTGGCAGAATAAGTGTTTACACTTGTTGCTTTAAAACCAATGGCGGGAATGATGTGGTCGTAATCAGGGTCTGTCATACCGCTCACATAAACGGCAATAATAACGGGTTGTTTATTATATAAATATTGTTTTACCCAATTTAAATAAGTTGTGTACTGAGGTGTGTTGGCATTAGGATTCCATTCTTTATAAGTAAACGAAAATGCTTCGAGTGCTGTAGTATCGTTTACATAAAGAAGCAACTCGCCGCCGGCAACCGTGCGACACAAACCTTCGGAAATATAATTACCATAATACAAGCCGCAGGCCTGAATAGAATTTTCGCCACAATAACCATCGTTGTTAGGCCATTGTATGCGAGGTTTAATGTTTAACATACAGCTTACCTGCGCATTTATTTGTTTGACAGAAAGTAATACAAGAAGAAGTAAAAGTTTTTTCATTTAAAAAAGATTGAGTAGCTAAGATAATAAAATTAAAGAAAATAAATGTGCTAGATTTTAATGCCTATGATAGTAACATCATCTACTTGTTCTAAAGTGCCTTTCCAGATGTTGAAGGATTGGGTGAGGATATTTTTTTGCTCGTCTAACAATTTATAATGGTTTGCCATTAGTAAATCTTCGAGTTGTTTGTATTTGAATTTTTTTCCTTTATCGCCGCCAAATTGGTCGGCGTAACCATCGGTCATTAAATAAAATGTATCGGCTTTATTTAATTGTATAGTGTGTGTGGTAAATGGTTTTGAGTGGTCGGTTTTGCCAATGGGTTGCTTATCGGCTTTAATTTCTATTAAAGCATCGTTTGATATATACCAAAGTTGGTTGTTGGCACCAGACCAATTAATTTGCTGACGGTGTTTATCGATAGCCAGTAAAGAAATATCCATGCCGTCTTTAATTTCTTCGCCACTTTTTTCGAAAGTTTCTAAAACAAGCTCGCGGGTTTTATCCAATATCTTTCCGGTTTGGCGTAAGCCAAATTCTTTTACGGCGCGGTTTAAAGCGTTGCTACACACCACTGAAACCATTGCCCCCGGTACACCATGTCCGGTGCTATCGGCAGCGGCAATGAAGGTGATGTTATCGAGGTGTTCCATCCAATAAAAATCGCCGGCAACAATGCCTTTGGGCTGGTAGTAAATAAAACTATTGGGGAGGTATTTTTTTATTTCGTTATCGGCAGGCAAGATGGCTTGCTGTAAACGCTTGGCATACGTAATGCTATCGATAATTTCTTTTTGATTTTCTTCGACAAAAAGTTTTTGCTTTTCGATAATGCGTTTTTGTTTTTGCGTTACCTTAAAACGGTTAAACATAAAGCCAGCAAAAATGAGCACCAATACAAACATGGCTGAGCCCGCATAAATAACAAATTGCTGACGCTTTTTTTCGACATCGGAAATGGCTTGTTGGGCATCGGCCATGGCTTTAAGTTCGGACTCGCGTTTTTCGACTTCGAAATTTGTTTTTAAATCGCCCAGCAGTTTGCTGTTATCTATATTAAAAATGCTATCGGTTAGGGTTACATATTTTACATAATAATCGTAGGCATCTTTATACTTATTTGTTTTGCCATAGGCAGTAGATAAATCCTGATAGGCTTGTCGTTCTAAATCGATGTCTTCAATTTGTTTGGCTATTTGCAAAACAGAATCGCTATATGCAATGGCTAATTTATAATTGGTTAATTTGTTGTATAGTTCGGCCATGGTGTTGTACGAAGATCCGAGGCCTTGTTTGTCATCAATGTCTTTACGAATTTTTATAGCTTTTAATTGATACTCGAGTGCTTTGGTATAATCTTCTTTACCCATATAAATATCGCCGATGCTACCATAACAACTACCTATGCCTTGTTTATTATCAATTTCTTCGCTGATTTTTAATGATTTTAATTGATACTCGAGTGCTTTTGCATAATCGGATGTGGTGATGTAAACAATGCCTATATTATTATAGCAAGTGGCTAAGCCTTGTTTATCGCCTATTTGCTCGCGTATTTTTAAAGCTTTAAAATGAAAATCTAAGGCATTTCTATAATCGTGCTGATTGCTATAAATAAGACCAATGTTGCTATAGCAAGCACCTATCCATTGTTTATCGCCACGCTCTTCGCTAATTTTCAGACACTTTAAATAATACTCTAATGCTTTTGTGTAATTAGATTGATACTGATACACAGCACCAATGTTATTTGAGCAAGAACCGATGCCTTGCTTGTCGCCAATTTCTTCGTTTATTTTCAGGGCGCGCAAAAGATACTCGAGCGCTTTTTGTGAGTTATCTTTATTTAGATAGGCCACGCCGATGGTTTTAAGTGCAATGCCTTCGTACTTTTTTTGTTTGGTAGTTTGCGCCAACTGAAGTTGCTGATTGCCTAAAACAATTGCCGTGTCGGGGTTAGTGTAAATGTAGGTCCAGGCGATGTCGTAAAGAGCTTTAAGGCGATTGGTATCGGACTGGTTTTGGTTATGGTATATTTTTGACAACGAATCGACATTTTGGGCATGAATGTGCAGAGATATAAAAAGAAGTAAAATATATTTTGCACATCTCATACAATGAAGATAGCAATTTTACTAAATGTGGTAAAATGGATTTTTTATACTCATAAAAAAAGCCCCGCAGGTGCGAGGCTTTTAGTAAAAAATTAGTGCGTTTACTTAACAATAACCAGGCGTTTGTTTATTACGCCATAATTATTTGTAATGCTAAGGTTATAAATGCCGGCATTTAGATTACCTGCATTGATAGTTGTTGTACCATTTATGGTTTGAGATAAAACTTGTTTACCATTTACATCGTACACAATAACATTTTGTTTTTCAGAAGTTGAAACCTCAATGGTAAAATTGTTTTGCGCAGGGTTTGGGTAAATATTTATTTTATTGTTTGCTGCATTTAATTGGTTGATGCCCATTGGGTCGGCTAATGTTATACCAAAGGAAGCATACACACTATCTTGTAAGGTGGGGTTGTTGGTAAACAACACCTGATATTGGTTAGCACAACCACACAAACCACCAACCGTATACGTGCTACCGGGTGTAAGTGTTGCAGTTGGTACAGTGGTACATCCTGCTATAGGAGCCCAAACAGCATATATATGCGGATACGAAACACAGTTTGCAGGAATGTAAAAAGAAGCGGTACCATCGCAACCAGATGTAGTTGGATTAGTTGAGCTACTTAAAATTACTGCACAAGATCTGATTGTTTGAGTTGTATCGATATAAACTACATTAGAATCGACTGAGTAGTTGTTGTTAACACTTACGGTGCTTTGTGGTGTAATGGTTACCTGGCGTGTACTATCCATGCCATAGTTTGGTATATCTACATATATATAATAACTACCTGTATCTACATGAGTAAATGTAAAAGCACCTGAAGTATCAGTTGTGGTACGGGCTGAGCAACCTCCGCCCGGGTTACGACCTAATTTTACATCGATGCCTTTTAACGGAGCACCCATTACCGAGTTGTTGCCATTGTAAGCTAATCTGTGTCCGTAGCTAGGGTCTTGAGTAATAATGCCACTGATAATGCCTGAACCTGTATCAGCAGGTAATTCAATCATAGTGATATCAAATTTATCGTTAACACCCGAACAAAAAGTAGATGCAACGCCGGCAGAATCCCAAGTGAAAGCAGGCAGAACACGCGTGCTAAAATAAGTTGGTACAGCACCCGGATATAATATTGGATTGGCCACAGCTTTTACATAATAATTGCCCGGTGTTACATTACTAAATGTGTATGAGCCCGAACTAATATTGGTAGAATCTTTTGCAGAATCGGCAGTTAATTGCTGTACATATAAATATACTTTACCGGATGATATTGGTAAAGGGCTTGCACCGGTATCGATAACTGTACCAATAAGGTTATCGAACTGATTTACGTTTACTGTAGTAACAACCGAGTCTTTGCAATTATTTACATCGGTTACATATAATGTATAATTGGTAGTTGTTGTAGGACACACCGGAGATGTTGGTTTATTTATACCACCTGGTTCAACATCATAGTTATAAGGTGCTGCGCCTCCGGTTACCGAACTATATAAGGTATCGCAAGTGTTTGCACAAACAATATTAGTGTATGAAGTAAGAGAGGCTGTTATAGCCGATGGTTGTGTTACATAAGCAATAACAGAATCGATACAACCATTGGCATCGGTACCTGATACAGTGTACTGACCTGCACATAAATTTGAAATAGTTGCCGTGTTAGCACCAGTTGACCAAGTATAGGTAATGCAACTACCTGTAAGGGTTGTGTTGCCATTGCAATAACCATTGCAGGAAATGTTAGCACCACCGGTGTACATGTTTGGTCCGGGGTTTACGGTTATAGTAATTGTATCTGTATTTGTGCAACCATTTACATCGGTGCCGGTTAAGGTGTACGTTGTGTTAACGTTAGGAAACGCCGTAACACTTACAGCGTTTGTTGAGTTTACACTGCCACCAGGTTGCCAAAAATAACTACTGGCACCGCTTGCAGTAAGCGTTGTGTTTATATGCGGACATAGGGTTTGCGAAGTTGCAGCAATTGTAATGGTTGGCAAAGGATTTACTGTTATAGTAATTGTATCTGTATTTGTACAACCATTTACATCGGTACCGGTTAATGTATAGTTTGTGCTAACAGTAGGAAACGAAATAACATTTATTGATATTGTTGAACTTAAACTTGCGCCAGGTTGCCAAGAATAAGTACTAGCACCACTTGCTGTAATATTTGTATTTGTACCCAAACAAATTGCTTGTGAAGCTGCAACAGCAGTTACAATTGGCAAGGGGTTTACGGTTACAGGCGTTATATTGTAAGCACTACAGCCATTTGCATCGGTGCCCGATATAGTATAAGTTGTATTTACAGTTGGACTTGCATTAACAGTAGGGCCTGTTGTAACATCTAAACCGATGGCGGGTGCCCAAGTATATGTAGCTACACCTGCTGCTGTAATTGCTGTAGAGGAACCTGCGCAAATTGTTGTGCTACCCAAAGTTGTTATGGTTGGTGCATCTATTGTTACTGTTGTTGTGGCTGCACCCATAGAATTGCCTGAAACTCCACTAACGGTATAAACTGTTGCAGTTGTTGGGCTAACTACAATACTGGCAGTTGTTGCCCCAGTGCTCCATGAATAAGTTGTAGCACCACTTGCCGTTAAGGTTGCAGAGGCATTGGCACATATGGTAGGTGAGTTTACAGTTATGGTTAAGGGGGCGCTTACTATGCGTATACGTCCGTTAGCTCCATCAACAAGATATACATTACCCACAGCATCTACTGCAACTCCACCCAATGGATAAAATGCCGCGGCAGTTGCTTGTCCGCCATCTCCGGAGTAGCCCTGTGTTCCGTTTCCGGCTATGGTTGTTATAATGCCGGCCGTATTTATCATGCGCACTCTCATATTATTTCCGTCAGAAAAATAGAGGTTACCCGCAGCATCTATTGCCATCGCTTGTGGGCCATATATGTTTGCAGCATTTGCGGGGCCACCATCTCCGGTATACCCCCCTGATGATGAATTTCCTGCAAAGGTGCTTATTATACCTGCTGTATTTACCACACGTATGTGGTTATCAGAATTATCAGAAATATATACATTGTTTGCTGCATCTACCGCTACACTAACCGGATAATTTAATCCGGCCGCAGTTGCAGGGCCACCATCTCCTGAAAAAGTTTCTGTCCCATTTCCGGCAAAAGTGCTTATTATACCCGCTGTATTTATCATACGTACGCGCTGATTATTATAATCAGCTATATATACATTGCCTGCTGCATCCATAGCCGCCCCACCCTGGTCACAATATAATCCTGCCGCAGTTGCGGGTCCACCATCTCCACTAAAACCACCCAATCCGTTTCCGGCAAAAGTGCTTATTATACCGGCCGTATTTATTACGCGTATGGTTTCGTAATTAGCCGACACATATATGTTACCCGCAGCATCTGCAAATAAGATGGTTGGGTGACTTAATGCAGCAACAGTTGCCTGCCCTCCATCTCCTGTATAACCATTTGTTCCATTTCCGGCAAAAGTTGTTATAATGCCTGACGTACTTATCTTGCGTACACGTTCATTATTTGTATCTCCAGTATACACGTTACCTGCGGCATCTACCGCTACACCCTTTAGCCCGTTAAATTCAGCAGCAGTTGCCTGTCCGCCATCTCCGTAGTAACCAGAGGTTCCGTTTCCAGCAAAGGTGTTTATTATTTGAGCATTTGCCTGTAAGCAACAGGTGGTGACAAAAAACGTAAGTAATTTTTTCATGCATGAGTTTTATGAAGGTGCAATTTACGTAAAACTACCCGAACAAAAAATTTACTACATTTTGATGCCAATGATGGTAACATCATCTACTTGTTCGAGATTAGTTTTCCAAGTGTTAAATGTTTTGGTAAGGATTTGTTTTTGTTCTTCTAAGGGTTTATGATTATTTGAAACCAGCAAATCTTCTAATTGCTTGTACTTAAATTTTTTTCCCTTGTCGCCACCAAATTGGTCGGCATAACCATCGGTCATTAAATAAAAAATATCGTTTTGGTTTAATGCTATGTGGTGTGTGGTGAATGGTATCGGGTTATCGGTTTTACCAATGGGTTGTTTATCTGCCTTTACTTCTATCAATTTATTATTTGATATGTAGCATAGCTGATTGTTGGCACCAGACCAATTAATTTGTTGTTTGGTTTTATTGATAGATAGCAAAGAAATATCCATGCCGTCTTTTATTTCTTCACCACTTTTTTCGAAAGTTTCTAAAACAAGCTCACGGGTTTTATCCAGTATTTTTCCGGTATCGCGTAAGCCAAATTCTTTTACGGCACGATTAAGGGCATTACTACACACAACCGAAACCATTGCACCCGGTACGCCATGCCCTGTGCTATCGGCAGCGGCAATGAAGGTGATAGAGTCTAAATGTTCCATCCAATAAAAATCGCCGGCAACAATGTCTTTTGGCTGGTAGTAAATAAAATTATTTGGTAGGTGTTTTTTTATTTCTGCATCGGCTGGTAAGATGGCTTGTTGTAAACGCTTGGCATAGGTTATGCTATCGATGATTTCTTTTTGATGTTCTTCTACTAAATGTTTTTGACGATAGACCTCATCTTTTTGTAATTGAATGATGTGTTTTTGCTTTTGAGTAATTTTAAAACGACGGAATAAAAAAACAGAAAACACAAATACAATTATTAGCACAAATACAACGGCGTAGGTAATAAATTGCTGTTGTTTTTTTTCCTGGTTATTGATAAGCTCGGCTGCTTCGGCTTTTAGTTTTAATTCGGCTTCTTTTTTCTCGACTTCGAATTTGGTTTTCATATCGCCGAGTTGTTTGCTGTTATCGGCATTAAAAATACTATCGGTTAATTGTTTAAAGGCTACTTCGTTTTGGTAGGCTTCGTTATACTTGTTTATTTTGCTGTAAGCACGTGCTAAATTTTCGTAGGCTATACGCTGCCCCTCGGTATAACCAATCTGCTTACTTATTTGCAAGCATTTATTACTGTATTGTATAGTTTTTTTAAAGTCTTTTATATCGAAATACAAACCACCCATGTTGCTGTAACAAACAGCAGCACCTTGTTGGTCGCCAATGCTTTCTTTTAGTTGTAAATCTTTTAAATAATAATCGAGTGCTTTGGTATAATCATGTGTATCGAAATATACATTGCCTATGTTGGTGTAACAAGTACCAACACCTTGCTTATCTGACAGATCCTGATTCATTTTTAAAGATTTCAGATAGTAGTTTAAGGCTTCCTTGTAATGAGATTGATAATGATAAACAATGCCAATATTTAAGTAACAATCGGCAATGCCCTTTTTTTCATCTATGGTTTGGTTTATTTGAAGGGCTTTTAAATAATAATCGAGCGCTTTGGTATAATCAGACTGATCCGTATAAACAAGACCAATGTTGCCATAACAGGTTGCCATGCCAACTTTATCGTTACAATCAGTACGAATTTTTAAATCTTTTAAATAAAACTCTAATGCCTTTGGGTAATTAGCCTGATAATAATATACAAGCCCTATGTTAGTATAGGAAGAACCAATGCCATTTTGATAACCAACATCCTGATACAATTTCAGCGCTTTGAGATAATAATCTAAAGCAAGGGGGTAATTAGAGAGGTCGTGATAAACGTTGCCAATAGTACTATAGGCTTTACCTAAACCCCTTTTATATCCTAATTTATTGGCTAATGTTAGTGATTGTTTGCCATAGATTAAGGCCGTATCGTAACTGCCAATGCTGCGAAATGTCCAACAGAGATAAATAAGGTGTTTTAGTTTAGTGGTATCTTCTTTATCTGTTTTCAGGAGATGTTGTACAGAGTCTGTTTTTTGGGCGCAGAGTTGTAGGGATATAAAAAGAAGGAAAATGTATTTTGCGAATTTCATAAAGTGCTAAAACAAATATACTAAAATTGTTTGAGGATTTATTTGCGTTAGGGAAAGTACAGGAAATGTTGAGTGATGAATTTAAGTGTTGAATGGGGTGGATGCAAATAAAGATTTCTCAGTCGTATCCTCCTTCGAAATGACAAGGAAGATTAATGATGTTTGGGTTTTGGTGGAAGATTTAAGCGATGAATTAAATCAATGGCTGCCATACGTTTTTCCATATCAACACGACGAGGGTCTTTTCTATCAATGTCGCCTTTTAAATATTTTTCAATCATTAAACTTACAATGGGTGCTGCGAAGACTCCACCAAAGCCACAATTTTCGACCACGCAAGCAATGGCAATTTTAGGATTATTTTTTGGCGCGAATGCCAGGAACACAGCGTGGTCATCGCCATGCGGGTTTTGTGCGGTACCTGTTTTACCGCAAACATCGATGCCTTTGATAGCTGACAGATAAGCTGTGCCACCGGGTTTCAATACACGCTCCATGCCATCAACTACGGGAATAAAATATTGACTTGGTACGGCGCAAAAGTTTTTTGCATCGTATTTGGTGTTTACATTTTTTGCTATACCCACTGCTTTTATAATATGTGGCGTGTGATAGTAACCGCGGTTAGCTATACATGCCACCACGTTTGCCATTTGCACGGGCAGAATGGTTAACTCGGCCTGACCGATACCAAGTGATACAACGGTGTTTGCAAACCAACGGTTTTCGCCAAAAACTTTGTTGTAATATTTTACAGTTGGTACATTGCCTCCAAGCTCATAAGGTAAATCGGAACCAAGCTTATGCCCTACCCCAAAACTCATTACATTATCGCGCCAGTTGTTGTAACCATCTATATATTTTCCGTTAGGGTGATAATCGACAATGCTTTTAAACACATAAGAGAAATACGAATTACAGGATGCTGAAATAGCTACATATAAATTGCCGGCACCATGCGGGTGGCATTTTGGTTTGTTGCCCATGGGCGGATAACCCCTATTGCAAGGATAAACAGTGGACGTTTGCAGCACACCATCTTTCAACCCAATGAGCGCATCAATTAATTTAAAAATGGAGCCAGGCGGATAAGCCGCCATTAATGCGCGATTAAACAGCGGAATGCCTGCGGTATCTTTTTGAAGGATGCCATAATTTTTTGAACGCTCGCGACCAACCATTAAATTGGGGTCGTAAGTTGGGCTTGTTACAAGTGCAAGAATTTCTCCCGTAGATGGGTCGATGGCAACTATACTACCCCGTTTGCCCTGCATTAAATATTCACCATAGGCTTGTAGTTCTTCATCAATGGTACAGTAAAGAGCTTTACCCGGAATAGCTAGTGTATCATAAATGCCATTAGCAAAACGGCCTTTTTCTTTATTATGCACATCGACCATGATGATGCGTGTGCCTTTGATACCGCGCAAATCTTTTTCGTAGGATTTTTCGATACCGGAAATTCCAATATAATCACCCTCATTATAATAGACATCTTTTTCGGCTTGTTGTTTGCTAACCTCGCCAATGTAACCTAACAAGTGAGCCGCAATTTTTTTAGGATAACGCCTGATTGTTCTTTTTTGAATAAAGAAACCAGAGAAGCGATACATTTTTTCCTGCAACTTAGCATAGGTCTCTGACGAGATTTGTTTTTCGAAATACGATTCTTTACGCGGCGTGTATTTGGCACGTTTCATGCGGTGATTAAAACCTGCGGTATCAATTCCTAATATTTTACAAAGTGCCTGCGTATCGCAATATAAAACATTGTGAGGCACTACCATTAAATCATAAGCGGGGTCGTTAAAGACAAGTAGTTTACCGTTTCTATCATAAATATAACCACGCACAGGGAACTCAGTTAAGTAACGAAAAGCATTGTTGCGGGCATCGAGTTTTGATTTATCATCGACCACCTGCAAATAAAATAAACGCGAAATATAAATTAAGGCAATGAGCGAAAAAATACCGCCGATAATAAATTTGCGATTTTCTAAGTAGGGGTTTTTACTCATGAAATGCGATTGCTATTGGGGCGATAAAATAAAAATTGCATTAAATAAATAAACATAAACGTAGCTAAACTACTACCTAAGACACGTAAGAAGGTTCTAAAAAATTCGTGAAAGGTAAAAGCTTCAATATAAAATAACACCAGGTGATGCACCAAAATTAAAATGAGCGCATAGGAAGAAAACCATCCTACTCCCATATAAGCAATGGTTGGTTTTAGTTGCTCATCGTAACCCTCGCGTGGGGCAAACAACTCTAATACCGAACTGCGCACAAAAGCCATGGTTATGCAAGCCATAGCATGCATGCCCTGTGTGTCGTAAAACATATCTACACATAAACCCAACACAAAAGCAAGTACCAACGTTAGCGGCTTTGATGTATTGAAGGGAAGTAGCAAAATAAATAACACATAGGGAAAGAAAATAAAGTACCTGCCCAGGTTTATGTTTTTTACAATAAACACTTGCAGCAAAACAAGCACCAAAAAACGCCCTATGTTTTTTAAAACGTTACTTATCATCTTTATCGTGCGTTTGTGATTTAAGCTCTAAAGAATCTTGTTCAACCTTAAATACATTTTTAATTATGTACACATGATTTAATTTTTTAAAGTTGGTGCTAAGTTTTATTTTAACGGTATAAAAAGAATCGCCACTTTTACGTTCGAAACTTTTTACAAAACCAACCATTATACCTTCAGGAAAAATAGAAGACAACGCACTTGTAACAATAGTATCACCTGCTTTAATGTATGAGTGCATGGGCATATCAGTAATAGTGGCTGTGCTGTAATCATCATCTTTTTCCCAACTAAGCGGGCCATAGAAACCATTTTTTTTGAGCATGCAGGTTACTTTTACATCTTTATGCAAAATAGAAAGTGCCGAGGCGAAATTTTTTGACACATCTTTTATAACCCCCACAATGCCCTCACTGTTAATGATGGCCATATCGTGTGTGATACCTTGCTGAGAACCCACATTAACCGTTAAGTAATTGCTACGTAGGTTAACGCTGTTGTTTATGACTTTGGCCGTATTGTAAATATATTTTTGCTTATAAAGTGTATCGTTTTTTACCAACGATGCAATTTGAATTAACTCATAGGAGCGAGAACGAATGATGTTTAAGAGACCCGCATTCTCTCGTGCGAGTTTGGTGTTTTCTTCTTTTAATGATAAATACTCTCGTGTATTAGAAATGGTTTGAAATGTGTTTGCTGCAACTGCATTCGATGAATTTAAAATATGGGTACTCTGTAAATTTCGGTTTTTAGAAATAAGTACGATGCAGAGTATCAGCAAAAAAATAAACAGCAAATAATAATTATTCCGTATGAGAAAATTGAGCAGCGTGCGCATTTGTACTTAAGTACTAATTAAAATTACTTAATAAGAAACGGAAAGCGATGTGTGTTTTTTAATGCAATGCCTGTACCACGAGCAACAGCACGCAATGGATCTTCGGCAATGTGAACAGGTAATTTTGTTTTCATAGAGATACGACGATCTAAGCCGCGCAGTAAGGAGCCACCACCTGCTAAATAAATACCAGTGCGATAAATATCGGCAGACAATTCAGGTGGAGTCATTTCGAGTGCATTTAAAATTGCTTCTTCAATTTTTGAAATTGATTTATCTAAGGCATGAGCAACCTCAACATAGGACACGTAAATTTCTTTTGGGATACCTGTCATTAAATCGCGACCATGTACCGGAAAATCAGCAGGAGGGTTTTCAATTTCAGTCATAGCAGCCCCTACTTCAATTTTCACACGTTCAGCCGTGCGCTCACCAATTAAAATGTTGTGCTGACGACGCATGTACTCTTCTATATTCGCAGTAAAATCATCACCCGCAATACGAACTGATTTATCGCACACGATACCACCAAGAGCTATAACGGCAATCTCGCTGGTACCACCGCCTATATCAATGATCATGTTACCAACAGGCTCTTCCACATCTATACCCATACCAAGGGCTGCTGCCATTGGCTCGTGTATCATATAAACTTCTTTTGCACCTGCGTGTTCAGCACTATCGCGTACGGCACGTTTTTCTACCTCGGTAATGCCGCTTGGAATACAAATTACCATGCGCAATGATGGTTGAAAAAATTTACGACCCGGGTTAATCATTTTAATCATCCCCTTAATCATTTCTTCAGCTGCCTGGAAATCGGCAATTACTCCATCCTTTAAAGGGCGAATGGTTTTAATATTTTCATGGGTTTTACCATGCATTTGCTGAGCCTGTTTGCCCACTGCAATAATGCGCCCTGTGCTACGGTCAACAGCAACGATACTTGGCTCATCAACCACCACTTTATCATTACAAATAATGATGGTGTTTGCAGTTCCTAAATCGATTGCTATTTCTTGCGTTAAAAAATTTAAAAATGCCATATAATTTTTTTGTTTTTATTAATGTTTAAAATGCCTTGTGCCTGTAAACACCATAACCATGTTATGATCGTTACAATACAAAATACTATCTTTATCTTTAATGCTACCACCAGGTTGTATAACGGCTTTGATGCCTGCTTTATCAGCAATCTCAACACAATCGGCAAAAGGAAAAAATGCATCGCTTGACATAACCGCTCCATTTAAATCGAAACCGAATTTTTTCGCTTTTGCGATAGCTTGTTCAAGTGCATCAACACGTGATGTTTGACCTGTGCCACTTGCAAGCAGTTGATTATTTTTTGCAAGAATTATTGTATTTGATTTTGTGTGCTTAACTAATTTGTTTGCAAAAAGTAAATCGTTGATTTGTTCTTTAGTGGGAGTTGCAATAGTTGTGGGAGTTAAATCTTTTTCAGTTTCGGTTTTTAAATCGCGGTCTTGTTCGATAACACCGTTTAGTAATGTGCGCGCAGATTTTTTATTTGTTTTGTTTTGCTTTTTAACTAAGATAATGCGGTTTGGTTTTACTTTTAAAATTTCTATAGCCTTTGCATCATAAGCAGTGGCAATAATTACTTCGAAAAAAAGTTTATTTATTTCGTTTGCAGTTTCTTCATCTAATTTTGCGTTGGTAATTAAAATACCGCCAAAGGCAGAAGTTGGGTCGGCTGCAAGCGCATCGTGCCATGCATCAAGTAATTTAGGGCGTGTGGCAACACCACAAGCGTTGTTGTGTTTTAGAATTGCAAAAGTTGTATCGGTAAATTCTTCGATTAAATCAACACCGGCATCAACATCCAATAAATTGTTGTAAGAAAGTTCTTTGCCGTTTAGCTTTTCGAACATCTCATCTAAATCACCATAAAAAATACCTTGTTGGTGCGGGTTTTCACCGTAACGCAATACATTTTTCTTACTGGGTTTTTCTTCTTCGCTAAAATAATTAAGGATAGCTGTATCATAATGCGAAGTTGTAGCAAAAGCCTTGGTAGCGAATTTGCGGCGGTCGGTTATGTCGGTAGCACCATTTTTTTCTTTTAGAAGTGTAAGTAATTCAGCATAATCATTTCTTGAAGAAACGATTAACACATCGTTGAAGTTTTTTGCTGCCGCGCGGATAAGTGAAATGCCACCGATGTCTATTTTTTCGATGATGTCTTCAGGTGACACACCTTCTTTAGCAACCGTTTCTTCAAAAGGGTATAAATCAACAATTACTAAATCGATATTAGGGATTTCGTGTTGCTCCATTTGAGCTATATCACTTTGTAAACCACGACGGCCCAGGATACCACCAAAAATTTTGGGATGCAGGGTTTTTACTCGTCCGCCTAAAATTTCGGGGAAAGACGTTAAGTCCTCAACCGGAATAACAGGGATTTTAAGCTGCTCAATAAAGGTTTGCGTGCCGCCGGTGCTGTATAAAACAACGCCAAGGGCATGTAATTTTTTAATGACAGGTTCTAAATTGTCTTTATAAAAAACAGAAATAAGTGCACTTTTAATTTGTCGGTTTCCGCTCATACATGATAGCTAAGGAGCAAAATTAACTAAATAGAAGTGGCTTTGTAAGCAAATAAAAGATTGTTGAAAAATGGCTGTGTTTGTTGAAAACAATAGAAATGTTAGATTTTGAATTATAAGTGTTGAGTGGATGAAATTAGGGTGTTTTTTGTCTTTTTGGGTTTTGAAAAAACACAAAATACAGTACAAGTGCTATACTAAGTTTTTAGCTAAAAACACACTGATATAATTGGTTGTTGCCCAATTGGTGGTGTCGATAATTTTGTAGCCCTTGCCCATATAGTAGCTCACTAATTGAGTGTTGTTTTGGGCGGTATCAATAATTATTTGGGTTGCTTTATCGTGTTTGGCAAGTTGTTCAACAAACTTAATGATGGCTGAGGCAATGCCCCTGTTTTGAAAGTTTGGATGTACAGCCAATTGCCCATAAGTTGCTATGTTGGGCAGCTTATACATGAGGTGTTCGCTGTTTGTTTTTGAAAGCGGTTTGTAATAAGTAACGGTTGCAATTATTTGTTCTTGATTTTTAAGGATAAAACATTGCGCGTTTTGAATTCTTTTTTTTGTGATGTCGGCAGTTTGACTAGCAGCTAAATAATTGAAGCCTGCATCTTGCCATTTTTTATAAGCTAGGTTTAGCAGTTGGGTTAATGCATGTATATCATCGGTGTGAGTAAATAACTGAAGGTTTATGTTTTGCTGGGAAGTCATTACAAAAACAATTTATATTAAAGATACATAAATTGTTTCTCTGCAAGCATCAGGATTTTACTTAGTCCTTTTTTATTTTTTTTTGAGGCAACCTTTTGTTGTTTTTAAGGCTCTTATAAAATAAGGAGGTCTATTTTTATATACTATAAAATAATATTATGAAAAAATTACACGCTAAAACCATATACAAAAAACATTTACTGCTTTTATTTAGCAGTATATTTTGTAATTTAATTTTTGGGCAATGTGTTACTGAAGTTTGGGGTGGTGCAAGGCATTGCATTGCCTTACAAAATGACAGTACTGTGTGGACATGGGGTGCCCCAGGGAGTTTAGGTGATGGTACAAGTGTGGAAAGAGATGCGCCTGTGCAGGTGCATGGGGCAAATAATGTTGGGTTTCTTACTTCGGTGGTGCATGTAATGAGTGGCGAACTTTTTAATTTCGCTTTGAAACGCAATGGTACAGTTTGGTCGTGGGGCGGAAACGGTGCATCGGGGTTTACCGGAACTTTAGGAGACGGAACAACTGTTGCATCGAGAAACAATGCGGTGCAGGTTGTAGGGCTTGATTCCGCAATTGCCTTGGGTGGCAGAGGATATCATAGTTTAGCCATACGGGTTGATAGCAGTGTGTGGGGCTGGGGCTCAAACCTTGGCGGGGCGGTACCTCCGGGTGGCGGTCAGTTGGGCATGGATACGGCTGTTAGTCATGGTAGTAATGTGGCTATAAAAATTAATGGCATTACTAAACATGCCAGGCAAGTAACAGGTGGCGGTTTTTATAGTTTGGTTTTATTATCGGATTACACGTTGGTTGCTTTTGGCAATAATTATTTTGGTGAGTTAGGTGTGGGCGATACTACGAGCAAACATGTGCCAACTGCGGTAGTGGGCTTAAGTAATGTTATAAAAGTTTCGGGTGGATGGCAACATGCTGTTGCCTTAAAAGGAGATGGTACCGTTTGGACCTGGGGTAAAAACCAACAGGGGCAATTGGGAACCGGCGACACACTTAACAGAAATGTACCTACACAAGTTGTAGGGCTGAGTAATGTTATTGCGGTGTCGGGTGGAGATTATAGTACGTTAGCACTTAAAGCAGATGGAACTGTTTGGGCGTGGGGTGGAAATGAACGTGGCGAGTGCGGAGATGGTACGAAGATTACCAGAAAAAATCCGGTACAGGTATCGGGCCTGACAAACATAACTTACATTGCTGCCAGAGATTACCATAATGTTGCTATTAAAGCTGATGGTACTTTGTGGGCATGGGGTTGGGATTTAAACGGGCAATGTGGCACTGGCAGCACACATGATACACTTTGGACACCAAAGCAAGTGCAAGTACTCGGTTTAAGTTGTACCACTACCACAGGAATTGAAACAATTGAAACAAGTACACAAGTAAAAGTTTATCCCAACCCGGCAAACAATATTATTACTGTGGAGTTGGGTACCAAGAATGAGGAATTACAAATTGTTGATTTGCTGGGTAAAGAAATAATGCGCTTGCTTTTACCCTACGAAAGTCTTGACATTGATATAAGCAGTTTACAGCCGGGTGTTTATTTTATTAAAACAAAACAGGACACAAAAAAATTTATAAAACTGTAAGGTTTTATTGCGCTATGCATTGGAGCCGTAATTAACCAATAATCCAGATTATTTTACTCATCCTTCATTAATTTTTTTAGGCTATTAGCTATATACTTTTCGGGGGTGATTAAAGCACGTTGTATACGCTTGGCGTAATGTATACTATCCATTACTTCTTTATTTTTTTCGTGGAGTTGTTCGTAAGCTCTATCTACGCGTTGTTTTTGTTTTTCGATTATTACTTTTTGCTTGTTGGTTATGCGGAAACGGTTATACATAAATATGGCAAAAATTGCCACTAATAACAACAAACCTACAACAGCATAAATAATGATACGTTGTTTTTGTTTTTCTTCGGCGTGTATAACATCTAATTTATCCTGGGCAGCTTTAGCAGCAATTTCTTTTTTATCGAACTCATACTGCATGCTTGTTTGCAGGCTTTGTTTTTTAGTTTCTTCGTTATCGAGGCTATCACGATAAATGACAAATAATTTTTGGTACTGGAAGGCAGCTTTGTAGTTACCAATAGTGCTATCTAAAGTAATTAAGTTTACGTAACAATCTTTCATGACATCTTTACTGCCAATTTCTTGCCCCAACTGAAGGGCTTTGTTTAAACAGGTTTGCGCCTCGGGTGTTTTATTTTGTTTGGTATATATCTGTCCAAGATTTATATAAGAGGCTGCTATGCCTTCTTTATCTTCAAGTTCTTGCTGTATTTTTAAGCCGGCAAAATAGTTTTGCAAAGCCAGAGGATAGTTGCCTTGGGCATAATATATATTACCAATGTTGTTGTAAGAGTAAGCAATGCCTTGTTGGTTTTTTATTTGCTGATACATTTTTAAACCAGCAAAATGATTTTGTAAGGCTAAGGCAAGTTTACCCTGTAAATAATAAATAAGTGCTATGTTGTGGAATGCTGTTGCAATATTGGGGGCATCTTTTATTTGTTGAAATAGTTTTAAGGATGCAACATAGTTTTGCAGAGACAAAGGATAATTGCCCTGATACATATATATAATAGCTACGTTGTTATAGGAAGTTGCAATGCCTTGTTTATCATTTATTTGTTCGCGTATTTTTAAGGCGGCAAAATGGTTTTGCAGTGCTAAAGGATAATTGCCCTGCGCATCATAGATAAGACCTATGTTGTTATAAGAAGCTGAAGTGCCTTGTTTGTCATTTATTTCTTGACGCACTTTTAAGGCTGCAGTATGCATTTTTAAAGCTTCAGGATAGTTACCAATATCATAATAAACAAGCCCTAAGTTGTTATATGAATAAGCCATACCTTTTTTGAAACCAAGGCTTTGTGCTAATGCCAAAGATTGTTTGCCAAAGATTAAAGCTGTATCGAATTCGTTAATTAAAATGTATTCGCGGCATAACCTATAAAGGTGTATATCTTTAGTGGTATCTTCCTTATCAGTTTTAATAAGATTAGAAAGAGAATCTGTTTTTTGATTTTGGGCAAATAAAAAACTACTTATAAAAAAATAAAGAAGTAGTGATTTATTTTTCATAAAGTCAGCGATTAGCCTTTCTTCTTTTTCTTATCTTTTAAAAATGCCATGAGACCATCATTTACTTTGGTAAGTAGGGCCACTTGCTGACGCAGATGCTCAATTTCTTTATGCAGGGGGTCGTACTCGTTGGCAAGTTTGTAATCGATTTTTATTTTTAGCTTTTTTATTTTTTCTTTAAATACGGGTTTTATAATTTCCTGTTTATAGAGGTTATAAAGTTGACCGCGCGATATACCAGTTATATCAATTACCTCATCGATAGTGTAGCTACTAAAGTCTACTGCTTGTTTAAATATTTCGCCTTCTCTCATGATAGTTGTTTTGATTATTTAATTGTTGTTTTTATTAAGTTATTGTGGATTGATTATTTGAATGTTTGCTTGGGTGGCTTGTGGATCTACATCATGCAACCATGTTATGTTTTTGCTTTTGCCTACGGGCAATTCATCGGAAGGAAAAAGCATGTATTCGGTATCGGTGCGAAGTACCTGTTGTTGTGCATTTAAAAATTGTACTTGCAGTTGTATGTTTTTAATAGGATAGTTGCAGCGATTGGTTATTGTTACATCGCCACTGGTTTGGCCATTAAATACAATGCATTTTGAGGCAATGATGGGTATGTTGAAATTTGCTTCGGATAGAAGGGCGAGGCGGTGTAAATCATTGATTTCATTGGGAAAGGAAATTGTATTGTTACTAATGTTTAAAAAATTGTAGCTGTTTTTTATTTGATAACCTAAACCTTTTGGGATGACCAGAAATTTTATGTAGCGTTCGTCGTAGCTATATTTACCAGGTGTTTTTATGGTGGCGAAAACAAAATAATCGCCATTATCAAATTTTTGACTGCCGTAAACCTTGTAATCCTTTAAAACAGGTGTCGCTATAATTGGCGATACAGCTGCATAAAACTGAGGTGTAAAATCGTCCTCGTTAAAGCCACGGGTTTGTTTTAAGTCTTCTAAGAAATTTTTTACTACACGTTGTTCATTATAAAAATAGTTTACAGTAAAATAAATTATGCAGGCTACAAAAAGTGTGGCTACGCCAAGAGCGATTTTAGTACCGAGGGATGTTTTTTTGTTTTCAGTAGGCTCGCTAGTAAACTGGTTAATGCTAGTTGTTTTTGTTTGGGTAGTTTGTGTAAAATTTGTTGTAGTACCTAATAGTTTTTGTTTTTGCTGGACAAATTCATCGGGGGTGATGAGACCATTTTTGTGAAGATTGCTAAGGCGCTCAAGTGCTGTTAAGTTTTCATTACTAATGCCGCTTGTATTTTGGCTGGCAAGTAATTTACGTTTTTGTTCGGCAAATTCCTCTAAACTTATAAAACCCTGATTAAGCAGAGTACCCAATTTTTCTAACGAAGCAAGTGCATCGTTGCTTGTGAAGTTCTGTGATGATGATTGCAATTGTTTGGCGGGGTCGTTGGGGTCATCAAGCACAGCCCAAATAAGGGCTGCTATCCATCCAATGGTGGTCCACCCGGCAAAAATATTTAGAAACAATAATTGTTTGGCGTATGATTTTTTGCGGCTAATTATATAGGGTAGCATGTATAGCACTAAGCCAAATGCGATGACTACAATAATTATGAGTACAAAAAGTGCTTGCATGTTTATATTTAATTGTTGTTGTTTAGTATGTATATATTGGCATTGTTACAATCATTACAATTAGGTGTATTGCTGTTAAAACCTCGGCTTTCGCCGGGGTTAAGCTCGTTATCATCAACTACATAAATTTTGTTGGCTTTGATAATTTGATTTTTTTGATTTGTGTATTTTATTTCGGCTTCGATAAATTTTACGGGATAGTTTGCATTGTTTTTAATAACGCCTGTGCCCAGTACGCTACCATTATTTAGACGATATTGCCAATCAATAATTTGCAGATTGTTGGGAAGATCTTGTAATGCTTCGGTTTTTTGGAGGTCGGTGGCATCAGCGGGAAAAACAATTTTACCATCGTGAATGATGAGCAAGTTGTAGGTGTCGATTATTTTATATTGGTCGTAATTTTTTTGTACCAACACACCTGCCTGTTGACTAATCCATGCGCCTTTATTATTGTGCCCACTTATGTTGGCATATACAATATATTGATTGTTGTTTGCACGTTTTATGGTTTGTATGCTATAGTGAGCAATTTGTGGAAATATGCTTTGATTTGTTTCTGATATATAATTTGCCTGGGTTAGGTTACTATCTAAACTACCAGCTTGCACGCTGTTTAAAAACTGACGGGCGATTGCCTCCTCGCCATAAATGTATTTGGGCACTATATATAAATAACAGGTTAAACAAATTAGCATTACAAATACCATAATAATTGCCGAGACTATTTGTAATTTTTGCTTGGTTGATGGCTGAATTCTGACACGGGTTTCATTGCCCGTTAGTTTTTGTTTTTGTCCGTCGACCTCCTCGTCGGTTAAAATGCCATCTTTACGTAGTTGGTTTAATTTTTCTATTTGGGCAATGGTGCTATTGTTTATGTTGCTTTGTACTTCGCTCAGTTTTTTTTGTTTTTTAAAAGCCCAAATAAGTGCAATTACCCAACCTAAGAGAGTCCATCCTAATAATAAATTGAGAAAAAAAAGTTTGAGGAAAAAAGGTTTTTTGCGCGCAATAATGGTTGGCAAAAAATAAATTACCAATGATAAAAGTAATGCTGCAATAAAAATTGGCCAAGTTGTTGGTTTACTCATTACTTTGTGTTACTTATTTGCTATCGTTAGTAGCTGTTTTTACTGTGAAAGTAGTATCCATTACCAGCATTTGCCAGCTGTTTGTTGTAGCATTTTTTGATTTGTTTATATAATTAATAACATAGTATTTTGTTTTTGGCGATGTGAGCAGAGCATTGTACTTTTTTTGGTTTTCAACGGTATCTTGTTTTAATAATAGTTGACGTTGTGTTTCGGCTATTTGACGTAAAACACCATCGGCATAATCAATAACACTATCGAGTTTGCTAAACTGGATGTTTTGTGCATTGGTAACTTTTAAATAGGCTTGCGCGGCTTGCATAACTTTATCTTTATTGGTGATGGGTTTGCTGCAAGCAAATGCAAATAGCGATAGTACTAGGATGTTTTTTTTCATGTAGCTAATATAATTAATTGGTGTCGATTATTTTAAAGGTGGTATCCATTTCATAATTTATGGTGTTTCCTTCAAGGATGCCTTGTTTGTTTTTTGCACGGTGTTTATCGCTTATATAATAGTGTTTTTGTTTAGGGCCTGCTAAAAGGGCGTTTAATTGGTTTTGATATTGGGCAAGCTTGTCTTTAAATTTTGAATTGCCAGTGTCGTTTTTTTGATTGGCAATGCCCATTTGACTAAGTTGAGCCCGGATAGCAGACTGAACGCTATCGGCTTGGTGCTCGATTAAAATGGCTTCGCGCAGGTCTTCAATTTGTATATCTAAGGTGTCGGGGTACTCGTAAGCACTATCTAAGCTGCTGAAATTTATGTTTTGGTAACTATCGGGGTTGGGGAAATTAGCTTTTACGTACTGTTGTATGGCTTGTATAGCTTTATCGCGATTGCTTGTGGGTTTGTTACAGGCCATTATAAAGACAGATAGTAGTAAGATGGCTTTTTTCACCAAGTTTTTGTTTTTGATAAAGGTAAAAATTAAACAATTACTTAACAGAAGTTTTTATATTTTTTTGTACTTGTATGGAATGGTTTTATACCTTCATTTTTTTACTTGCCCAAAGAAATGAAGCAAAAAGCTGTTATTTATTTCTAAACTGTATTTCGTTAGGGATTGAAACGAAAATCCTTTTGCTGTAATCGGTCAAAAGATTGAAGTGTAAAGCCCGACGGCGCGTGTTTACAAAGCGCTGGAACGCCTTAAGAATGAGATTGCTTCGGGAATGCCCGTAATAACAATTTGATATGCAGAAAAGCCTGATTTATAAAACTTTAGGCGAAATTAATGGGTAAAAGCTGTGACTTGGTCTAATGTTTATTTTTGGGTTTATTATTTATACTTATATTCGTAAAACTGATGTAATTGTATGTTGAAGAAAGAGTTACTTTTAGAAATAAGGAATTTAGTTGTTGAATTTAAAACCGAAAGTGAAAAGGTTACTGCGGTTAACAATATATCTTTTACATTAAAGCAAGGCGAAACGATTGGGATTGTTGGCGAGTCGGGTTCGGGTAAATCGGTTAGCGCCTTATCGGCTATGGGCTTGATACCGGCTCCTCCGGGAAGAATCAGGTCGGGCGAAATTATTTATCATTCGAAAAGTAAAGGCGCGGTAGATTTAACCAAGCTATCTGCCGACGAGATGAGGCAACTGCGTGGCAACGAACTTGCCATGATTTTTCAGGAACCCATGACCTCGCTTAACCCCGTAATTACATGCGGCAACCAGGTAATGGAAGCCATTATGCTGCATCAAAAAGTAAGTAAGAAAGAAGCACATAGCAAAACGCTGGAGTTGTTTAAAAAAGTAAAACTTCCGCGTCCGGAACAAATTATAGATTCGTATCCACACCAAATATCGGGTGGACAAAAGCAACGTGTAATGATAGCTATGGCTATGAGTTGCAACCCAAGTGTGCTTATTGCTGATGAGCCTACCACCGCACTTGACGTAACCGTACAAAAAACCATACTTGATTTAATGCTTGAGTTACAGCGCGAGCAAAACATGGGCATTTTATTTATTACCCACGATTTAGGCGTTATTGCTGAGCTTGCCGATAAAGTGGTGGTTATGTACAAAGGCAAAATTGTGGAGCAAGGACCTGTACTGGATATTTTTAGTAACCCGCAACACCCATATACCAAAGGTTTATTAGCCTGCCGACCTCCTTTAGATAAACGCCTAAAGCACTTGCCTATCATAACTGATTTTATGGAGACTAATAGTGAGGGCAACATTATTGAAAAAGAACAAACGGTACAAGAGGCTATACACAATGCTGTAATTACAATTGAGGAGAGAGAGAGATGGCATGCAGAATTATATGAGAGGCCAAAGATTTTAGAGGTAAAAAACCTAAAAACATATTTTCCGATTAATAAAAGTTTTTTTGGAAAAGCCAGCGAGTTTGTAAAAGCTGTTGATGACATAAGTTTTGATGTATATGAAGGTGAAACGCTTGGCTTGGTGGGAGAATCGGGTTGTGGTAAAACAACGTTGGGCAGAACTATTTTACGTTTGGTTGAGCCAACCAGCGGATTAATTTCGTTTAAGAAACATGACATTACTACTGTACCCCAAAATGATTTACGTGCCTTGAGAGCTAATATGCAAATTATTTTTCAGGATCCCTACTCGTCTTTAAACCCACAAGCAACTATTGGCGATGCTATTATGGAACCCATGAAAGTACATGGTTTGTATAAGAGCGACAAAGAGCGTAAAGAAAAGGCGATGGATTTGATTAAACGTGTTAGCATGACCGAAAAACAATTTTATCGTTACCCACATGAGTTTAGCGGCGGACAAAGACAACGTGTTTGTATTGCGCGTGCGTTATCATTAAACCCGCAATTTATTATTTGTGATGAGTCGGTATCGGCACTGGATGTATCGGTGCAGGCACAAGTATTGAATTTGTTGAATGATTTAAAGAGCGAATTTAAGTTTACGTATATATTTATATCGCATGATTTGAGTGTGGTTAAATTTATGAGCGACCGTATGATTGTGATGAACAAAGGACAAATTGAAGAGATGGGTGATGCTGATGAGATTTGCGATAACCCACAAAGCGAATACACACAAAAACTGATTAACTCTATACCGAAAGGAAGGTTACAGGATATTTTAAATTCGATTGATAAAAAAAAAGAATTAGAGGTTTAGATGGCGTTTAAAGTTTATACTAAAACAGGCGATAAAGGTCAAACATCGTTGATAGGCGGCACTCGCCTACCCAAACAACATATACGCATTGAGGCTTACGGAACAGTTGATGAACTTAACAGCTGGATTGGTTTGTTACGAGACCAAACCATTGATGGCCGTAGTTTGAAAATTTTATTGGAAGTACAAGATCGTTTGTTTACCATAGGCTCGTTACTGGCTGCCGACCCCGATAAAAATAAAATGAAATTGCCCGATATAAAAGAGGAAGACATTGTGTTGCTTGAAAAAGAAATTGATGTGATGGAAGAGACCTTGCCCGAAATGAAAAATTTTGTGTTACCAGGTGGACACACCACAGTGTCTTACTGTCATTTGGCACGTTGTGTTTGCCGCCGTGGAGAGCGCGCCGTTTTGCGCGTTGCCGAAAATGAAAAAGTAGATGAGTTGGTTTATAAATATTTGAACCGCCTGTCGGATTATTTGTTTGTGTTATCACGTAAATTGGCGCATGATTTAAATGCACCTGAAACACCTTGGGTAGCTAGGGTTTAAATTTCCTTTTTATTTTAAAATAATACATTTGCAATCTGCAATTTAGCACCTTAACTAATGAAGAAAAAAAATATAGCCATACTGGGCAGCACGGGAAGCATTGGCACACAAGCCATAGAGGTTATTAAAGCTAACCCCGATTTTTTTTGCTGCGAGGTGTTGGTTGCCAACAGCAATGCCGATTTATTGACTGCACAAGCCATTGATGTGTTACCTAATGCAGTTGTTATTGCGGACGATACAAAATACCTGCAGGTAAAAGAAGCTCTTGCATCATACGATATAAAAGTTTTTGCAGGAGCTAAATCGGTGGAGCAAATTGTAGAGATGGAAAGCATTGATGTGGTGCTTGCTGCTATGGTTGGCTTTGCAGGTTTGCCATCTACCATACATGCCATAAAACATAAAAAACCAATTGCACTTGCCAATAAAGAAACCTTAGTTGTTGCCGGAGAACTGATTACCAAACTTGCTATGGAAAATGGTGTAAACATTTACCCGGTTGATAGCGAGCACTCGGCTATATTTCAATGTTTGGTAGGTGAGTTTGATAATGCGATTGAAAAAATTTACCTGACTGCCAGCGGTGGTCCGTTTAGAGGGAAGACCAGAAATGATTTATTAAATATTACTAAACACCAAGCACTTAAACACCCTAACTGGAGCATGGGTGCAAAAATTACGATAGACTCTGCCACGCTGATGAATAAAGGGCTTGAAGTAATTGAAGCCAAATGGTTGTTTAATGTAAAGCCCTCACAAATTGAAGTGGTGGTGCACCCGCAAAGCATTATACACAGTATGGTGCAGTTTACCGATGGCAGTATTAAAGCGCAACTTGGTTTGCCTGATATGAAGTTGCCTATACATTATGCCTTTAGTTACCCTGATAGAATTGCTACGCCTTTTGAGCGTTTTGATTTTACCAAATACCCGGCTTTTACTTTTGAGAAACCCGATACCGAAACTTTTGCCAACCTAGCACTTGCCTTTAAGGCAATAGACATGGGTGGTGTTATGCCTTGTATTTTAAATGCGGCTAATGAAATATCGGTGGATGCATTTTTGAAAGAGAAGATTAGCTTTTTGCAAATGAGCGAGGTGG
>Ga0207046_10067_pt1 | contig 28601 bp, 26 predicted proteins | sample Alteio_BWMinCont_66_FD_153303 | JGI IMG/M metagenome (GOLD analysis project Ga0207046, IMG submission 153303) | Enriched cells from forest soil in Barre Woods Harvard Forest LTER site, Petersham, Massachusetts, United States -... | ecosystem: Environmental > Terrestrial > Soil > Temperate forest >...
CCTCTTCATCAGCTCTTTGCTGAAGTGCAACCCGGCAGTAGGTGCAGCCACAGCTCCTTCCTGGCTGGCATAAACGGTTTGGTAGCGGTCTTTATCCGAATCCTTTACTTCTCTTTTAATATATTTTGGCAGTGGGGTTTCACCCAAGGTGTAAACAATGTTCTTAAATTCTTCGTAGGTTCCGTCGAAAAGGAAACGTAGGGTTCTGCCCCGGGAGGTAGTATTATCAATTACTTCAGCAACCAATTCATCATTGTCGCCGAAATAGAGCTTATTACCAATACGGATTTTACGGGCCGGATCTACCAACACATCCCACAGAAAACTTTCTTTGTTCAGCTCTCTCAATAAAAACACTTCAATCTTAGCCCCGGTCTTTTCTTTTCGGCCAAACAAGCGGGCAGGAAACACCTTGGTATTATTGATTATAAATACATCGTGGGCATTATAGTAACTCAAGATATCTTTAAACACTTTATGTTCTATTTTGCCTGTTTTACGGTGAACCACCATCAAACGGGCCTCGTCACGGTTTGGACTTGGGTATTCTGCTATTAATTCCTTTGGGAAATTGAAGTTAAATTCTGATAATTTCATGTTTAAAATATGTTACTTTTTGGTAAAAAGGGTGCAAATATAATGCCTCAATGGGCGTTTGTCAATAAAAATCTTTCTCCGAAAGGAATTTATCCCTTATAATGACGTTAGAACCGCACCTATGACTACTATTATCTTTGTTAATTAATGTTAATGCTTCAGAGTAAGTAAGGTTTTAGACGTTTAACCGGCCAAAAACCTTCATTTCTGCTTTTATCCCAGGGCTCGATATTTGCAGTAAAAAGTATTTCCAGGAATCATATTTATCAGATAATGAATGTTGTTGTATCGTTATTTAGGCTGATTAGGCTTTTTCACCGATAAAACCCTGCCTTTTACCGACTTTTCACTTTCTTGTACCTAATTGGGCTAACTCACTTTAGCCAAGTGATGTAGTTTTGCGTCATAAAATTAAAAATCATGGAAACCGTAGATATGCCAAAACATAATCACAATCGTGGAGGAAGAGCCTTAGGTGGCCTAATAGTTGTAGCAGTAGGTGTTGCACTGCTCCTCAAGCAAATGCACCTTTATATTTTTCCCCATTGGCTTTTTAGCTGGCCAATGCTTCTTATTGTATGGGGACTTTTTGTGGGTGCCCGGCATGGGTTCCGGGGTTGGGGAGGATGGCTTATTATAAGTCTTCTTGGGGTAATATTTCTCATACAGGATTACTTCCCCCAATATGAAATATCCGATTATATATGGCCTTTTGCCATTATTGTAATAGGTTTATTCTTGATAATACGACCTAAACGCCGCTTCGATTGGGAAGCTATGCATCATAAACATAGGGAACATCACTGGAAAAAATGGGAAAAATGGCAAAACTACAGTGGTTCAACCTCAAAAGGGGATGATTATATTGAATCTACCTCCATTTTTGGAGGAGCCCATAAAGTAATCGTATCGAAAAATTTTAAAGGTGGAGATATTGTAAATATTTTCGGAGGATGCGAAATTAATCTTACACAGGCTGACTTTACGGGAAAAGTAACCCTCGATATTGTTCAGGTATTTGGCGGAGCCAATATTATAGTGCCTACCGATTGGAAGGTAGTTATCAACTCCTCTTCTATTTTTGGGCAGGTAGATGATAAGCGACCCACCGCCCTGATTAAAGAAAATCCTGAAAAAACGTTGGTTATTGATGGCACCTCCATTTTTGCTGGCATCAGTATTCAATGCTACTAAGTTCGCTTAAAGATGTAATTGCATGAATTTCCCGTCTTCTAATTCCAGTCGCAATTTAACGCTAGTAAGTATAGCGCTTGCGCTGGTTTTTATAATCATTCAAACGTTGATTTTGGTTTGGTTTGGTGTCTCCGTGGGAAATTCCATTATCGACAGTGCTATCAGTAATGTGTTGCTTGCCGTTATTGCCTATTATTTAGGAAACATCCTTCGGTATTACCGGCCCACCACTAGTAGTTTCTTTTATGTTTTCATTTGGGATTTGGGCATATCAGGGGTGTGGTTTTTAGTAATAGACTGGATTCTTCCTTTCCTTATTAAAGATGCTTCGTATGCGGTTTTCCTCTATAAATCATCCCCGGTAAGGGTTTTTGCTGCCTTCCTCATTATCGGCTTAGCAGCTATGATTAATTGGGTGGTATATAGCTACGAAGAACAGCGCCAAAATGAAAAACGGAAAATGGAGGCTGAAAAACTTACGCGTGATGCGGAGCTGTTCAAACTGCGCAAACAACTGCATCCGCATTTTTTGTTTAATAGTTTGAATTCTATTAGTTCGCTCACAGTTTCAAGGCCCGAGGAAGCAAGACGGATGGTGCAGCAATTAGCCGATTTTTTACGAGGAACGTTGAAAACGGAAGAAGAATTGCAGGTTACCCTGGAAGAAGAATTAGAATTGCTTCAACTCTATCTCGACATTGAAAAAGTACGTTTCGGCCACCGGCTTGATACATTAATTGAAAAAGACCAAGCTTGTTCATCGGCTAAAATCCCCCAATTATTGTTGCAACCTATTGTAGAGAACGCCATCAAATTCGGACTTTATGATACTACCGATAAAGTGCTAATAAAACTGAGTGCAAAAAAAGAAAATTCCATTTTATCGGTCTCTGTTCAAAATCCTTTTGACCCTAATACGTCTACCAGCAAAAAAGGCACCGGATTCGGATTAAGTTCCATTTCCCGAAGGCTTTATCTTCTTTATGGACGAAATGACTTATTAGATACTCAAACCAATTTAAACACATTCATCACCACTGTTAAAATTCCCCAGCATGATTAAAGTGATTATTATTGATGATGAACCCCTCGCAAGAGACATGATAAAAGAATACCTGCATGCTTATCCTTTTATAAGTGTGGCAGGTGAATGTGGCGACGGATTTGAGGGAATAAAAGCCATAGCTCAATTTCAGCCCGACCTAATCTTCCTGGATGTTCAAATGCCTAAAATCAACGGCTTTGAAATGCTGGAGCTATTAAATCCTGCTCCTGCTGTAATATTTACTACTGCATTTGACGAATATGCCATCAAGGCATTCGATGCCCATGCTATAGATTATTTGCTGAAGCCTTTTAGCAAAGAACGTTTTGATAAAGCCATACAAAAATGGAAAGCCGAAAGCACCCAATCGAAAAATACAGCCACTACTCAACTGGAAGAAGCACTTCCCATTTCCGCTGAACAACACACCCGTGTGGTTGTTAAAACAGGAAATAATATTCGCATTATACCTTTCCAGGAAATTGAATACCTGCAAGCCGATGATGACTATGTAAAAATACATACTAAAGAGGGCTCATTTCTTAAAAAGAAAACCATCAGCTATTTCGAGCAAGCAATGGATCCTGCACAATTTGTAAGGGTGCACCGTTCCTTTATTTTGCAAGTTCACCAGGTTACACGCATTGAACCCTATGAAAAAGACGGGCATATAGCCATATTGAAATCGGGAGAAAAAATACCCATCAGCAAAACAGGTTATCCGAAATTGAAGTCTATTCTTGGCCTATAAATTAATCCCCTATGAGTACCGTGGAAGTATTTAAAACAAATGTTCTAAAAAAGCGATCGGCCAAAGCTATTATTGAAGAGATCGGCTTGCACCAGCCCGATTATAAATGCAACTTTGATTTAGAGGATTGCGATAAAATACTTCGCATTGAAAATGCAGGCGGGAATGTGGATGCACAACTTATTTTCAGCATTCTTGAAAGAAATAACCACCAAGGTGCTATTTTAGAATAGAATGTTTCTGCCGATAAAAACCCTGCATTTACCTACTTCTTCCATACCCATACCTAATTGTACTGGCAGTCTGCTTAATGCCAGATTAGTTTTGCATCATCAAATTTAAAATTATGAAGAAGCATAAACTATTACCTGTTTTATTATCTACCATACTGTCCTTATTTGCATGGGCAGCTAGGGCACAAATAACCATCGCCGGGAAAATTACTGACAAAGGCAAACCCGTACCTTATGCCACCATTTATATTAAAAATACTATCACAGGCGGACTTACCGACTCGTTGGGGTATTACAAAATACAATTCAACAAAAAAGAAAACATCACCATCATTGCTACTGCGCTTGGTTATGATACTACTACTTACAACCTTGTACCCGATACCAATAAAACCTACCGGGTTAATTTGTCACTGAAGGCTAATTCAAGTACGCTGGATGAAGTGGTTATAGCGCCCGGAGCCATTTCTGCTAATAACGACCGCAAGGTGGCTATGCTTACTACATTAGATGTATATACCACAGCAGGCGCTAATGGCGATGTGTTAGGCGCCATACAAACATTGCCGGGAACTCAAAAAAATCCTGATCAAACGGGGTTATTTGTACGCGGTGGCGATGCATCGGAATCGCAAGTGATTGTAGATGGAATGATTGTGCAAGATCCTTTCTTTAGCCCGGTGCCCGGTGTTGCACAACGCAGTCGCTTTGGGCCATATGAGTTTAGCGGAATCTCTTTCAGTAGCGGAGGATATAGCGCACGATACGGCCAAGCACTTTCGGGTATATTGGATTTAACTACCAATGATATGCCTGAAAAATCTACCATAAATGCCAATATTAACATGGCAGGAATAGGCTTATCCGGCGACAAAGTATGGTCGCATTCTTCTATTGAAGGAGCTATTAATTACACCAACACGCAGCCTTTCTATGGCCTCATGGAAACAAATATTGACTTCTATCAACCCCCTGTCGGAATTGGAGGTTCCGCCCGTTATGTGTGGACCAACAATAACGGCGACATATTAAAAATTTCGGGAAATTATAACCAATACAAAAGCGGAACGGATGTAATCAATCCTGATCAGCCCGATACTACGCTGGCTTTCAACTTGAGAAACTATTACACTATGGGTAGTCTTTTCTACAGGCATTTTTTAAATGAAAAAACCTTTTTAACTATTTCATCATCCTATTCACAAAATGGAGACTCTGTAAAATGGGGAAGTGAAGTCTTCAACAAGCAGGACGAACGCGAACAGGCAAGAATAGAACTGGACAAATTTTTCTCAAAGAGTTTGTCTTGGTGTATTGGTGCCGATGTTCAGCGTTATTTTGAAAAACAACAATACGATTCCGTCAATCTTTCATTTGCTGAAATGCTAAGTGCAGGATATACGGAAGCCGAGTGGAAACCTGTAAATTGGTTCGGGTTAAAAGCAGGGGTGCGCTATGAATATAGCGAGATTTTAGCAAAGAGCGATGAAGCTCCGCGCATCTCTGCCGCCATTCGTTTAAACAAATACGGACAAATATCCGGAGCTTATGGTATGTTTTACGAAGACCCGACAGACAAATATTTTCTCTTTGGCCACACACAAGCTAATTTCCAGGAAGCTACCCATTACATTCTCAATTACCAATACATGAAAAATGATCGCACTTTCCGTGTAGAAGGGTATTATAAATCATACAACGATTTAGTGAGAGAAATTACAGAAGGTCCTTATTACCCCAATCCATATCGACCATTTTACTGGCCTATTAATAATACTGGTTATGGATATGCAAAAGGGTTGGATGTGTTTTGGAGAGATAAAAAATCCATCAAGAATTTCGACTACTGGATATCCTATAGCTATATCGATACTAAAAGGCTTTATGCCAATTATGTTACTGAAGCCACGCCCAATTTTGTGTCGACAAATAATCTAAATATTGTAACCAAATATTTCTTCGAAAAACCCGGAATCAATATTTCGCTTACCTACGCATACGCTTCGGGAAAACCTTATTATAATCCTGAGAATACTACCTTTTTGGGAGATGTTTCACCCGCATATCAAGACTTATCAGCCAGTTTAAGTTACTTATTCCGAACTAAAAAATTGTTTGGCGTATTCTATGTCGGAATAGATAATTTAACCAACAACCAAAATATTTTAGGGTATTATTATTCTGATAATGGCAATGTGAGAGTGCCTATTGTACCTGCACTTTACCGTAGTTTCTTTGTAGGCGTATTATTATCTTTAACCCCGTATAAAAAAGACGAACTTTAATTCTTAAAAACCATGAAAAAAACACTTTTTATTCTTACCATTGGATTGGCTTTGTTGGTAACAAGCCAGGCAAAATCTCAATCGATTGATGCACAACTGGCACAAACTGATTCCACTTTCGATTCAGCTAAAACATTTCCGCAATTGCTGTTCGCAAGTAACCAATTTAAACTAATTGCAAAACAAAATCCTGGATACTGGCTGGCCAATTACTATGCCGCATGGAGTATTGCTGTACTTTCTTTCCGCACACCTCAACAGGACAACAGAGATCCTATGCTTGACGAAGCAGATGCTTTCTATCAAAAAATACAATTGATGGATTCAACCAACGATGAAGTGGCAACCCTTGGAGGAATGCTGGCACAAGCAAGACTTTCTGTCGCTCCTCTAACCCGGCATAGTAAATACGGAGCTATTGCCAGTGCATATTTCGCTACAGCAAAAAAACTTAATCCCAATAATCCGCGCATATATTATTTAGAGGGCAATTCACTTTTCTACACGCCTGCATTATTTGGTGGCGGGCCTGAAAAAGCACTGCCACTATATGAAAAAGCAGAATCATTATTCCTTAATGATAGCAAGGACATTCACAAACCACATTGGGGAAAACTCGTGAATGAACAAATGATGCAACAATGCAAACACAAAATAAAAAAATAAATTTCAACCGGAAAAATAGTTCGAATTTATGACCAATACCATTCTTCAAACCCAGCATCTCAGCAAAACATTCTCCTCGGGAAAAGGGAAAAAGAAAAAACAAGTAGAAGCTGTAAAAAGTGTTGACCTAGAAGTGAAGGAAGGAGAAATATTCGGCTTCCTGGGGCCGAACGGGGCCGGTAAAAGCACTACACTGAATATACTTACCACGCTGTTGCCGCCCACGAGCGGCAAAGCAACTGTTACAGGTTTTGACTTACTTAAACACCCACAAAAAGTAAGACAACAAATTGGATATGTTTCACAAGCGGGGGGTGCCGATACGTTTGCTAATGCCTCTGAAAACCTTATGCTGCAGGCCCGTTTATATGGAATGGGTAAAACGGAATCGCAAAAAATTGCCAAGGAATTAATTGAACGTTTCCAGATGAGTGAGTTTGCAACTCGTGAAGCGAAGACCTATTCCGGTGGACAAAAAAGAAGGTTGGAACTAGCGCTGGGAATTGTGCATCGACCCAAATTAGTTTTCCTGGATGAGCCTACCACAGGGCTTGATCCGCAGAGCAGGGCCTATTTCTGGGAAGAAATAAAACGCCTGAAACAGGAAGGAATGACGGTTTTTTTAACAACGCACTACCTGGAGGAAGCGGATAATTTATGCGACCGTGTAGCCATTATCGATCACGGAACGATTGTAGCGCTTGATACGCCCATGCAGCTAAAACGTGAAACAGGAGGAGAAAGCATTACACTTGAATTTAAAGATATTGGTAGTTGTGAACTGATGTCAGATAAATTCAAAACGATGCCGTTTACACGCAATGTTTTTACACAAGAAAATAAATTGTATTTATTTGTAGAAAACGGAGAAAGCCTGATTGCAGAGGTATTGCGGATATTGGATAAAGAAAATATTCCCATACAAACTATAGGGCTTTCAAGACCATCACTCGATGATGTATTTCTGCAAAAAACAGGCCGTTCACTCAGGGAAGGAAAAAGCTAATTTGGTAATGTGCTGATTTGATAATTTGATAATGAATATCAAATCTCCACATTCCATAATCATTATCAAATAACCGAATTATCAAATCATCAAATTAATAATATGAATATTTTAAAAGACATCTGGTTACTTTTTATACGTCACTTTAAAAAAAGCATGCGTTCACCGGTGTGGCTAATTATGGGGCTTATGCAGCCTGTGCTTTACCTGGTGCTTTATATGCCCTTGCTAAAAAATATGGGCAATGCAGCTATGCCTACGGGCGAAGTAGTACGCATATTTGTGCCGGGTATGCTTGTAATTATGGCTATGGGTATGCTTTTTGCGGGATTCAGTTTTATTGATGAAATACGCCAGGGGCTTATTGCACGCTGGCTTGTAACACCCACCACCCGCGTAGGAATCATTATGAGTTTGGTATGTAGCCAAGTGCTCATCCTGGTTTTACAATCTTCTCTCTTACTTGTTATTGCTTTGTTCCTCGGACTTCACGTTCCAATCATCGGGATATTATTAACAATTATACTCATTCTGCTGATTGGTATTACCATGTCCTGTTTTTCGTATGCCATTTCCATTTCGGTAAAAGATGAAGGCGTACTAGCCTCCATTACACAAACTTTTTTTCTGCCACTTATGTTATTATCTGGCATTATGTTACCTATTGCATTTGCACCGCATTGGATGCAGGTAATGGCCAAGTTCAATCCTTTTTATTATGCTGTTGAGGCTTCGCGGAGTCTGTTTGCAGGCAATTATGCAGATATGATAATACTAAAAGGTTTTGCTGTTGTTGTGCCATTTACACTGTTCTCAGTATGGATGGCTGTCCGTTCACTAAATAGAATGTCTATATGAAAATGATACTTCCCCGTACCCTTTACAGTTCGGTAGCAGAGGGATACATTATCAAAAAAGGAAAGCTCATCTATTCAGAAATAGAGATACATACTTCTTCTAAAAAAGTGTGGGATATATTTTCAGATTTTGCAAAATACCCGGAATGGAACCCATTCATCAAATCACTGAAAGGTACTCCGGCAGAGGGAAAAACAATAGAAGTATTTTTACAACCTCCGGGAAATAAAGGTATGTTATTTAAACCGAAGGTTCTGAAATTTGAAACGGGAAAAGAATTTCGATGGATTGGTAAATTGATGGGAGGAGGCATTTTCGATGGAGAACATGCCTTCATTTTAAAAGATAATGCCGACGGCACATGTACCTTTATTCAATACGAAAGGTTTCGTGGCGCATTAATTCCTTTTATGAAAAAAATGCTTAAAGGTCCTACCCTATCAGGCTTCCAACAAATGAATGAGACGCTAAAAAGAAGATGTGAAGGTGAAATGGATATTCACGTTTAAAACAATTCTAATATTTTTTTTGCCAGAGTAGCCGAAATTTTTTCATTCGATTCATGCGTCCAGCCGGCGATGTGAGGGGTCAGCACTACCCTATCACTTTCCGTTAAATACCCGAACGATTCTGGCAACTTACTTTTATCCAATCCTTCAAACGAGAGGCTTTCATATTCCAGTACATCTATACAAGCGCCCAGCACCTTGCCTGATTTCATACAGGTTACAAGGTCATCTGTCTTAACCTGCTTTCCCCGTGAGGTGTTAATGAAATAAATATTTTTTTTAAAATTTTCAAGAAAGGGACCGTCTATAATATACTTTGTTTCTTCAGTCAATGGCAGGTGTATGCTTAACACATCAGTCTTTTCAAAAAGCGTTTCGAGTGTTGATTCCTTTATGAATCCATCGGAGTAATTCTTCTTATATTTATCATAGGCCAGCACGGTACAATCAAATCCTTTTAACCGTTGCGCAAATGCGCTACCCATATTTCCATAACCAATTATCCCTACTGTCTTACCTTGTAATTCCACACCACGATTGCCTTCGCGAATCCATATACCATCGCGCACTTGCCTGTCTGCGCGACAAATGTTGTTGAATAAACAAAGTAACATCCCCAGTGCATGCTCACCCACTGCATCGCGATTACCTTCTGCAGAAGGAAGACATTTTATTCCCTTGCTCTCTGCATAAGGTACATCAATGTTTTCCATACCCGCCCCCGCACGAGCTATGAATTTAAGCTTGGTGCCTTTATCAATTAATTCTTTATCGAGCTTAATGCGGCTGCGGATAACTACTCCATCAAAGTTGGGTAGCTCCTCCCCTATTTTTTCACGGCTCCATTCATATTTCAAATGGCAACTAAATCCTTTTGCTTCTAACTCCTTTTGCAGCAGCGGATGAACGGAATCGATAAAAAGAATGTTTACGGATGGCATAATTGCTTTCTGCAAAAGTAAGTCATTTCGCATTATCTATATCCATTTCAGGCATATAGCTTACCTTTGTGCTATGAAAAAACCAGGCATCGTACTTGTTTTGCTGTGTGTTACCTATCCTATTTTGCTAAAGGCCGGGGGAATTGAAAACGGTTTCAAAGCCTTATCTGTCTACGATTATTTTAAAGCAAAAATCGTATTTACCAAGGAGGTGAAAAGCAAAAATGATTATGCTGCCGCTACATACGGATTAAGCATCCTGGCATCGCGACGCGATAATCACTTTTACAATTTAGATACTGCTTATAAATACATTCTGGAAGCAAAAAATGCCTTTCCTACAGCTCCCAAAAAAGAAAAGCAAAAATGGAAACCCCTCGGAATTGATTCACTCCATATTGTTCTACTAAAAGACAGTATCGAATATAATGCTTATGCCATAGCTGCACTTCACAATACCATGCAAGAGTATGCCCACTACATTAGCACCTACTCTGCTTCGGCAAAAATACCCCAGATTATAAAGTTGAGGGATCTGCTTGCCTTTGATATGACAAGCAAAGAAAATACCTACCAGTCCTACAAAACATTCATGGAAACCTATCCGCAATCACTGGAATTTGATGAGGCTAAAAAGCGATATGAGATATTGCTGTTTCAAACGCTCACGGCAGAGCACAACGTTAAAAGCTATGTTGATTTTATAAGCGCATATCCCCAAAGTCCTTATGAAAGAGCATCGGAAGATTCTGTTTACAGGCTTTCAACAACGCATCAACAGATAGACGAGTACCGTGCTTTTGTGAAACAATATCCTCACAACAGAAACGTGCAGGATGCATGGAGAAAAATCTACGCCATGTATACGATGGATGGCAAGCCGGAAACCTACCAGCGTTTTCAAACAACTTATCCCGATTATCCTTACCTGCAACATGCTGATAGCGATATGATACTTTCGAGAACCGTTTTCTATCCTGTTAAGCAAGGCGATAAATGGGGTTATATTGATAGTACCGGAAAATTGCGTATTCCATGTAAATACGAATGGGACGATACGGCCTTCTTCGATGGGCTGGCAACCGTAGCGCTTAATGATAAAATAGGATTCATAAATAAACGTGGAGAGTTGGTGATACCATGTATTTATGAGGAAGCCGACCACTTTTATAAAACTATTTCGATTGTAAAAAAGGGCGGACTTTATGGCATTATATCGAGCATAGGCCAGGTGATGGTTCCTTTCGAATACCAGGAAATACTGGAGTTTTCCGAGGGTTATGCCGAAGTGGAAAAAAATAATCTTTTTGGATATATCAACTTATTGGGCGATGAAGTTATTCCTGCTAAATACCTCGATGCACTGGACTTTTCGGAAAGATTGGCCAGCGTTGAAAATGCCTCGAACAAATATGGCTATATCAACCACCAGGGAAATGTGGTAATCCCTTTCAACTACGATTGGGCAGACCGCTTTAACGATAGTTTGGCAAAAGCAAAAATGAATGGGAAATTTGGGGTGATAGATATGCAAGGAAATAGTTTATGTCCTTTTAATTATGATAACCTGGGCGATTTTTCGGAAGGATTTATGATGCTTGTACAAGGCATTAACATTGGATACTGCGACCCGAGAGGAAATATAAAAATTCCATTGAAGTATGAATTTACACCTGATTTACTAGTGGATGGAAACTTCCGAAATGGGTATGCAAAAGTTCAACTGCGCAAAAAAAGAGGCTTCATAGATACACTCGGAAAGCTTATCATTGCTTGCAAATACGATGATATTTCATATTTTGCTGATGGGCTTGCACCCGTGTCGCTGAATAAAAAATGGGGATACATTAATGAAAAAGGAAAGCTCGTTATTCCTGCCAAATATGAATTTGCTTATCCCTTTTCGGATAGTCTCGCACGGGTAAAAATAGATGGCTTATATGGTTACATTGGTTTAGACGGAAAAATGGTTATCGATGCCCAATACAATCAGGTAAATGATTTTAAAAACGGCTTGGCGCTGGTTATGAAAGATGGAAAATATGGGCTGATTGATAAAACTGGGACAGCTATTGTACTCTGCATTTGGAGTGATGTTAAATTTATGTCTCAACGAGATCCATCGGGCCAACGCTGGTTGTTAAAAGTTACCATGAACAATAAAATGGCTTACTACAATTTGACGACGCGCCGTTATTTATGGGAAGAAGATGGGTTTGGTAATTAACAGCTGTCATGCCGAACTTGTTCCAACATCTCAATTATACATATATCTCGACTATTAGTTGCGACCCTGAAACAAGTTCAGGGTGACAACCACACTACCGAAAAAATGGCACAAACCAGCTTCCGACCTATGCATTCACCAACTTATCTTTCGGAACCCTGTTGAGGAGAATAAATCCGAATACGAACAGCGATAGCAGGAAAGCTATGGAATTGCGCATATCGTGGGTAAAGGCATATACCCATCCATAAAGGAAAAGGCCAAGTACACTACCCACATTTTCGCATACATCATAAAAGCTGAAGAATGAAGCATGGTCTACTGTATCGGGCAGCATTTTAGAATAGGTAGAGCGTGACAATGCCTGTACTCCGCCCATCACCAATCCTACAAAAAAAGCAAGTACATAAAACTGGGTGGCAGTATAAGTAAAATATGCTCCTACGCAAACACAAGCCCACACAAATATGGCCCATTTTAGCATGTACACATCGCTTTTCTTTTTTGCGACATATGAAAAAATGTAAGCCCCGCCAACTGCTACAAATTGTATGATCAATATAGTCGGTATTAATTGACCGGCGCCCAAATGCAGCGTATTTGACCCAAATAAATTAGCTACAAGCATAATGGTACGTACACCAGTATTGTATACAAAAAACGCAATGAGAAAACGTCTTAATCGCTTGGTTGTTTTAAGAATGTTCCAAACCTTTACAAGCTCTTCGTATCCTTTCCAAATATTGCGTACAGCTTGCTTCTTCACTTCTCCAAAAGGGTTGGTGGGCAAATAATGAAAAGCTATTTGTGCAAATGCAATCCACCAAACACCAACAGTTATAAACGACCAGCGCGTGGCCATTCCAACAGCACTGGGACCACTAAACCCAAACCATTGTGGTTTTTGCACCATCACCAAGTTAATGATCAATAACAGCGAACTGCCCACATAGCCGTAGGCAAAACCCTTTGCACTAACACGGTCCTGATCCTGCCGGTCGACAATTTCAGGCAAATACGCATTATAAAACACAATGCTACCCGCATAGCCTATGCAGGCGAATATTACCATGCTTATGCCAATCCACAAAGCTGATGCCGTGAAGAAGTACAATAGGCTGCAAGCCAATGCGCCCATGTAGCAAAAAAATTTCATGAATATTTTTTTATTGCCACTATAATCGGCAATGCCCGATAACAAAGGCGATACGGCTGCAATTACCAAAAAAGCAAATGAAAGTGCATACGTGTACAACGCATCCGGAAGAAAAGAAAACCCAAGAAAGCTTACTGTGTTGAAGCCTCCTGAATTAGTAACTGCTTCGTAATAGATTGGGAACAGGGTAGACGTAATTACAAGGTGATACACCGAGTTAGCCCAGTCGTAAGATGCCCAGGCGTTAATTACCTTCTTATCTCCCTTTTTAAACGTCATTTTATATTGTGCAAAAGTATGCAATAAATGTTATCTGCCTATTTTGTTAACCTATTCTTCACATTACTCCGTTATAACTCTTATTTTTACACTCTCAATATATATTTCTATGCCAACCCTCTCCATCATAATTCCCGTTTACAACGAAGCAGCAACTATTGAAAAATTGCTGGATAAAGTAGTAGATGCACCTATTGGGTTTGATATGGGTAAAGAAATTATTATTGTGAACGATTGCTCGAAGGATGATTCGCTTGCCATTTTAAAGAATTATGTTGAAAAGTTTAACCAGCGCCGCAATACACTTGCAACACCCGTCGGAATTGTTTTGCATAGCAAAGAAAAAAATGAAGGCAAGGGAGCAGCTATCCATACAGGGATTGCCACTGCTACAGGTGACTATATTATTGTACAGGATGCCGACCTGGAATACGACCCGCGCGAATACACACTTCTTTTAAGGCCCATAGTAGAAGGATTTGCCGATGTGGTATATGGTTCGCGATTCATGGGTGGAAAACCTCATCGCATGCTTTTCTTTTTGCATTCAATGGGAAATAAATTCCTCACGTTTTTATCCAATATGTTCTCTAACCTCAACATGACAGATATTGAAACCTGCTACAAACTCTTTAAAGCAGACATCATAAAAAATATAAAATTAAAAGAAAGGCGTTTCGGCTTTGAGCCTGAAATTACCGCCAAAATAGCCCGTGTAAAAGGCATCCGAATTTATGAGGTGGGTATTTCATACTATGGCCGCACCTACGAAGAAGGCAAAAAAATAAATTGGAAAGACGGCTTCCGCACACTTTGGTGCATATTGAAGTATAATGTATTTTCCAAATAGCCGATAGCCATTAGCTATAGGCCATCGACCATTTTGTCAATACTTCATCAGCACACGGTGATCTTCGTGTGCATCGCGGGTCTTGGGGTTCAAATAAGGCCAACTCAATAATGTTGGAGAATGGCTATAATACCTGCCAATAATAGAAATAGAAGGATTAACATTTTCAATCTCTTTGATGCATGAAGTGTCGGCAAGTATATATGTTTTACCCGGCACTAAATACGATTGGAGATTCTTCTCATCTACCCCTTCTGCTATCTGAAAATCGCTGTAAAACTGCATCGCAAAACCATGATAATCTTTATATATCAACAATTGAGAACCCTCAGGAGCCTTGCCATTTAATTGTTTGGCGATATAGGAGCCTGTTTGATAGGTGAGTAGTTCGGGATAGAAATAAGTGTTGAAGAGGAATGTTAGCGTAATGAATGGTACTATAGTTACCAGTAGAACCCCCATGTTCTGGTCCGGTTTTGATGAAAAAAGAATATATGCGAAACAAGCCAGCGATAATGCGATAAGCACCGGAAACATAGGAGGAGCAGGGAAAATAAGTAATACGATTAAAAATGCAATGGCATAAATTACCAGCATCAGGAAAATATCGATTCCATAGAAAACCTTGAATAATGCAGGTCTTGTAGCAGCTGAAAATTGTTTATCGAGGTAATTAGCAGTCATTACAGCTGCTAACGGATGAATGGCAAATGTGTAATGCGGCAACTGGTATTTGGAGCGTGACAGAAAAATTAAAATCAGCAAAAAGCCTGCAAGGGTAATGATTTCAGTATCTTCAGGGGTTCTATAGTTTTTGATTTTATTTTTTATTTCAGTAAACAAAGCCGGAATAAAAAACACGCACCAGGGTGCAAAGCTCCATAGGAAGCTATGATACAGGAAAAACGGATCGGGATTATTGTTCCAACTGCTTTCGCCGGTAATTCGACCAAAGCTTTGTGTCCAGTAGAAAAAACGTAGTCCAGATGTGCCTGTGCGGTCATACATCACCTTTTCAGGGTGCAAATCAAATTGCTCGTAAAGCCCGTAACTCATAGGAATCAACACTACTGCAATCATCAAAACAGCAAGCAAATATTGCCAACGGAAAAAACTTTTCCATTGACGCTTATATATAAATTCCGCAGCAAATGCAGTTACAGGGATAATCAGTCCTATGGGCCCCTTGGTCATCATAGCAAGCCCCACTCCTACCCCACCCAACAAAATATTTTTCAGATTTAGGGAACGATTAAATTCAGCTAACTGCCACATCGAAAACATTACCCAACCCGTAAGCATAGTATCAATACGCACATCGCTGGTCATTACGTACGAGGCCATACACGAAGCCATAATTAGTGCAGCCATTTTAGCCGCTTGTTCCGAATAAAAAATACGAGCATACCGATACGTGGAATAAATACCCAATGCCAGGCAGAGCACTGATGGTAACCGGTAAGCCCAATCGTGTATCCCGAATAGTTTGTAAGCCAGGCAAGCCGACCAAAATACGAGTGGAGGCTTATCTAAATAATCTTTCCCGTTTAAATATAATTCGAGATAATGCCCCGATTGGAACATCTGTTTGGATAACAAGGCATAGGTAGACGAATCTACATCCATGAGCGTAAGGTGCATGCCCATCCAGTAAATAATGGCAAGAACAGCAAGAGAACTATAAAAGAAACGGTTGAATGCTTTTGGGTTCATACCAGAAAATGAGTTGTAAAGGTAAAAGTAAAACTATGAACTTCGTATTAGGCTGATGACTTTGTCATGCTGAACTTGCTTCAGCATCATATCCTAACAAAACTTATTATTTGAGACCCTGAAACAAGTTCAGGGTGACAATCTCCTGTTACAAAAAACAATATATCAGTTAACATTTCTCTCAAAAAGTAATTTTTCCGCTTAAGGGAAAATTAGTCGAAAATGCCGTGTACGTAAGTGTGCAGAAAGAAAGAGTTGTTGTGCCATCCTTGTTTTGAGCCACATAAACCTTGCCGCCTGAATTGACAGTGTATTGCGTAAAATTCCCTAATACAATAAGTACAGAAAACTTTTTATAAGAATTATCAATAAAATCCTGTTCGTCTCCATCCGTAGTATATACCCCATTTACAGGCACTATGTTGAAATAAATATTCAGCTCTTCAGATCCGCTCATATCAGAAGCTTGTATTCCATAACTCCCAAAGCTGGCATTACCTGCGCCGCTGATATAAAACATGGTCCATGCAATGCGATTATCAGTTACCACATTATTTGTCAACGAACATGGAGCAGAATCGGGTGCGGGATAAGGTACCGTATATTTATAATTCCCTGAAACGGTATATCCGTATTCATTTGCCACATAGCATTTGAAATAATAGGTAGAATCGGGATTTATAGGAATAACAGCCTGAAATAAACCCTGCCGGTTTAGCGCGCACCCAACCTGGTTGGAAGTAATATCAAAATTAGGCTGATTACTGTATGCAAATCCGTTATATTCTACGGGCGATGCCCCCTGTTTGGTAACCTGACCCACTATAAGAATAGAATCTTGCCCATAAGGAACGGCTGACACAAACGAACACGAAGGCAAAGCATCGTTATAGTTTTTAGAGCATCCATTCAGCATTATTATACCGGCCGCGATAAAAAGAAAAAACAATTGTTTCATTTGCAAAAGTTTTTATAAAAATGCGATAGATAGATACGGTTTTATAAACGGAAGTGCAGTGGAAGTACCCGTAATACTTATGTTTTTTCCGCAGCCGGCTTCAATAATCAGGCTTTCACCAAGCTTGTACCTTAATCCTATCCTGGGTAACACGGCCAAAAGCCAATAGTTATCTCCGGTGGTAGATGCATCTATCAAGCCTTCAGCATAATACTGTTCCGCAATAGTGATGGTATAAAAATATATATCTAATCCAATTACCGGCGAAAGTTTTCTGTGTTTTAAAATATTGAAATCACTCGTTACTCCTGACGAAAATATAGAGTAACTATGTATCACTTCATACCCCGGTAAAAACTGGCTTCCGATTGCAAAGGTGCGAAAAGTGTCGGCAGTAGGTCTCATCACAGCATAACCAAACGCCACACCAATCTGATAAAATGCATCCTCATCATTAGGCATTTTATAAATGACTTCCAGCGAAGGGCTGGTCTTAAATAAATAACTGTTAAAACCCGTGGAAAGAATTGCGGATGGCTGAATAACCCATTGGCTGATTGCCTGGGTTATCGAACAAAACGTTATGACAACTACAAGTAAAAAATGTTTCAAAAGATGTTTATTTAGTTTGCGAATATAAATATTTATTGGAGCCTGACAGGCAAATAAAATTATATTTGTTGAATAAAGAAATAATGAAAAAGCGTGAAACAAAACTTGAAGGGTGGGAAATTACTGTAATTGGAATTTCCATTATTGTCTTAATAATAATTACAAGTTTCGAATTAATATGTAGTTGTTTAACTAGCCGTTATCCTGTAATATTTTCAATTTTAGTCGGCTTATCAACAGGTATACTATCGGCATTGACCATTTTTTATGCTCAGAGATGGTACAGAGATAAAAAATTATTTGATTTTTATTCGAAAATTGAGGGTTTGTATAAACGTATAAATATAGGGCAAGATAATACCGGTGAAGCAGAATGTGAAAATATGCGAAGTCAAAATAATGATTTAGAAATAAAACTTTCCTACAAAGGAGAAAACATTTTTACAATTGATGCAAAATACTGGAAGCATGAAAATGCTAGCGTTAATGCAACAATTGAATTTAATGAAAGCAATAAAATGGTTGCAAATGGTTATTACCATTACGTTTCAGGAAAAAGTTTTTTAGGGCACTTTGGTAGATACACGATTTACTTTAATTATAAAGAAGACAATAACAAAATTCTAGCATTATACCATCACTTATTTCCTCGTGATCTAATATATAATCCAGACAACAATAGGGGGTGGGAAGTATGGGAAAAGCAACCTATCCAATAACAAAACATACCCGTTTTTAGCCGTTATTTCCGTAATTATTTCTAAATAGCCTACCTTTGCAGCCCTTTTGTAGAAAATGTTTCAAGAATATGATGTAATAGTAGTAGGAGCAGGGCACGCAGGATGCGAGGCGGCTGCCGCAGCAGCGAATTTAGGTTCGTCTGTTTTGCTTATTACTATGGACATGACTAAGATTGCGCAGATGTCGTGCAATCCTGCTATGGGTGGCATTGCCAAGGGACAGATAGTACGTGAAATTGATGCCCTTGGCGGATATTCAGGCATTGTGAGTGATAAAACGGCTATACAATTCCGTATGCTGAACCGCTCCAAAGGCCCCGCCATGTGGAGTCCGCGCGCACAAAACGACCGCGCACTCTTTACACTCGAATGGAGAAAATTATTAGAAAATACACCTAACCTCGACTTTTTCCAGGATATGGTGAAAGGCCTTATCATTAAGAATGACAAGGTTTACGGCGTTGTTACCGGCTTAGGAATAGAAATTAAATGCAAGTCTGTAGTGCTGACCAATGGCACCTTTTTAAATGGACTTATTCACATAGGAGAAAAACAATTTGGTGGCGGCAGGGCAGGGGAGAGGGCTGCAACCGGCATTACGGAAGACCTGCTTAAACTGGGCTTCCAGAGCGGGCGCATGAAAACAGGAACCCCTCCGCGTATTGATGGGCGCTCGATTGATTACTCCAAACTTGAAGAACAAAAAGGCGATGAAGAGCCACAAAAGTTTTCGTACCTGCAAGAAATAAAACCTCTGCAAAAGCAACGGAGTTGCTGGATTACTTATACCAGCGATGAAGTACATGATATTTTAAAAACCGGTTTTGAAAAGTCGCCCATGTTTGCCGGACGCATTCAAGGGGTAGGACCGAGGTATTGTCCTTCGATTGAGGACAAGATAAATCGGTTTGCCGACAAAGAACGTCACCAGCTTTTTATTGAACCCGAAGGATGGGATACAGTGGAAGTTTACCTCAATGGATTCTCAACATCGCTTCCGGAAGACGTGCAATACGCCGCTTTGAAACGAATTATTGGATTAGAACGCGTTAAAATGTTCCGGCCGGGGTACGCGATAGAATATGATTACTTCCCTCCCGATCAGCTGTCTAATACACTGGAAACGCGTCGGGTTGAAAATCTCTATTTTGCAGGTCAAATTAACGGTACTACTGGCTATGAAGAGGCTGCTTGTCAGGGTATTATGGCTGGAATTAATGCCCATTTAAAGGTGCAAAAAATGAAACCTTTTGTACTTTCCCGCTCACAAGCATATATCGGAGTGCTGATTGACGACCTCATCACAAAAGGTACCGAAGAACCATATCGTATGTTTACCTCAAGAGCCGAATTCCGGATTTTGCTCCGCCAGGATAATGCAGATATCCGTTTAACCCCCTTAAGTTATGAAATGGGCTTGGCATCGAAAGAACGTTTTGAACGGGTAAGCGATAAAATGAAAAAGAGCAAAGAATTAAATAAATATTTCAAAGAGACTACCATTTCCCCGGAAGAAGCAAACCCATATTTAAGTGAAATTGGATCGATGGAAATCTCTCAAAAAGTAAAAGCTTATTCCATTTTGTCGAGGCCCGATGTTACTATAAACGGATTAGCGAATTCTTCTGAAGCTATAAAATCTTACTTGGAATCTTACGATACGGAAACTATTGAGCAGGCCGAAATTGAAATGAAATATACTGGTTATATTATCAAGGAACAGGAAACCTCCGATAAAGCTGCTAGGCTAGATGATTTAATTCTGCATGATAGTTTTGATTACCATTCCCTGAATTCCCTATCTATAGAAGCTCGTGAAAAGCTAAGCAAATTCCGTCCTAAAACCTTAGGGCAGGCATCTCGTATCAGTGGGGTAAATCCTTCCGATATTTCTATTTTGATGGTGCATTTGGGGCGATAGTCGGAGCCCAACTGGCAATTATTGGTAGTTATTATAGCATACTTGTTCCACGTGGAACATCATAATTTCTATCTTTGAATTATGATTTTATTTTCTGCATTTTTTGCTGGAATATTAACCGGCTTAATTAGTTTCTTTATTCGTAAGAACCCAAAACGCAGGCGAATATTATTGGTGGTTTTCTTGCTTACTTCCATTCTACTTTATAAAGGATTCTTTTATAGCCTTAGTCATTCTGCTTGCTAATTTCAGGCTTTTTGTTCCACGTGAAACAATCCCATTTATTCACCCAATATTAGTCGCATATTCTCTTCCAGTTTTGGAATATCTACGATAAGATTAGTGTTATCAGCCGAGGTGCCGTAATTGGCTGCGCGTTCACAAAACTGGTAATAATAGTCAAGTCCGCTTGCCGTAACCAAGTTCCAATAACAGGTATTCATCCAGGGAATATCATTCACCAAGGAGCGATATAGCTCCAATACTTTACCCCCCTTAGGCATAAACATGGCATTGGTCAGAGCTGCTCCATGGATCGAGACAAACACCTTGCATTGGGAGAATAATTGAACCTGCTGGAAGAAGTTTAGCTTATCTATATCTACTACTTTAAACCTATAGTTTGATAATAAATTAATAACCCCTTCTTCGTTTTCTACCTTCCTAAGACGGGCAGTTTTTCGGGATACATAAATGCGATCATAAGGTTCAATAGAGGTACCTACTACATTACATTTTTCAATTAGCTTCGTCTTAAGCGAAGTCAGTAAAACAGGATTATAATGCCCCGAATTTGGGTTAGCAACCAAGGTTATTTTATTGGTAGAAAGACCGCATCCAGTGGGTATCCTTTTAACCTCTTTAAAGTTAAATAGTGAGATGCTTTCAAAGGCAAATTGGCCGTAATACTCGGGAACAACCAGGGTATATTGTGATGTATCAAGACACACCATTTTAGCCAAGCATTCGGTTACCCAATGATGGTATCCGGTAGTCCAGTGGTTATGCAGAAGCAACAAATTATCGCCTTTTATCCGAACATTCTTACCCATTAAATACTTATAAAAGGCATACTTATAAAAGTGCTTCCTATGCTTTGGGGTAATATTATCGAAGAGTGTTTCGTTAATTAATTTGAACCTTCTTAGGCCAATACCTGAGTGTGTGAAATAGGCATTCTTATACGTGACTATAGGTAGATTTTCTCTGTAACTATTGTAGGGCTGTGCCAGTACTTGCTTAAAATCGTCAGTATAATTCTTGGGTAGAGTAGGAGTCATTTATGCCTATTGTTTCACGTGGAACGTATAAAATAATATCCATTTTATTGACAAGTGTTCCACGTGGAACACTTACTTTTCGAGGAGTTTTTCCACCCAGGCTTTACCCCATTCCTGCTTCTCATTACCTGTCCACAATTCCGGGAAAAAGATAATTTTTTGGAATCGGGGAGGGAGATATTTCTGCCAATTGGTACCACCTGTTGCGGCAATAATTTCAGGGTCACCCTGCAAATAACGTACCGCTGATTTATAATGTTGAAGACACCAATTTACGTTTATATTAGAATCTAATTGGCGCATGAGTGAAACAAGCTCCGGATTATTCCTTTCCGATTCAGGAAGCTCATTATACCTGGCATATAAATTTCCTTTTGCACACTTCTTAGATAGCTCGATGAATTGAGCACTGTACTTCTCTTCGAATTGCTTTAGGGTTAATGTCTTCTTTCCGGTGGCTAATTCAGTGGCTCCGGTTTTCCAATAAATATGTTCAAATAGCTGCTCAGGAGATAGCTTTTTAACATCCGGATTTTTACTGGCATATTCATGATTTAGGAGATTTACCAGGTTAGTAGAGTAGAGTTCTATCATCCGGTATTGGGCCGATTGAAAACCACTGGCAGGTAACAGGGCCATACGGAATTTAAGGAATTGCTCCTTTTCCATACCTTCTATCATGATGCCATAGGTAGTATTCAATCCATCGAAGTAGTTTACGATACGTTTAACCTTTTGAATTAAGTAATCAGCGTTAATTACCTCTTTTTCAGATATTTGTTCGTATTCATGTATGCATAACCTAAAAAATAACTCAGTTATCTGATGATACATAATGAATATCTTCTCATCGGGGAAATTGGTACGTGGATTTTGAAGCGATAGGAGGGTATCGGTATGTATATAATCCCAATATTTAAGATAATCCATGTACAGCAACCCATCGAGGTAGGCATTCATATCCTGCCCCATGGTTTGGTACTTCTCGTCCAAAAGCTCTAATTTCTTCTTTATTTCAGGTGTAATATCCATATATTTATCTGTGATTAAACCAATATGCTATGGCAAATGCCGAAGCTGCGGCCAACACTCCTATACCCATAGTTTTCAATGCTCCCGTAAATGGATTTTGTCCTGTCAATTTGCTCTTGAAATATCCAAAAAGAAGCAGGCAAACAATGGTAATAATGGAGGAATCTCTTAACCCGGTAGAAGGTAATTCAGTGAATACATATCCCATAAGGGGGATAGTTCCGCCGGCAATATAGGAGAATGCAATATTCATGGCGCTACTCCTGGCTCTTCCCTTTTCAGGTGCGTCCAAACGTAGTTCATTATGCATCATAAATTCTACCCATTGTTTTTCATCTTTCGCCAGTTCTTCAGCCACCATGTCTTGTATATCTTTCGATAGTCCATAGTAAGCTATTGCATCTCTTACCTCTTGCTTCTCTACATCGGGCACAGTCTTTATCTCGTGATATTCGCGATGCATTTCATGGTAATAATGTTCTTCTTCTGTTTTACCTGCCAGGTAACCACCCAAGCCCATAGCAATAGCGCCTGCACATATTTCCGCAATACCGGCAGTAATAATAAGGTGATTGCTGATACCCGCTCCGCTAATTCCGGCGGTTAATGCAAAAGGTACAGTGATACCATCGGAAAGACCGATGATAACATCTTTGAGTACGGTGGGCTGTTTTAAATGCGCTTCTTTATGCATCGATTAATGTATTATTCCAAGGTTTGTTGTAAATAATTTAATAGCAATAGCAAGCAGGGTAATACCAAAAACTTTGCGGAGTATTGCTATTCCGCCGGGCCCAAGTAATTTAGCTAAATGCTTAATATTTTTAATAACCAAATATACTACTATAAGGTTAATAAGAATACCCGCTATTATGTTTTCAACTTTGAATTCGGCACGTATGGATAAAAGCGTAGTTAGTGTTCCGGTCCCGGCAATTAACGGAAAAGCCACAGGCACAATGGAAGCGGCCATTGAATTTTCGTCTTTATTAAGTTTTATCCCCAGGACCATTTCCAGCCCTATGAAAAAAATAACAATGGCCCCTGCTAATGCAAACGAACGTATATCAAGCCCGATAAGTGATAAAATACTTTGTCCCAGAAAAAGAAAAACCAACATTATAGCGCCCGAAACAACGGTAACTTTCATTTCGTGTATATCACCGATACGATTTTCTAAATCTATGAGCACAGGGATAGTGCCCAGTACGTCAATAACCGCAAATAATATCATGGTTACACTTCCTATTTCACGCAAATCAAATTGCATAACTCCTCAAAGTTTGATGCAAATTTACAGAAATAGTCGAACGTTTCTGTAGGAGTCATTGACTCAACAACATTTCTATTACCTTTTCAATATTTCTATCTACCGATTCTTCGCTTTTTAAAAAGCCTATGTACCGTTTTATCTCCTTTTGGCGGTAGGGTGGGAGAGTATCGAAATTCGTTTTGGCCTGTTTATATTTTTTAAATGCCTTATCAAGTTTCGGATGCATGGGAACAATCCTCTCAGAAGCGTCAAACTCAAGTTGAAAAGTTGCAGAATCGCCCACATCTAATTTGGTTGCTTTGCGCATTGGTGTGTTCAAGTATAGCCGCCATTTGCCTTGATACTTTACCAGGGTTTGAATAAACGAATGCTCGTTCATCTTTCCTTTTATCGGAATGGGCCCTTTGTCCTTTTTGGCTTGCTTGAAGATATCAAGCAAAACAGCTTGGGGAAGAAGCACGTAAGGATTTACACCTATGATGAAAATTTTTGCGGTGAAAGAAGCGGGCATAATTACTACCTGGTTATTATTTAGGAGCATCTACCTGGTCGTATTTTGTTTCCACATCATCGCGATAGGTAATGGTGAGAAACAACACTCCATCGGGTGTATAATACTTCCACTTATCTTCTTTCAGTCCCAGGTTATATTTTCCTTCCAGTTCTTTCTTTCCATCTTCATAATACCAGATATGTTCCCCATCCGCCCTGTCGTGATCATATTTACCTGTGAATCGTACTTGCCCATTATCAACATAGTATTCCGTCCAGATACTGTCCTGCATATCATCATTGTACTTTCCTACACTTTTATAATTATCAAGTTGATAAAACCATTTACCTTCCTTCAATCCGTCAGAATATTCTCCTTTAGTAATTACCTTACCCGAATCATCATATTCTATAAAATCCCCATCTTCCTGCCCTTTTATAAAACTGTTTTGCCGCCTTATACTACCATTTTCAAAATACCATAACCAGGTACCTGCTTGCTTACCTTTAGCATACTTACCTATTTCGAACTTTTTACCATCTCTGAAATAATATTTCCATTCACCTATCTTCAATCCATTATCATATTTGCCTTCATCTTTCAATTCACCTGTTTCATAGTATTCTTTCCAGTCACCTTCCTGCAAGTCTGATGAATCAATAGGACCAGTTGCTACAACTACACCACTATCATAAATATCAGCCCTTTGGGGCCGTCCACTGTCATCATAGGTACGTTGTTCTCCAAATGGAACACCATCTTTGTAAGGGCCAGTAGTTTGTACCTTCCCATTAGAATGATAGGTTGTTCTTATATCCAGTTTTGCTAGTTCAGGAGGGTTTACCTGCAATACATCATTAATATATTTTTCGACTGTGAGCAATTCCCCTTTTTCGTTATAGGTTTTGAAATACCCATCTCTTTTCCCATTGGTATAAGTACCTTCCCACTTCACAACCATATCAGGGTAAAAAGTTTGCCATAAGCCTTCTTTAAAACCATCTATATTAACCTGGTTTATCTTGGTAACTTTCTTTATAAATCCTCCTTTATAAATAATGATACTAGTGATTAAGGAATCTTTATTGAACTGCAACGATCTTCCTTCGGCAAGTCCATCTTTAAAAAACTTTATCTGGTATAGTTTACCTTCTTTGTAAATATATGAATTGCCCTGTAAAGTATCACTTACATAATTTTCCTTCGCAATAAGTATCCCTTTTGAACTGTCTTTCTTTTGAGGAGTATACGTAAACTTGAATCCATTCTTTTTGCCTTCCTTATAGGTATATACCAAATACATCAAACCTTTTTCGGTATAAAACTTCCACAAGCTATCTAGTTTAAAATCTTTGCGGTTACCTTCCGATTTCAGTCTACCATTTTCATAATAATTTTTCCAATATCCATCCGGTTTACCATCGCGAATAGTACCTTCGCTCGATATATGCCCATTTTGATAATAGAGCTTATTGTACCCATCCTTTAACTGTCCCGATGTATTGTTTTGAGATTGGGCATTAATCACAACCGGAAAATGAATTGCTACTACCCCCAACCCAATAATTATCGCAAGCCTCTTTATAACATTCATATATTGTGCTTTGACTACTCGCAGTCGTTTAAGTTTATCTCCACTATCATGGTACTAAAATAAACATCTTTTAAATACCTTTTTCCAACCATTTTAAACATCATAGAAATAAGTATCTTTTTTAAAGTTTATGTTATTGTTATATAGTGGTGTTAATATGGTTGAAAAGAAGTGGTGGATATTCTTGCATAATCCAAATGTGTGCTAAGATGAACAGGATATAAAAAGTAATGAGCGGATAAAATGCTGATTGATAAAACTATTCCATTTAATTAACACAGTGTTCATATTGAGTTAACAAACCTGTTTGTTCGTAAATATATGCAATTTTTGGGAGGGAAATTGTTAATTCCCGACTCATTAAATAGAATAAGTAAGTGGTAACTTCCGGAGAATTTTAACAGTAGGTGGAGATATGAACAATTGGGTGCCGCTTATAAAAGTACTTAACAATTTAGTAACCCTTATAAACATACAAAGTTCATAAAAGATGAATAAGTGGATGCAGGTATGGAATATCTGTGGTAAATTTGCCTCTCATTCACCAATCACCAACATAATTCATCTGCGATGAAGATAGCCATAGGAAGCGACCATGCAGGATTCCAGCTAAAAGAAAAGCTGAAAGCATATTTACAAAATAAGGGGTTTGAACTAAAAGATTTTGGAGCCTTTTCGGAAGAACGTGCCGATTATCCTGACTTTGCACACCCGGTTGCAAATGCTGTTGGAACAGGTGAAATGGAAATGGGAATACTCATCTGCGGTAGTGGAAATGGCGTAAATATGACAGCTAACAAACATCACAATGTGCGTTCGGCTTTATGCTGGAATGAAGAAATTGCCACACTGGCAAGGCAACATAACGCTGCCAATATTATTGCGTTACCGGCACGCTATATAACAGAACAAGAAGCTGAGAAGTGTGTGGATGCATTTTTCTCTACCCCTTTTGAAGGAGGAAGACATACCCAACGAGTACATAAAATAGAAGAATAACGGAAACTATATTAAATGGCGGCTAAAGCAGAACAATTTATTAAGAATGCGGAGAAACGTGTATCCGATCCGGAGCACAAGAGGAAGTTACTCTTCAATATTGGCCAGTACGATAAGAAAGTAGTACAGGGCAAAATGCAATATGCCAATCTTCCGGCCGCAAAAAAGAAGGCAGGAGCTATAAAGACCAAGGTAATTGAGAACTTAGAAAAGTACCTCACCGAATTTGAAACTAATTTCAAAAAGAATGGTGGTAAGGTAATATGGGCACGCGATGCAGAGGCAGCCATGAAAGAGATTACCGACATTTTAAAGAAGGCCAATGCCAAAATGGTTGTCAAGGCAAAGTCAATGGTGACGGAAGAAGTGGAGGTAAACCATATATTAGAAAAGCATCATATTGAAAGCCTGGAGACTGATTTGGGAGAGGTAATACAACAGATGGATGGAGAACCTCCATACCATATTGTAACGCCTGCCATGCACAAATCGAAGGAGGATGTAGCTAAGCTGTTCCATGAAAAGAAAGGAACACCCATAGACTGGACACCACAACAAATTACAGCCTATGTGCGGAAAATGCTCCGAGAGAAATATCCTATTGCTGATGCTGGTATTACAGGAGCCAACTTCCTGATTGCTGATATAGGGGGAGTTGCCGTATCGGAAAATGAGGGCAATGCCTTTATGTCTATTGCTTTCCCGAAGATTCATATAGCCATTGCAGGTATTGAAAAGCTGATTCCCACGCTTAATGATGTGGACCTTTTCTGGCCCCTGCTTGCTACACATGGAACAGGTCAACGGGTAACTGTATATAATAACATACTCACAGGTCCGCGCCAGCAAGGCGAAGTGGACGGCCCCGAAGAAATGTATGTAGTGCTATTAGATAATGGCCGTACTGACTTATTAGCGCGCAAAGAGCAACGCCGTGCACTCAATTGCATACGTTGCGGAGCCTGCCTGAATGCCTGCCCCATATACCGCAACATAGGCGGACATGCGTACGGTACTACGTATAGCGGCCCCATTGGTTCGGTTATTACGCCCAGTATGCGTGGAATGAAAGAGTTTAAGCACCTCAGTTATGCATCCTCGCTTTGCGGAAGATGCACCGAGGTCTGCCCCGTAGAAATAGATATACATAAATTACTCCTGCTTAACCGGAAAGATTCAGTAGAAGAAAAATTTGCTTCCCGCAGCGAAGATACGGTCTGGAGATTCTGGAGAAAGGCCATGCTCAAGCGCAGCCGCATGGAGAGGGGAGGAGCCTTCTTTAAGAATTTAATGCTCAAACGTTTCTTTAAAAAAGCCTGGGGTGAGCACAGAGTATTGCCTAAGGTTGCTCCCCAATCTTTCAACGAAATGTGGAGAGACAGGAAGAAA
>Ga0207046_10068_pt1 | contig 28590 bp, 26 predicted proteins | sample Alteio_BWMinCont_66_FD_153303 | JGI IMG/M metagenome (GOLD analysis project Ga0207046, IMG submission 153303) | Enriched cells from forest soil in Barre Woods Harvard Forest LTER site, Petersham, Massachusetts, United States -... | ecosystem: Environmental > Terrestrial > Soil > Temperate forest >...
CCCGAGCTTGAGTCTGGCTTTCAGGTCGCGGAGTTCTTCTTCTAGTTGCAGCAACTTTAGCTTTTTGAGACGCGAGTCAAGGATGGGGAGCAACCCGTCGTTGACGGCTCTTCCGATTCGGACCAATTCTCCATCCGCGCCCACCACGACGGGTTCCCCGGCAAGAAACTTGTCCCATCTAAAGCCAATGTCGGCCAGCTGCAGCTGGAGCGGACGCCAGGTGTGGTCGTGCCAGTCGAGGCATCCCTCGATGGAATCACAAAACTGCATTAGTGTTTTTTCGACCTCTTCACTCATCTGTTCTGAAGGCGGTGTCCCCAAGGTTGCCACCTGCCGGTCCCACCGGCTCGACAGCTCATGGCGCAGCTTCTTAAGCGCGGCCAGGTTGCGCAGCGCCTGAAAATGTTCTGGAATGCGCGGCTGCGTCTTATTCACTCTGGTTGATTCGATGAAATGGCTCCACGCTTTGTGAGTGAACAGAACAAATGAGCCGAGCTTCCCACCATCTTCAAGATGAGCGAGGATTTCAGAGGCCATGCGCTCCTGATCTTCATAATCTGAGTTGGGGGCAAGCTCGGGTCCGTATTTTACAAAGGATTCTTGGGCGTTAGCCGCCTCGCGGTGAACGAGGCGGACGAAGTTCACCAATTGATCCCAGGGCTGGCGATGCGCGTCTCCATACTTCCCGGCGTACACGGCGGCCAGCTTCCACTTTTCTTTGCCGGAGAGAGGCTCAACGGCTTGTGCCAGGTTGGCGGCGAGAGCTTCTAGTTCTTCGGGGCTGCCTTGTGAAGTGCCCGACTGCCAGAGATCGGATCGGAAATCAAGATCCTCCACGCGGAGGCGATTTCGCTCGCCGAGAGAAGCCTCGAAGTCTTCCGGCCCTGGTAGATCATGGAGTTCGGACAGGTGACTGGAAAGCTCGCTTTCGTCTTCACGGGAGAGGGAAACGCTCGTGCGATAGAGATCGGCCAACTCGCCGGAAGAAAGGGGCAGGGGAGCAACTGCCGCTACGGGACCGGGAATCCACCCCAGCGTCTCTTTTTCCTGGGCCACTTTGCGAGCGGCATCGGAGGGAGCCCATGTTTTTCCTGTGATTACGATATCCCGATATTCGTCCGCGCGTGCTTCCGCGAGTTGTTTCTGAATTTCGTCCAGCTTTTTCAAGACTTCCGAGCGTTCGGCTTCCAGGTTCCGAGCGTTCATCTCTAGCGATCCGGCATCGGCTCTCGATAATCTCTCGGCAATCGAGCCCACGGAGCTTTCCAGCTGTTTGCGGCTATCGAGGTCGCTCTCGAGCAGGCTCACACATAGAGGACGCAACTCCGCAACGATGTGATGCCGCACCATGCGCAATGCCTTTGTGGTGTGGCTCGTAACGAGAACACTCTTTCCCTGAGCTAGCAAGTGCCCTATCAAATTGCCGATGGTGTGCGTTTTTCCCGTGCCTGGCGGGCCTTGCACCAGAACCCCTCCGTGCTGCTCGAGTTGTTTCGCAATCTGCACCTGTTCTGGATTGGCCGGCTTGCTTAGCAGAACTTCGGCTGCCAATTCAGTCAATTGACTTGTGGGTAATTCTTTTTCATCCGCGGTGAGCGTCGGGGATTCTTCGCCAACGATGTTTAGGAGAGACCAAGGAAGATCTTCGCGCGTCCGCAGGTCTGCCAGGATGCCCTCAATGGCCGCAGCGAATCCCAAAGTGCGGGCGCGCAAAAATAGCAGCGGCTCACGGCCGATCGAAGGGTCAGTCTGCTGCTCAGCCGGGGCCTTGCCCTCGATGAACTCTCCGCGGGGAGACAACTGTATGACTAGGCGTTTGAGAAATCCGGAAGTCGAGCCATTGACTAGAGGATGGAAGCCTTCTTGCTCCAATTCTTCGCGGCATCGGCCTATGGCCCGCCCATCCACATCGGCCATGGATTGAAAGAGGGCTGAATAGAGTTCGACCGGGTGATCGGCTTCTGAGATCGTGAACTCCGGTACAGCGGCATCGAAGTGGAGTTGCAGGCGCTGGAGGAGAATCGGATGGTAGATGTCTCCTTCGGAGCGGCGCCAACTCAGGATGCCGTCTCCCAGAACGAGTTCGACGCGTTCAGCCTCCCGATCGATGCGCCCGTAAAGCGCGTACAAAGTTTCGAAGAGTTTCATGGCCGCTCGAGCGGGCTTTTCACTTTTTGCCCACTCATCACGCAACAGTTTCCAGCGCAGCAGGGCCGTGGATGTTCGCTTGTCATCATCGAAGTTCACCACCTGAGGATTGCCCGCTTGATCCGATTCAGTCCGGGATGGGTGAATAAGAATTTCCTCGGAAGGATCGTCCCATCCGGCTTTGAGCCAAATCGTAGCTTCCTCGGGTGGCTCGGGAGGACGACGGAGCACTGGTCGCTCGACCTTTAGAACGAATCTTTCGTTGCCCTCATCCGCGGGCTGTCTTTTCCCAGCCTGGCCATTCGATGACTGGGATTTGCCCGTACCTCGCTTGATAGAGGGATGTTCGGGCAAGCCGTGCAACCAGAGACTCCAGATCTGCTCACGAACCTGTCGCTTGGCGGGATTGCGGTGTTGATTCAGCGCTTCCAGATAGCGGAAGACACGCGTGAGCTTGTCGCGGGCAACACGAAGTTTGTCGGAATCCATGTCTAAACGCCTTTTCAGGTACAGGCAGAGAGTCTGGGGCAGGCTGGTGGAGTCTCCAGGATATCAGTGTCCCATTGTGAATCTCAACGCCCTAAGTAGATAGAACACAAAACCCACCGTGTTAGTTGCTTCGCGCATGGAGTGGCGAGCCCTCGCCTCCTAAAACCCTGCCTGGCCGCTAAACACTCTCGATGAATTAACTTTGTTCGCCAGGTGCAACGGAAGCGCGTGGGGTTTGGCGCCAACCATAGAAGAATGGAATGCCGGCGAGAATAACTAGCAGGCCTAGCGAAGACCGCACGGGGCGGGCCACCCACAAGTTCACGGTAAGAGCGATAGCGGCGATCAAAAAAATGAGCGGCGTCAGCGGGTAGCCCCAGGCGTGGTAGGGGCGGGAGAGTTTGGGCTCTATTTTGCGCAGTCGAACGAGGGCCATCGCTGTTAGCGCGAAGAAAATCCAGACGGCAAAGACGAACAGAGAATAGAGCTCTTCGTACGTTCCGCTGAGTGAGAGCAGTGCCGCAATCGAGCCGAGGAAAACCAGCGAACCGCTGGGAGTTCGAAAGGAAGGATGGATGCGGTTGGCGAAGTGGAAGAAGACGCCGTCACGGGCCATGGCATAGGGGATGCGTGCGCCGGTCAGGACAACCACGTGCAGCGCTCCGAGTGCAGAGGTGGCCATGGCGATGGTCAGCCAGGCGGCGCTGCGAGAACCGGCGAAGGCCTGTAGTACGTCTGAGGCGACGTGCTGCGATTGCGCCAGAGCCGCGAATGGCAGGATGCGAAAATACACAACGTTCGCGAGCAGGTACAGGCCGCCTACCGTCAGCAATCCCAGGATGATGGCTCGTGGAATGTTTTTTTCAGGGCGCAGGATTTCTTCGCCTACGTCGCCGAGGTCGTTGAAGCCGTTGTAGGCCCACATGGCGGGGACCAGAGCAGTGAGCACGGCGCCGATCGTTCCCATGCTGAAAGGGGCCGAACCGTGACCTGTGACTAGGGGAGCAGCCGCAATCGCGTGTGGTTTTCCGAACAGGAAGCCGGTGACGACAATCAACAAGATCGTGCCGATTTTCAGGGATGTCAGCAGCACCTGGATGGCGCCGCCGAGGCGCACGCTCAAATAGTTCACCGCCGTTACGGCTATCACCACGAGCGCCGCGAGTGGCTGGGCGGCGGTGAACGTGAACTCGTATCGCCCGATATGGCTGGTGAACAAGGGAGTGGCGACGACGGGGAACAGGAATCCGAGGAAACGCAGGAATCCGGCAGCCAGCGTCGCCATGGCCACAGGGCGCTCGAGAAAGGAACTCATCCAGCCGAAAAGAAATCCCCAGAGAGGACCGAGTCCGCGATTGAGATACACGTAGGGACCGCCGGCTTTGGGGAAGGCGGCGCCCAGTTCGGCATAACAGAAGGCGCCGAAGAGAACGATGACTCCGCCGATGAGCCAGGCGGCAAAGACCAAAGTAGCGGAGCCCACGGCGCGGGCCATGTCGCTCGGGACTAGAAAAATGCCCGTGCCGATGGTGTCGCCTATGACGATCGCGACCGCCGACCATAGCCCAAGACCACGAATCAACTCTGATGACTGAGAACGCCCGGCTGAGTCAAGACCCTGTGGGTTCATGGAAGTTCGGAGAGCCTACTATCGGAGGTGAGGGTGGTCAACAGGGGCTCTCGCGTGATCATAGACACGACTTTCTCCGGGCCGTTCCGAAATGAAAGATGTCTTGGCGATGCCGTTTCTGTGGTTTGCATTTACGGGTTATCATCGAGGCCATTATGGCTACGCAGAAATCCATGATCAGTAAATTTGACTGGGACCCGTGTTATAGAGTGTCCCGCATCGAAGCCGTGATGACTCCCGCGCTGGTGGTCTATCCCGAAATCATTGCTTCCAACATAGAGCGGACCGTGGAGTTGTTGGGTGGCGATGCGGGTCGCTGGCGTGTGCACATCAAGACGGCCAAGCTGGGCTACACAGTGCGGATGATGGTCGAGCGCGGCATCCGCAATTTTAAATGCGCGACCACGCTGGAACTGCTGGTGGCCTGCCAGTGCGGCGCGGCGGATGTGCTCCTTGCTTATCCATCCATCGGCGCGAATGCGCGGCGGGTGCGCGAAATCGCAGAGCAGTTTCCGCGGGTGCGCATTTCCGTTTTGGCGGAGAACGAAGAGCAAGTGAAGGGCTGGCGGGGTAGCCGTGTGGGAGTCTTTCTCGACATAAATCCCGGCATGAACCGGACGGGAATCGAAGAGAGCCGCGGAGGAGAAGTTATTAGCCTGGTGCGCGCGATTGGAGCTGGCGGCCAGGAATTTCGCGGTATGCATTATTACGACGGCCATCACCATGCGCCGGATGAGCGCGAACGGACTGCGGCCGCGCATGAGGGCTATGATCGCTTGCTGATAATTGTGAAAGAGATCGAGCGCATCGGTGTGCGCGTGCCGGAAGTGGTTACGGCCGGAACGCCGACATTGCCTTGCTCGCTTTCCTACGAGGGATTTCGTTCGGCAGGATTCATCCACCGGATTTCACCTGGCACGGTGGTCTATTCCGATGCTTCGAGCCTGGCGCAGCTGCCCAAAGAGTACGGGTATCGGCCGGCGGTCATGGTGTTGACCCGCGTGGTCAGCCATCCACGCTCGGGGGTGGTCACTTGCGATGCGGGGCACAAGGCCGTCTCCGCGGATGCCGGTGTCCCGACATGCGTCGTGGTGGGTCATCCCGAGTTAACGCCGCTTTCACCGAGCGAAGAGCATCTGCCACTGGAGGTAGAGGATGGTCGAGCCGGTCCACAAGTTGGCGAGGCCCTTTCTCTCTTGCCGCGGCATGTTTGTCCCACGGTCAACAACTTCGATGATGCGCTGCTTGTGCGGAAGGGCGAAATCGAGTCGGTCGAAAAAGTGTCAGCGCGCGGGCGCGAGACGCCGTTGCTTCGATCGAGCGACACAGCCGTTTCGGCGCTCGAGCGGGGAAGTAGCTAGCCTAACCATAACCGGCCCTTCCTCGGTTTTTCAAAAGTGTCCCTTAGGGCCCACAGCTCAAGAATCTTGAGGAAAAGCCGTCCGTGCAAAATGCCCCTTGACAACGCTAAGCCTTTTGTTTTCAGTGTGCCCATGGATTGCGACCTCACGTCTTTTCTCGAGCCTGTTCGACTTTATCGAACAAACGGCAGTTATAGGGAGACATTGGCTTCTTAAGGGGAACTCGCTCCGGCGAACGCCACGCCCAATTCCGTGTTCACACCCTTTGTCGATGATGCGGGCTTGACGCTGCGGTGGGGAAATTTCCGACTGTGGTCAGCGCCAGGACCGATGCCTCGCTGGATCCAAGTTTTCCTCAGGCTCGCGGATTCCGCGTGGTATGCTCACCCCATTCCCGTTAGAATCAACGCGGCCCTTTGTTGCCCTCATGAAGAAGATCATCGTCGCGGTTGGCAGCACTCGCAAGCCAAAGCTCAGAGCTGTAATGAAAGCTCTGGACGCTTTTGCGCCAAAACTCGTTCCGGATGGCGACTTCGAAGTGGTAGGTGTGGACGTCCGGAGTGGGGTGAGCCCCACTCCCACTTCTTGCGAAGAGCTGATGCGTGGAGCACGCCAGCGCGTGCAAGCGCTCGTCGAGATGGCTCGCGAAACTCGCAAGACATGGCGCTATTTTGTCGGTCTGGAAGGCGGTCTCGAGGTTTTGCAGGATGACAGAAGTCGCCGCGTCTTCCTGGAGAGCTGGGCGTACGTAAGCGACGGCATTCTAGGCTTCTACGGACGTTCCGGAGGCATCGAACTACCTGAGGAGCTTGCCCACGAAGTTCTGGAGCGCGGCTTCGACCTATCGGATGCCGTCGATCGATATGCAGGCGCGGTCGGCATTCGAGACGGGCAGGGCGCCTGGGGCGTGCTCTCGGGAGATTTGATCCAGCGGGACGAATCTTTTCGAGTTGCGGTCATCACGGCGTTCGCGCCGTTCTATAATGCGAAGATGTACGGCAGAGCGGTGCGTACCGCGGTTTAAGAGCTGTATGAGGTAAGGTCAGGAGAGACGAGCGTGGACATTGTCAAAGGCAACATGGGCTGGATCGAAGTCGTAGTCGGCCCGATGTTTTCGGGTAAGAGCGAAGAGCTGATCCGCCGGTTGCGTCGCGCCGAAATTGCGCGGCAACGCGTACAGATTTTCAAGCCCGCGATTGACGAACGCTACGCCGCCAACGAAATCGTTTCGCATTCCGGTCTGGGCATCTCTTCAGATAACGTCACCAAAGCCTCCGAAATCATGGAACGGCTCTCCCCGCGGACCGAAGTCATCGGCATCGACGAGGCGCAATTTCTGGGGGAAGAGATCGTTGACGTTTGCACTAAACTCGCCAATCTGGGAAAGCGCGTCATCGTCGCCGGACTCGACACGGACTACCGCGGCCGCCCGTTCGAACCTATGCCACGGCTTCTCGCCATTGCTGAAGAGATCACCAAGCTGCTTGCTATTTGCATGAGGTGCGGCAATCCTGCGGTACACACACAAAGGCTTGTGGAAAGCGAAGAGCTTATCGTAGTGGGTGCCGGTGGAATGTACGAGGCGCGGTGCCGCCGTTGTTTCGAGCCAAACCCGGCGCTTGCGCAGGAGAAAAAAGATTCCGGTCCGCAGCTCATGGTTCGCAACCGCGCTGCTGGCAGCACAGGCAAGTAGAGACTTGCGCCGAACCGGTGTCAGCTTGTCCTTTATAACGGACATCTCTTCTTGAGCTTGCGGGTCGATTCCTGCCAAACTGGCTCGACCGACGGCACACCAAAATCCACATAGTGGACACTCATGATCATCGAATCCAAGGCACCGACGCGCGTTGATTTCGCGGGAAGCACCCTCGACATTTGGCCGCTCTACCTGTTTCATCCCGGCTCGGTCACCTTGAACGCGGCAATTTCGCGCTATGCCTCCTGCGTGATTCGAACGCACGCGCCCTGGGATGAGCGCATCAAGCTCGTCTCCCGTGACATCAAGCGCGAAGAGAGCTTCGCGTCGTTTGCCGCGCTCATGAAAACCAAGCGCTACAAGCTGCCGCTTCTCGCAGAAATCGTAAAGTTTTTCCAGCCGCAGGGCGGCTTCACGCTCACAACGGATTCGGAAGCTCCTAGCGGCGCGGGCATCGGCGGCTCGAGCGCCATGGCGGTGGCGATCTGCGCGGTGCTGGACCGCTATACCGGGGCAGGGAAGAGCAAGGTCGATTGGATCCACATCAGTCGCGACGCGGAGGCCATTGTCATCAACGTTCCCACTGGCACCCAGGATCACTACCCGCCGGCATTTGGCGGTGCTGCGGCGATCGAGCTCCCGCCCGGAGGTGAGCACCGCGTCGAGCTGCGCGTCAATCTCGATGAGCTGGAACGCCGCATCGTCGTCTGTTACACGGGCAAGCCGCGCCAGCACGGCATCAACAATTGGGAAGTGTTTAAGGCACAGATCGGCGGCAAACGCGCTGTGCAGAATAGTCTCGAGCGGATCTCGGAAGTCGCCCAAAAGATGCGCTTTGCTATGGAGAAGCCCGACTGGCACGAGGCCGGACGCTTGATGCGAGAAGAATGGTCCTTCCGCAAGAGAAATCTGCCCACCATCTCGACCAAGACGATAGACCGCGTCGTTGATGGCGCGAGGCGCAACGGCGCTCTGGCCGGCAAGGTCTGCGGAGCTGGTGGCGGTGGTTGCGTCGTCCTGCTGATCGAGCCGGATGCCCGCACGCGCGTGGAATCGGCCATCGTCGAGGCCGGCGGTGAAGTTCTGCCCGTGACCATCGACCGCCAAGGGGTCCAGGTGATCTCGCGTTAGAAAACCGGCTCTGGCTCTAGAGGCAAGGCCATCCGAAGAGACGGTTTACGTGTGATAGTTTGTCCCGGCGTCCAATCCGGGGAGCTCGGGTCCAAATCTCGGGGTAGCCGTAGCTGTTTTTCCCATTTCCCGCATCATAGATTTTGAGGGATAATTGGATAGCAGAACAAGGATTGCCGGCCCCAGCGTGGCTGGCCCAAATTTGTCATGGCCAATAAGCTCTTTCTAGGTTTGACCTTCTTTCTTCTGGCCGATGCGGATGTTCCACGCGTCTACAGCCTTCGTCCGCCCGCCGAGCCCAGCATCGTTTTTCCGTCCGGCGAGGAAATCTCTCTCTTCCCGGACACGGCTCTCGACGGACAGGGGGACTCGCAAACACCCCCCAAACCGAAGAGTGCAACGCTGCAAGAGTCTTCGAAGCTCGAGCTCATTCGCTACGTTTCCGGCGAATTCGCCAAGGCCACAAAATCGCTTCCCGCCGGCAAAGAGGGCTTGATTGTTTACGTAGGCAAACCGATCGCGGCTGATATGCTCGAGCGCGCCCTGGCAACGCACGGCGCCGCCGTCAATAACGGTGACAAAGTACAGATCACCAAGCTGGATTTTCGCGACCATCAAATTATCGTGGACTTGAACGGCGGTGGCCGTGGCAAAAAGCGCCTGCGCGATCGTATCCACATTGAAATGGCGGGCATTCCGACGGCTCAATCGACCACGGAACAGGAAGAGAAAGGTCCGCCGGGGCTGCAGCCCGGGCAGGGCAGCACAATTTATCTCGATTTCAGCAAGCCTGTCCCGGATCTGAGCCCGAACGATCTGAAGCAGCTCCTCGCCCCGTTCCTCGATTTTTCAAGGCAGCGCTCCGCTTCGGTTCAGTGGGTCGACACCCTGCCACCGGAGATGAGGAAGGCCATTCAGGAACGCCGGCCCATCGTCGGCATGGATCGCGAACAGGTGGTAGCCGCCATCGGCAAGCCCGACCACAAGATTCGCGAACGCGACAACGAGGGCAACGACATCGAAGACTGGATCTACGGCCAGCCCCCTTCGAAAACCGTCTTCGTGCGCTTCAACGGCGACCGCGTCACCAACATCAAGCAATACCCGCAATAGAACTTCGCCCGACTCGCCCGGTGGGAATCGCGACAGTGGCACTGGAAATCGGATGTCCCGCTTCGCGTTGACTTTTCTCCACGCAGCCCCTAGCATTTTGGGTTCGGCTTTGCGGTTGTTTCTCCCGGGAGGGCCCGCCGCCGTTTCACACAATCCATCGGAGGAAGTATGTCCATCAAAGTCGGCATCAACGGCTTCGGCCGCATCGGACGGAACATCATGCGCACCGCGCTCGACGACAAGGACATCCAGTTCGTCGCCGTCAACGACGTCACCGACGCCAAAACCCTCGCGCACCTGCTTAAGTACGATTCCATCCTCGGCAATCTCCCGCACAAGGTCACTCACACAGACGATTCGATCTCCGTCGAAGGCCAAGCATTCAAGGTTTTCAAGGTGAAAGATCCCGCCGAAATCGACTGGGCCAGCGTTGGCGCGGACATCGTCGTCGAATCTACGGGTCTCTTCACTAAGGGTGCCGATGCAAAGAAGCATCTCCGCGGCCCAGTCAAGAAAGTAATCATCTCCGCGCCCGCCGACGGCCCCGATGCGACCCTGGTCCTGGGCGTCAACGACAAAACCTACGATCCCGCGAAGCATCACGTAGTCTCCAACGCCTCTTGCACCACAAATTGTCTGGCTCCGGTCGCCAAAGTTCTCGAAGACACCTTCGGCATTCACAGCGGCACGATGACCACCATCCACTCCTACACCAACGATCAGAAGCTTCTCGATTTGCCGCACAAGGATCTCCGCCGCGCGCGCGCCGCTGCCATCAACATGATCCCCAGTTCGACCGGCGCGGCCAAAGCCCTGCATCTCGCGATTCCGGAATTGAAGGGCAAGCTCGATGGCTACGCCATGCGCGTGCCCACCCCGAACGTGAGCGTTGTCGACCTTACTGTTTTTGTGGAAAAGCCTGCCACCGTCGAGTCCGTCAACGCCGCGCTGAAAGCCGCGGCCGACGGCCCAATGAAGGGCATTCTCGCCTACACGGAAGAAGAACTGGTCTCCGCCGATTTCAAAGGCAATCCGAACTCTTCGATCGTCGATTCCGGCTACACCAAAGTGGTCGGCGATCGCTGCGTAAAAGTCCTGGCCTGGTACGACAACGAATGGGGTTATTCCTGCCGCTGCCGCGACCTCATCAAATTCATGGCTGCCAAGTTCTAGTCCATGTCTCGAGGGGCGAGGCTTGCCCCGCCCGCTGGGAGCGCAAGTCTCAAATAAAGAATCACGAGTCACAAATCCATGAATAAGCTCACCATCCACGACCTCGAACTCCGCGGCCAGCGCGTTTTCATCCGAGTGGACTTTAACGTCCCCCTCAAAGACGGCGTCGTCACCGACGACACGCGCATTCGCGAAACACTCGCCACGCTGCGCCTCGCCATTCAAAAAGGCGGCCGCCTGATCCTTGCTTCGCATCTCGGACGCCCCAAGGGCGGCCCCGATTCCAAGTTTTCTCTTTTCCCGGTCGCGAAAAAACTCGAAGCGCTTATCGGCAAACCCGTTCGCTTTGCCTCGGACTGCGTCGGCCCGGTCCCCGAATCCAAGAGCAAAACGCTGGGCGACGGCGAGATCCTGTTGCTCGAAAACGTTCGCTTCCATCCGGAAGAAGAGAAGAACGACGAAACTTTCTCGAAGCAACTCGCCGCTCTTTCTGACGGCCTCTTCATTTGCGACGCTTTCGGTTCCGCGCATCGCGCCCACGCTTCGGTTGTCGGCATCACGCGCTTCGTGAAAGCCGCAGCCGCCGGCCTGCTCATGGAGAAAGAGCTCACCTACCTTGGGAAAGTGCTCACCAATCCCACGCGTCCTTTCGTGGCGATTCTCGGCGGAGCAAAAGTCAGCGACAAAATCGAAGTTGTCGAAAATCTCATGAAAATTGCCGATGCCACGCTCATCGGTGGCGGGATGGCCTACACGTTTTTCAAAGCGCAGGGTTTGCCCATTGGAAAATCGCTGGTCGAGGACGACAAGCTCGATCTCGCCCGCAAACTTCTCGCCGATGCCACACAGAACAATCGAAAGCTGCTGCTTCCCGTTGACCACGTCATCGCCCCGGAATTCCAAGCCTCCGCGCCTGCAACTACGGTCGAGATCTCCGCTACACCCGCCGATCAAATGGGCCTCGATATCGGCCCCCAAACCACAGCCGCCTTCGCTGCGGAAATTTCGCGAGCCAAAACCATTGTTTGGAACGGCCCCATGGGCGTCTTCGAAATGCCCGCTTTCGCAAACGGCACGCTTGAAATTGCCAGAGCCGTCGCCGCCGCTACCAATGCTGGTGCCACTTCCATCGTCGGCGGTGGCGACTCCGTCGCCGCGATTCACCAGTCCGGCGTTGCCGCCCGAATCTCTCACATCTCGACGGGAGGCGGCGCTTCTCTCGAATTCCTGGCCGGCGCCAAGTTACCCGGCGTTGAAGCCCTGACCGATAAGCCCACAGAAAACGTTGCTAGTGTTAGCGCTCGTGTCAAGCGCCGCCGCGTCATCGCCGGAAACTGGAAAATGTTCAAGACGCAGATGGAAACCGAAGTATTTTTCTCCGCGTTCTCGATGCTCGTTGACGGCATCCAGGAATGCGACATCGTAATCGCTCCACCCTTTACCGCCATCCACTCCGCCGTCGAAGCCGCTCGCGGCTCGCTGATCGCCATCGCCGCCCAGGACGTCTTTTGGGAAAAGGAGGGCGCCTTCACCGGCGAAATCTCGCCACAAATGCTGGTCGAAGCCGGCTGCCGCTATGTGATCATCGGCCATTCCGAAAGGCGCCAATTCTTCGGCGAAACCGACGAAACCGTGGCCAAGAAGGCGAAAACAGCCCTCGCTGCTGGTCTTACTCCCATCGTGTGCATCGGAGAGATGCTCCACCACCGTGAGGCTGGCACCACGGAGCAAGTCTGCAGGACGCAGTTCCTCGACGGCCCCGGTTCGTTGACCCCCAGTGAATTCTCCCGTATTCTGATAGCGTACGAACCCGTGTGGGCCATCGGTACGGGCAAGACAGCCACTCCGGAAATTGCCGCAGAGGTTCACCAGCTTATCCGTAAATGCGCCGCGGAGAAGTTTACTGCGGCTCACGCCTCGGCATTGCGGATTCTCTATGGGGGCAGCGTCAAGCCCGACAATATTCAGGGATTGATGGCGCAGGAAGAAATAGACGGCGCGCTTGTAGGCGGGGCAAGCCTAGAAGCGAAATCGTTCGCAATGATCGTAAGAGGTTGCGCAGGGAGATAGAAATGTCGAGTTGGATGAAGTGGACTATCGCTATTCTGATTGGCCTAGCGATCATCGTCATCGGTTTCCGCTGGGCGGGCCCGCTGCTCACGATCTTCTTCGTGATGAACTGCCTGGTCTTGATCATCGTCGTTCTTCTGCAGAGCGGCAAAGCCGCTGACCTTGCCGGCGCCTTCGGCGGCGCGGGCAGCCAGACGGCCTTCGGTCCGCGGGGAGCCGCCACGATTCTTTCGCAAGCTACCACGTGGTGCGCCATCATGTTCATGATTTGCGCGCTGGCCTTGATGATTCGTACAGACAAATCAGTCGTGCAAGGCGGCTCGGTCTTGCAGCAAGTCTCCAAGCCCGCTCCCAAGAAGACGCCCGCAACGACTCCGTCCACGCCAACGCCGACATCGCCGGCTCCCGCGCAGGGCAATCCTCCTGTGTCAAGCACCGCGCCTGCTTCTTCTCAACCCGTACCTTCACAGCCGGCCCCTGCACCGCCGAAGAAACCGTAGCGCTCACTAACTGAGGCGCGGGGTCATTCTGCGCCCGTGGGTTCCGCGCTACCCCCTTTTCGGGACTATTTCTTCTCGCGAAGCCGCAGTGTTCGAGAGGATTTCGAGCATGGGCATCTACCAGGCAATTATCCTCACTTTGCCAATGGTGGCCATCTTGTTAGCCGTTCTGACTCCTCGGCGAGTGGGCGCCCCGGAAGCAAGAACTGCTTCCTAGTCTGTTTAAGCGAACTTGGGAGCCAGCCCGCTGCACGCGTCGCGTCGCCGGGCTTGCAGCCTTCCTCACTGCCAGTTAAAATGTCCATCTCACCTCTGTGCGGTCGTGGCGGAACTGGCAGACGCACCAGCTTGAGGGGCTGGCGGTAGCAATACCGTGGTGGTTCGAATCCACTCGACCGCACCAAACTTTCCGATGACTAATTTGCGTGAACGCGCGGTCTTACGCATTTGGCATGCACGCTCAGGATTCGGCGCCTCGAGGCACCACCACATCCTTCGCCGCCGACGGCAAGCTTGGACGAAGCCAACGAAACAAAATGGTTGCCGCGATTCCTCCGGCAAATTGCGCCACCACGAATAGAGGAACATCACCGGGCCGAATCCCCGCGAACGTGTCGCTCAAACATCTCGCGATCGATACTGCAGGGTTAGCGAAGGACGTCGAGGACGTAAACCAATAAGCGGCGGTGATATAGCTCCCCACCGCGAAAGGGGCGACGGTCGAACGAGACCTCGAACATCCCCAAATCACAGACAAAAGCCCGAAAGTCGCGATAAGCTCGCTCAAGAATTGCGCTGGTCCGCCACGAATATGGCGGGACAGCGATACCAGCGGAAGCCCAAACATGGCGTGCGCCGCTAGCGTTCCACAAACTCCGCCGAAAATCTGAGCGGCCAGGTAGGGAAGCGTCTCGGACCAAGGCAAACCACCTTCCATCGCGTCCGCCAGGGAAACTACCGGATTCAGATGCGCGCCGGATATGGGTCCAAACGTCAGTATCAAGGCCACCAGCGCCGCGCCAGTGGCTAGCGTATTTGCAAGCAGTGCCAAAGCAAGGTTTCCGGCAGACAGCCGCTCCGCCATGATCCCCGACCCAACCACGGCAGCCACGAGAAACGCCGTTCCCAGGAATTCCGCCACCATCCGGGCGCGCAGATTTGATTTCATTGTTTCCCGATACGGTCAACTTCGGACTTGATCGCCAGATCGTCGAGACTCTTGAGAGGCAAGGAGAGAAAGAGATTGATCCTGCGGTCCAGAAGCATGAATGCATCCCGAAAAGCACGCTCGATTTGCTCTGGCGTGCCTTCTACCTCTGCCGGATCGGCAACGCCCCAGTGCGCCGTCATCGGCTGCCCTGGCCAGATTGGACACACCTCTTTAGCCGCGTTGTCGCAAACTGTGAACACAAAGTTCATCTTCGGCGCTCCAGCTTCTCTGAACTCGTCCCAATTCTTGCTGCGCAGGCCCTCGATAGGCATCTGCGCCAGCGCAAGCTGTCTGAGCGCTTCAGACCGCACAAATCCCGAAGCGTGGCTACCCGCACTGTAGGCCGTGAAGCTGGGCTTGCCCTTATGGTTGAGAATGGCTTCGGCCATGATGGAACGCGCCGAATTCCCGGTGCAAAGAAAAAGCACGTTGTAGTGTCCCTGCATTATTCGCATCCCGTGGCTCGAAACGTCGAACCTAGTCGGTTACTTGCAGCATAGCGGTCCGCAACAAGCTTCCGTCGTTTTCGCCGCCAACGGTTTAACGGCCCTAAGGAACGCGCTAAAGAACTTGCCATCCACCTGGGGCGCGAGTGAGGCTATGTTCAGCCCTTTTTCCGACAGAAACTCGCTGGCATCTTCGACGCGATAGATCCGCGTGGGTTCGACCTCGATGGCCTCGAATCCCGCAGCGCCAAGCTTCGCGCGGTATTCGCTTTCTTCGAGCGCCCCCGCCACACACCCAACCCACAAAAGCATGCTCTGCCGGATCTCCGCAGCAATCTCGCCTCGCGTAACCACATCGGATACCGCAAATCGCCCGCCCGGCTTCAAAACCCGAAACGCCTCTCGCAACACCCTGTCTTTATCCGCGGAAAGATTGATCACACAATTCGAAATGATCACATCGACGGAATTGTCTGGCAGAGGAATGTGTTCGATCTCGCCGCGCAAAAATTCCACATTCTCGGCCCCCGCCTTGCGCTTGTTCTCGTTCGCCAGCGCCAGCATCTCGTCCGTCATATCCAAACCATAGGCCTTGCCGGTCGGTCCCACTCGCCGTGCCGAAAGCAAAACGTCAATCCCGCCTCCAGATCCAAGGTCGAGCACCACGTCTCCCTCATTCAATTTCGCGAGCGCCGTAGGATTGCCGCACCCCATGGAAGCTTGTAGCGCCAACTCTGGCACCTGCTCCATCTGCCGAGGGTCATACAGGTTCGAAGTGATCGGGTCGCACGAGGACTCTTTCCCAGGCGCCGCTCCGCAACACGAGCTCCCGCCCGCGCCCGCTCGCAAAGCCGCTTGCCCGTATTTCTCCCGTACGGTCTCCTGGATGTTCGCGTCTTCGATTCTTGTCTCGCCCATCTCGCCCTCCTAAGGGTTACGTCCCGGAAAAAGCTCCAAACCATCACCAAGACCCATCATCTGTAGGGGTGAGGCTTGCCGGCCCGGGCACGCTACCGGCAAATCTCAACAATATCCTGCGGCCGCAAAGCCTTGTTCCGCGTACAGCACTCCGAATAGAGAAACTGCATCAGCTCCTGAAGTGCTTCCGTGTTCGCCGTGTACCGCAAAAAAGTGCTCTCACGTTTCACCTGTACCAGATTTTCATTCTTCAATTTGTCCAAATGGTGGGAAAGCGTCGAATTCGGAATTTCCAACTCCTCTTGAATATTGCCGACAACGAGCCCTTCAGGATGTGCGGATAACAGCAGTTGCATAATGCGCAGTCGCGGCTCCGTACCCATAGCCGACAACATATCGGCATACTTCGTCACTTGCTCCGCGCTCTTTTTGTCTGGCCCGCTCGCCATATTTCTATATTTGCAGAAATATGGTAGCTTGTCAATCCACAGTAAATCTGCCCTCCCTCCCCAGGTCCTTCTCTCTGCTAACAGCCGGCTCGCGTGTCCTCTTTGCCTGCCGCCGTTCGCGGCCTCTCCCGACTACATTTCCTGGCCCACTTGCGATATTCTTGGCCTCTGCATAAACTTGGTTTCGTCAACTCACTCTGGAGGCTTTTCATGTTCAAAGACGCATTTCGTTTGCTCGCCGTTGCTTCTCTCTTCCTCCTGCCCGTCCACGCGGACGAAGACGTCGTCACTGCCGTTCACGGCACAATCACCAAGGTCGATGAAGCATCCAAGACGATTCTCGTCAAATCCGCCGACGGCACCGAACACACCTTTCATTTCGTCGCCAAGACCACTGTCCATGGCGCCCACGCCACGGCCACAGGCGCCAAAGACTCCTTCCACGGACTCACCGAGGGCTCTGAAGTTGTAGCTCACTACACGGCGAAAGGCGCGGAAGAAACCGCCGTCGAAGTCGATAAAGTGGGCAAAGGTGGCCTGCACGCTGTCGACGGCACGGTCACTCACGTAAGTGAAGACGGCAAAACCGTTGTGGTCAAAGCCGCCGATGGAACGGAGCACACCTTCCAAGTAGTAGGCCGCGACACCGCCGTGTCCGCAAAGGAGATCGGCAAAGGCGCCGATAAAACGGCCAAAGTCACCGTCTACTACACGGAATCGGCCGGCAAAAAAGTCGCCCACTTCTTCGAAAAACTCTAGCGTTCGCCGCCTTGGGAAAGAGTTCGCTCGCCATGAGCGCCGCGTGTTCTATTGCAGTTGCCGGTGAAACGTTTGCGGGTCGCCCGCTCCGACCCTCTCTCCGGACAACGGAACCCCAAAATCCGAGGGATCCATCTTCATGCTGGCGGCGGTACGTCCTTGCCCCACGAACGACACCCGGCTCCTGGGCTTGGAGCGCGCCGCAAAGCTGCCGTCTTGTTGTTTGAGCAGCCGCTCTGGTCCTTCCCCTAGCGCCTGGATCATCAACCGCCCGTTTTCGTCAAACACCCGAAACGTCCTGCGGTACTGCTCGAACGAATCGTGCAAACCCGGCGTCAGTCGCTCCAATTTCAAAACATACGTTCCCGCAAGCTGTTTGCGTTCGTCCTCGGAAACGGGTTTGTCCTCTAACACCTTTTCTTCGGCAGCCGCGGCCGGCGGCACCGGAAGTTGCGGCAAACCGAGTACCGCCCTCGCCAGCGCCCGCGTGATGGCATAAGCGTTTTGCCCCTCGGTGTTCGTCAGCACCACGATCGTCAATCCATCCTCCGGAAAATCGTAGAGGCTGCCGCTGTACCCCAGTAAAGAGCCGTGCTGCCCAATACGCCGGTGCTCCTCTTCGTGATTGAGGATTAATGCGAATCCATATTGTGCTTTCGGATCTTGCGGACTCATGTGCATCGCTGCGCCTTCCGCGGTTGTCATCATTTCAAGCGTTTTCGGCTCGATCAGTCTTTTCGCCCGAATCGATTCCCACAGCTGATAAATGTCGCCCACCGTGCTGCAAAACCTCAAATCCGCGTTATACGCCATGTCATTCTCGTTTGCAGGCACATATCCCTTCTCGAATTTCCGATACGCACGAGACAGCCCGTGCACCAGTGAGAAATCGTCGCAATACGTTGTGGCTGTCACCCCCGCCGGAGTAAAAATATTCTGCTTAACGTATTCCGCAAAGCTCTGTCCACTAACCCGTTCCACAATCGTCACAAGCAGTTGAAATCCTGAAATGGACCAATCCCATTTCGTGCCCGGCTCATTCACCCACTTTTTCCCCGCATAGAGAGCCATCACTTCGTCGAGCGCTTTGGGTTGCCGGCTTGTAGCTTCAATCGGATCGCCGAGGTAGTGATAGTCCACAATCCCGGAAGTGTGATTCAACAGTTGCCGGATCGTCACGCGGTGGCCCTGCGACGGAAATTCCGGCACATATTTCGAAATGTCATCATCCAGCGAAAGCTTCCCTCGTTCCATCTGCTGCAGCACCGCAATTCCCGTAAACGGCAGCATCGGCCCCACAACGTGATAAACGGTTTCGTCCTTCGCCGCCGCTTCTAGCCCGAGATCAGCAAATCCATAGCCCTTGTGCAAGAGGATTTTGTCTCTGCGTGCGACCAGCACGGACGCTCCCACGACTCCTTCCTGCGCCACCATCCGCTGCACCACGCGGTCCAAATCCGCAGCGGCCTCCTGCCCCCGGGAATCAGTCGCCCCTAAAAATGAAAAAACGCAAAGCCAGGCCGCCCGTCGAACGCGCATCCAGAATCTCCTTCTTTCAAATCGCGCGGGCAGCGTAGCACGCTCTCTCGTCGCGGACAAAGGGGAGTGGGCTAGCGAGTGCGGCCTTACCTCTCTGGCGATGCCCGCATTATGAAAATCAGGAATCTGTTCCAGACGTCCCAGGCCAAGCAGTTGTGTTGTGCGCGGTCACTCTTCAGAACACCTTGGGAACGCCCTTGTGCTCGATCCCGTTTGTACGGGCCTGTTGCAGGCCTATCTTTCCCAGCAGGAGTTCAAGAATTGTCTTTGGCGTCCCCGCCAGCTCGCCGTCCAGATGCCGAGTGACGCCCGGACGCGCGCACGGTTGCATCACCCAATGTTCCGACAGTCACCGGTTCGTCACCGCGCGTCACGCCGCCGGTCAATCTACACTTCCTTCCCCGACTCTGTGCCGGAGATAAAAGCGGGAGTGGTATGATTTCGGGCACTATGAAATCAAAGTCTGGCCTCCCGGCACTGTTGTCGTTTGCATTTTTTTCCTGCGTTCTCTGCTCTCCTGCTTTGGCCCAATCCCTAACGGCCGGATCGAAGCATGCCGCGGTGTTGCATGCCGCACGCCTGCTCGACATCGAATCCGGAAAAATAATCTCTCCCGGCGAAGTCCTCGTCGAAGACGAGCGCATCGTTGAGGTGGGTTCTTCCGTCAGGCGCCCCGCTGCAGCCGAAGTCATCGACCTGGGCGACGCCACTCTTCTCCCCGGCTTGATCGACGTTCACGTCCACCTCTTCCTCCATCCCGGCGCCGAAGATCTGCAAACCGTCGAAGAGTCCGTACCGCAGCGCACGATTTCCGCTCTTCTGGCCGCTCGCGATGACTTGATGGCGGGCTTTACCGCCGAGCGCGACATGGGCACCGAAGGAGCGGGCTCCGCCGACACCGCCATCCGCAACGCCATCAATCACAGTGCGATCCCCGGCCCGCGCCTGCGTATCAGCGGCAACGCCGTCGACATTCTCGGCGGGCACGAAGACGCCATCCACTACAATCCCGACCAGCACGTCCTCTCCAACGCCACCTACGCCAACAACGCCGCCGAACTCGTTACCGTAATCCGTCAGCAATTCAAAGAAGGCGCCGATTTCATCAAGGTCTACGAAACAGGCCCCGACTCTCTCCGCGACGGCCACTTCTCCACGCCCTTCCAGTACACCGAAGCCGAACTCCACGCCGCCGTCGAAGAAGCCTCACGCAGTGGCAAACATGTTGCCGTCCACGCCACCGGTGAGCCTGGCACTCTCTACGCAGCCCGCGCAGGCGTAGTCTCGATCGACCACGCCTACCAACTCAGCGAAGAAACCATGCGTTTAATGCACGAAAAACAGATCTTCGCCGTTCCTACCTTCGCCATCGCGGAATACTTCGCCGAGCACGCCGCCACTCCCGCTCAATCCGAACGCGAACGCCGCATGCAGGACTTCCACGCCCAGGAATTTCGCAAGCAACTCGCCGCCGGCGTTCCCATGGCGGTAGGCTCTGATGTCGGCCCATTTCCCCACGGCACCCAAGCCCGCGAATTCAACCTCATGGTCAAATACGGCATGACCCCGCTCGCCGCCCTCCAGGCCGGCCTGCTCGGCGGCGCAAAGCTACTGGGCTGGCAAGATCAAATCGGTGCTCTCAAACCAGGCTATCTCGCAGATATCATTGCTGTTCCGGGCGATCCACTGAAGGATATCAGCGTCCTCGAAAACGTCAGCTTCGTGATGAAAGGCGGCACGGTCTACCGCCAAGATCATCGATAAGGAAGATCAACGAGCCTCCGGCAATTTTGAGCCAAAGAGGTAGACTAAACCCCCGGCAAGCTCGATCCGCAGCATCCCTTTCTCCGTTGCACCCGCCGGAGCATTTTTACACCGCGCGTTTCTCCCCTAAAGCGTGAACTCCATCCCGCACGCAGAGCTTTTCCAAAATGGTACAGCCTTTTAGTCCCTTGTCGTTTGCGTGTTAGCCGGCTCGAAATACTGGCGAAATCTAACCAGCGCCATGCTCGATTCAGCGTAAACTGAAATTGCTATGGAAAAACTCAAGGCATTCCAAGACCTCGCACGCAGCAATGGATTCGTTGACGTGGAAGAAACAGAGGACGGAACCGTTCTCTGGCTGAAGAAGGCCACCGCTAACGCCGAAGACCGCATGTGTCTCGACAGCCTCACCAACAGCGTCACCGTCTTCTGGGCCACCATTCCCTGGAAAATAAACTCCAAGACTTTTCGCACGGTGCCCTCTCTGGAGGAATGGATTACGCAAACGTCACGGCAAGCCGGCGCAATGACGAACCGCGACGCCCTCATGCGCCTCGCCACCGACAAGCACGACGCCCTCGCCTTGACATCCCTCTGTGCCACCAACGCCGAACTCATTCGCTCGGCCATCGCACGTCACTTCGAAGCCGGCACCGTGTCCGAGAAGGCCCGCTCAGTGGTCATGCAGCGCGTCGCCGAACACGCTCGCTCCTACCACACCGATCAAGACCCAGACCAATGGCTTGCGAAATCCCTCCATTCCGAATGCGACCGCCTCCACAATGAAGAGATTCGAGTCAAAGCCAGCAGAGCCTGATCCCGCGTCTCCGCTGAACGATTAGCCGTGTCGCGAATTTCTGCCTCCGAGGCGGAAATCACTTGTCTTAAAAACCTGCTGGACAGTCGAGTAAGAGCGCGCCCCTCACGGAACGGCGGCCCCGGCCATCTAGTCAACCCCGACGTATCGCAATCGGTTATGCCACGACACAACAGCCCATGATATTGTGCGTCGCAGCGGGTTCTCCGCCGAAAGGTGACTGATGCAGAGACGTGCGTTCATGAACCTTACCGCCAGCGCCGCGACGGCCATGGCGTTTCATCCACTGGCGCGTGCCGCCGAGCAATCCCAGAAGACTCCCGTCCTCTATCCCGATCCCGCCGTCGAAGTCATTGATCCGCGCTTCGCAAAATACAAAGTTGGCAACGCGGTGGTCGAGCGCCTCTACACCGGCACGCGCTGGGCAGAAGGCCCTGTCTGGTTTGGCGATGGCCGCTATCTCCTCTTCAGCGATATCCCCAACAACCGCATGCTGCGATGGCTAGAGGACACCGGAGAAGTCACCGTCTTTCGCAGCCCTTCGAACTACAGCAACGGCAACTTCCGCGATCGCCAGGGCCGCCTGCTCACCTGTGAGCACGATTCGCGGCGCCTGACGCGCACCGAATATGACGGCGGCATCACCGTGCTGATGGATCGTTTTCAAGAAAAGAAACTCAACGCCCCCAATGATCTCGCCGTGCATTCCGACGGTGCCATCTGGTTTACCGATCCCGGCTACGGCATCATGTCGAATTACGAAGGCCACAAAGCCCCCTTCGAACTTCCTGCCAACGTTTATCGTCTGGACCCGAAAACGCGCGAGGTCACCGTCGTTGCCACGGACATGGATAAGCCCAACGGCATCTGCTTCTCACCCGACGAAAAACTTCTCTACATCGTCGACACCGGCGTTCCTCGGCGTCCCACTGATCCGCACCAGATTCGCGTCTATGACGTGGTCGATGGTGCCCGCCTCAAGAATGGCCGCATGTTTGTGGATATGTCCCCAGGCAATTCCGACGGCATTCGCTCGGATGTCGATGGCAACATCTGGTCCGCCGCCGGATGGGCAGGGGAAAGCTACAACGGCGTTCACGTCTTCGCTCCCGACGCCACGCTCATTGGTAAAATTCATCTTCCGGAATCTTGCGCGAACCTCTGCTTCGGCGGCGTCAAGAAAAATCGCCTCTTCATGGCTGCCAGCCAGTCTCTCTACGCCGTTTACGTGGGGACCGAGGGAGCGCAGTTGCCCTGACAACGCAATTTCTGTCGTAAGTTCCTCGGGTTTTTCGTTCCGTTCTCGTGCTCTTGTTTAGGTTGGGATGCCACAGGCAGCCATCACTGCTCGCCGCCCCGGAAGATTGTCCGCGCGGGATTTTCAATCCTGAAAAACTCTACGGAATAAACGAATCGTCTCCGCGAACGCCAGGTCCGTCGCTTCCGGATCGAATCGCGGCCCTTCATCCCGCGTGAAGGCGTGCTCTGCTGGATACAAAAGCGTGTTATACCGCGTGCCGGAGTTACGCAGTGCACGATCAACCGTGTCACGTCCCGCATCGGGCACGTGCGGGTCCCTGGTCCCGAAAATCATCAGAAGTTCGCCGCGTATTTCCTTTGCGCGCGCCAACGATCCCGCATCCGCGTCCTGACCGAGCTTCCCGTCATGGATGCCCGTGCCGTAGTAACACACGGTTCCGCGTACGTCGGGCTGGAACGCAGCACGAAAAGCGAGGTGGCCGCCGATGCAGAAACCCAGCACGCCGATTTTCCCGCTCCCCACCGTAGGGTGCTTGGAAAGCCAGTCCAGCCCAGCGCGGCAATCGGCATCAAAATGCGCGACCGGAGTCTTCGCGGCGTCTTGCTGTCCGCGAGCGCGCCCGGCGTCATCAAAGGCGATCACCGTCCCCGGCGGTTCGATGCGGCGATAAATTTCCGGCGCAGCGGCAACAAATCCGTACCCGGCCAGCCGCACGCACGTGCGCAGCAATGGCGGTGTGAGTTGAAAAATGTCGGAATAGCACCAAATGCCGGGATATTCACCTTCGGCCTTCGGCCGAGCAACGAAGGTTCGCATCGGCGAACCCGCCAGAGAAATGTCCGTGTATTCGGTACTCACAACCATCTGTTTGACCTCGACAAATTGTCGTGGAGACCGAAGACCAGAGTCAACTCCCCCATCAGTGCACAAAGTGGCCGTCTTCAGTCGACTCGCGACAGCCACATTTCGAGTACTACCGCAAGCCGAGAAAAATCAACGGCTCAAAACGCGAAAGCTGATCTTGCGCTCCGGCCATCCGCCCTTTAACCTCTTGACCTATGGTTGCGCCTCGCACTCCCGGCGTGTACATCGAAGAGTTCCATTTCGCGTCCACTCCAATCCAGGGAGTTCCTACCAGCACGGCGGGGTTCATTGCGGTGACCGGGCGCGGTGCACTGCTCGGTCCGCTTCTCTCCTTTGCGGATTTCGAACACCTGGCGATTCCCAATCTCGGCGTGAATCTTCCTCTAGCCGTGCGCGGTTTCTTCGAAAACGGAGGCCAGGCCCTTTACATCTCGCGAATCGCACCCAGCGATCCCCTTGAATCGGGTCTTGCTGCCCTGGACGCGCAACCCATCTCAATCGTCTGTTGTCCCGATGATCCAACAATTCCAGACGCGGCCGCTTCCATGGCCGCCCATTGCGCCACTCGCAAGGATCGCATCTGCATTCTTCAGTCTCGAGAGCCCGTCATCCCGGTCGCAACACATCAACCCCCAGTGAATTCAACTTACGCAGCCTATTACTATCCTTGGATCACGGTTCCATCCCTAGACGGAAGCACTACGGTCACCATGCCTCCCGGCGGCCACGTCGCGGGAATCTACGCCCAGACCGACACCAATCGCGGCGTGTGGAGCGCGCCCGCTAACCTCGCGCTCCTCGGAGTAACCGCCGTTTCTGAAAATGTCACTGACCTCGAGTCAGACCAACTGAATTCGCGCGGCATCGATCTGCTCCGGAGTTTTCCCGCGGCGGGCATCATAGTTTGGGGCGCGCGCACAACCACTGGCGAGGACTCGGACTGGAAATACGTATCGGTTCGCCGCCTGCTGATTTTTATCGAGCAGTCCGTCTCGCAAGGGATCCAGTGGGCGGTCTTCGAGCCGAACGGCCCCGCACTCTGGGCAGCTGTTTCTTCCTCGGTCCAGAATTTTCTGGCAAGTCTTTGGAAATTGGGCGCCTTTCAGGGCACCACCCAGCAGGAAGCCTACTTTGTCCGCTGCGATCTTACCACCATGACGCAAAACGACCTCGATAACGGCCGCCTAGTGTGCGTCGTGGGCGTTGCCCCGCTGCGCCCTGCGGAATTCGTCATTTTCCAGATCGCTATATGGACGCAGTACCCGCCGAACCCGCCTGGCAAATAGTAATTATTCTGAGCCCGTGCGACACGGATTCCTTCAATTAAGCAGCATTGACGTGATCAAACTTGATGTCTGCAAGAAGAATTGTTAGGGTCTGTGGGCGGGCAGCCGAAAAGTGAAGCCTCTTCGTTGTCCTCGCCTGATGTAAGGGCGCTGTGGGGAGGATCGCTTGTCAGTTCCAATGAGCACGAAACCAAGTCTGTCTCTTCTTGGACAGTTGCCTGCTTCGCCTGGAGCGGTTATCGCTACTGGGCTCTTGGGTTTTTTCCGAACGCCTGAACCGGAAAGTGTTACCGTGTTTCGATTCAAGCCAGGTTAGGAGGTCAGCTATGTCCGAGGTCGTGTACGTTTCCAAAATAAGAATTGAGCGCAAGAAGGGACCGTTGCGCATCGCCTATTTGCCCGGCGAGGCACTTCCGGTCAGTTTCAGTGTGCACGGTGCGATCGCGAAGCACTACAAGGTCGACCCGGCAAAAATTGGAGAATCCCACGCGGCAACCATAGACTATGTGATTGCTTCAACGGCTGGTTGAATGATGGGTACTTTTGGCGGCGCGCTGGAAGCGCGACAAATTGATGCAAGTCAGGGCAAGCTCACTGCGGACGTAACTGGAGAAGTGGAGACCGAGGACGGCGTCTTGGTGATTCGCCGCATTCACGTTGAAATGCAATTGGCAGCCACGCCAGAGTTCCGCGAAACTGTGGACCGCGTGCATGGTATCTATGCCATGAATTGTCCTTTGTACCGCACATTGCACAAGGCCATCCAACTCACTTCTTCTTGTGCATTGATCATCCAATAAGCACCCTTCCTTGTGTCGCTGCCAGTCCTTTCTCTAGATGCGTTCAGCGCCTTCGATTTGACGGCACAGCGGTGGAAACTGCGAACGTCCGCAACGCGACTGATCAGTTGTCAGCCTGGATCTTCCACGAGAGCTCCCGCTACGGGCTTCCCCGCTCTCGTCGTAGTGATCACCACCACGCTGATCAAAACAAACAGACTCCCCAGAATGGTTCGCAAGTTCAGCCCTTCGCCTCCCAGGAAGTATCCAACCAGCACGGCCACAACCGGATTCACGTACGCATAGGTCCCGACCTTTGTCGGCGATTCACGATGAAGCAGCCAGACGTAAGCGGTGAACCCCATGATGGAACCTGCGACAATCAGGTAAACCAACGAGAGCCACGCGCTGCGCGAAACGCTCGACGGATGAAAATTACGAAATTCGCCAAGCCCGACCGACGTGAGACCCAGAAACACTCCGCCGGCAAACATCTGCGCTCCCGAGCTCATGACCTTGGAAGCCGGGAGCGGCAGCTTGCGCATCAGCGCCGAAGCGATAGACCAGCTCATCGACGCAAAAATCAGCGCCACTGCGCCCACCCTGTCGATCGGCGTGCCGTCGAGGTTCAACGAGCGGCTCGCCAGCACCAGCACTCCCCCGATGCCAATCAGCAGCGCCAAGGCCAGGCGGAGAGTCAGTGTCTGCGTCCGCAGAAAAACGATCTCCGACACCGCCATGAAGGCCGGGATCGTGGCCATCATGACGGCGGCAACGCCGGAGGGCACGCGCTGTTCTGCCCAAAACAAAAGTCCGTAGTCGAGCACAAAGATCAGCACAGCGAGTAAAGCTAGCGACGCCCATTGGCGCCCGTTCGGTGATCGCTCGCCTCGAGCAATCGTCCAGCCATACAGAACGGCTCCTGCTATCAGGAAGCGCATCGCTGCCAAAAGAAATGGCGGAACTTCGCGCACGCCAACGCGAATGGCGAGAAATGTGGATCCCCACACGAAATAAATGATTGCGAACGCCAACAAGGTCTTCCAAGTCGCGCGATGACTGGCGGCTTCCATGACAGATTCCTACCGACAATCTACCAATTCTCACCGCTTAATTGCTCCTGTCCGCCGGATCGCCCGGTATTGCTGAACAGACCAAATTGTCCGTATAAGAATCGCCCTCAGGAGCCGCCGCCAGATGTCCGCTTCCGACTAACCCTGCACTTGGACGTGGACCTGATCGAGGTAGGTCGGCTTGACCGATCACGCACTGGGCCTTACTCTTCGGAAAGCGGCTGGCTAGAGGAACAAGCAGACGGAAACTTATGACGGGCAAAACGCACATCCTGTTTCTCGCAGCCATTCTAGTCTTCCGCCCTACGCTCAGGGCGCAAGTACCCTCGGACAAGACCGCTAACCCTTCTGGCGACGACTCTAATGTCCGGCCGCCCGTAACGAAAGCTGATGTGAAGATTGTGCAGCGCGCGCGAGAGATTCTGAGTTCGCCATCAAAGTGGAACCGAGCCGATACGAGGGTCTGCCCGCCAGAGGCCAAGACTTTCAGTCTGTATTGCGCGTTGGAGAAGGCCACGAATGAAGTTAGCGGCAACTTCAAGCACCGCGGGGCGGCCATGCAGGAGGCGCGGTTCGTGATCGATGAGATTACGCCCAAAGCAAAAAACTACGACCATCGCCTGATGGGTTACAACAATGATGCTACGACCACGTTCGCCGATATCCAAAAAGTGTTAGAGCTGTTGGAAGAGCGCATTGCCAAGCGGCTGACAGAGGAGTCCCAGGGTAGTAAGAAGTGAAACGCAGAGAACCGGGAACGTCCCCCTCGCAGTCCGGCAGCCTAGCTCCGGGTCAACGCACTCACCGAGCACCTGCTGTCAATCGTCCCTCGATATCGGAAGGGCGGTTACCATACCTCTTTCAATCCTAGAATCTCGCTCGCCCCAACCTTCAGTCCGCAGTTCTTCCACGCCATGGCAACGGGCAAGGAAAACGTGGCAGGACCTCCTCTCTTTCCACCCGTCAGCTGCTACAAGTCACCAATCACCGCTCCTCTCTGGCGGCTTCCCGCATCCAGCTGGCAGGCGTATAGTGGCACTCGGAATGGTCACCTACCCTAGCGGCGGCAGCGCGGCGCCGGAAACTCCCGCTCCCGGTTTTCTAGCCCGCACCATTTTCAACTCCGGTCACAAAGTGATCGGTCTCCGCTATCTGTGGCTTGCCTTGGGCAGCGTGCTTCTCGGGATGCTCCTCTCGCTGCTGATGCGCATTCACCTCCTGTGGCCAGCCGCGCAAATCCCGTTTCTCTCCGGATTCGGCGGCACGCCGGAGCGCTACGCCGCTGTCACCATGCTGCACGGCTCGTTGATGGTTTTCCTGGTGCTCACCACCGCGCCGCAAGCCGGCTTCGGCAATTATTTCTTGCCTCTCGAAATCGGCACCCGAGAAATGGCGTTTCCTGTGCTGAATCTGTTTTCCTTTTGGGCCACAGTCGCCTCGCTCGCTGGCATGACCGCAGCTTTTTTCGTTTCGCCGGACGCCGGCTTCACACTGTGGACCACGAGCGTCGCGCTCTTCTGCCTGGCTGCCTTGCTCACAGCGATCAATTTTACCGTTACTGTGCTCGACCTTCGCGCCAAGGGCATGACTTTGCCGCGAATGCCCCTCACCGTTTGGGCCTGGTTCATCAACGCCATTCTGAGCATGTTGATTTTCAGCATTCTCCTCGCCGCTTGTGTTTTTCTCCTGTCCGACCGCCTCCTCGCCTCGCAATTCTTCTCGCCGCTAACTTTTCTCTCGCAACAGCCGGCGTCGCTCGCGCAATCCACGCTGCTTTCTCTCTGGCAGCGACTCTTCTGGTTTTTCGCCCAGGCCGAAGTGTATGTCGCCATGCTTCCGTGTTTCGGAATCGTCTCCCATCTGCTTTCGACTTTTTCGCGCAAGCCCGTTTGGGCCGAGCGCGCCGCGGTTCTCGCTCTTTGCGGTGTCGGCCTCGTGGGCTTTTTCGTTTGGGGCCAGCACATGTTTTCGAGCGGCCTCAATCCGTGGTCTCCGCTGGTTTTTTCGCTGCTGGCATCGTCACTCGGCTTGCCCGCCTCGGTACTCCTGCTCAGTTGGTTCGGCACACTGTGGAATGCAAGAATCCAGCTCAATACGGCGATGCTTTTTGCTCT
>Ga0207046_10070_pt1 | contig 28397 bp, 26 predicted proteins | sample Alteio_BWMinCont_66_FD_153303 | JGI IMG/M metagenome (GOLD analysis project Ga0207046, IMG submission 153303) | Enriched cells from forest soil in Barre Woods Harvard Forest LTER site, Petersham, Massachusetts, United States -... | ecosystem: Environmental > Terrestrial > Soil > Temperate forest >...
GATCGAGGTCTTGTGATCCTTAAAGGGATCCCAGGCAATCCCGACTCGCGGATCGAGACTCTTTACCGAAGGATTGGACGGAAACACGTGAGAAACAGGTGTACAACCCGTCGTCGCCGGGTCGCTGGGATCGATGAACGCGCAGAGCTCATTGTGGATTTCGGTTGGGTTAGAGATAAAGTCATCCCGCAGGCCCAGATTTAGCGTGACGTTACGCGCCACTTTCCATGTGTCCTGAATATATGGAAACAGATCCCATTCGCGAAAGCTCCGACTAGAATTAGCCTTGCCTGGCAGAGCCCCGAGCAAAGTTATTGGAGGATCGGTGGGACTTACCGGCTTGCCTTCAAGAAAACTCTCGAGGTTCGGAAAAGTCCAGCCTTGATCGTCGAAGAAGCCATTGGAAAGGGGACTCTGCAGGCGGCGAAATTCGAGACCTACTTCGAAGGTATGCTTTCCGTGTGCCCAAACGATGTCGTCCGCAACGGCATATGTGTTTTGGATTTCAAAGTCTGGAGTGAAGTCGCTCGGTCCAATTCCGCTGATTCCGGGGACGTTAATAGACCCATCTTGCCGATCTTCCCCATAGGAGCTAAAAAACTGCAACGCGGGATTGCTCACGGTCGTGAACGCACGCATGTTCGTTCGCACAAACGTGAACCGGGCATCGTTGACCAGATTCGAAGAAAAGATCTTCTTGTCACCGATCGTAATATACTGATTGCGTCCCTTCGATTGCTCGGGGTAGAGGCCTAAGGCGGAGGAGAATGGTTGCGTCAAGGCACCGTTGTCGAAAACATATCTCGCAAAAATGGTATCGGTCGAGGAGAGCACGTAGTCCCATCGCGTATTTACGTAATCCTCGTTGGCTGGCTGCACCCCGCTGAGGGAGATTTGGGCGATTCCGTTACCTAGGTCTCCGATGAAGTTCGGTGCACCCGGCACGGCCGCAGGATAGAGATTCAAAATCGCCTGCGAAGCGGGATTCACTGGCACGGTCGCGATCCCACCATTGCAGGGTAGATTTGCTGCTACCGCACACGGCACCTCGCCCTGGCGTGCCAGTCCGTCGGGAACGGTCGGGAGGACGGTCGTGCCGAGCAGTTGCCGGATTCCCTCATAGTTTACAAAGAAGAACATCTTGTCCTTCTTGACCGGGCCGCCCAAGGTGCCTCCAAACTGATTCTGGCGGAACGGGTCCTTAGGAGAACCGACCGTATTGAAGAAGTTGCGAGCGTCGAGTACGTCGTTGCGGAAAAAATCATACACATCGCCATGAAGAGTATTGGTTCCCGACCGGGTGGTCGCGTTCAGGACGCTTCCGCTGCCGCCGAAGCGCGCGCTGTACGAATTGGTTAGAACCTGAAACTCTCCGATGGCCTCCACGCCCAAAGAGGTTCCGATAATGCTATTTCCGGCACCGTGGTCCCAAAATCCTTGGATGTTCGCCCCGTCGAGAAGAAGCTCCTGTCCTTCGGGCCGCGAACCCGCAATCGAGTAACTAGGCTCTCTGCCGTAGAAGGAGTTTTGGGTCCCCGTTGTAACCGATTGAACCCCGGGCGCCAGGAGAATGAGCTGCTCGAAGTTGCGGCCGTTGAGAGGAAGATCCTGCATCTGTTTCTGTCCCACGAATGCGGATATCTCCGCGGACGTGGTTTCCACCTGAGTCGACGCGCCTTCCACCGTCACCGTCTCGGTTATTTGCCCAACATGCAGTGAGAAGTCAACAATGATGTTGCTTCCGACGGTCAACATAACACCCTGATGTACCTGCGTTTGGAATCCCTTCATCTGCGCTTGCACGTCGTAGGAACCAACGACCAGATCCGGCGCCACATATCTGCCTTGGTCGTTGACGGACACGGGAGTCACAACACCGGTCTGTGTGTTCTTTATGGTGACAGCGGCACCCGCCAGACTAGCCCCTGTGCTGTCCGCGACGGTGCCCGAAATACTCCCGGTTCCGACTTGGCTGAAAAGCCGTTCGCTACCACACAGAGTCCCGAAGATACACACACACAACAGGACGCCGAAAAGTCTATTCGATCGGAACATTCCCCCTCCTGATAACGTCGCGTCTTAGCTGGGCCCGCGCGAATTACGCACACCTAGCAGTGGACTCCACCCGCGATTCACGCTTCAAGACTCGACTTGCTGCTGATGACGTTGCTCCCTTGCACCCGTTTTCGCTGACCGCACGAGAACAAGTCCGCGAAAACGAACCAAACTGGCGCTACGGTCACGCAAAAAACAGTTTCCGTCAATACTTTTTTCGCATTCTATCCATACTTATTAGGTATTGTCTATCAGCTTGTTTGCCAGTAGAATGGCCACCGACCCATGGAACTCCGACACTTGCGGTACTTCGTTGCGGTTGCTGAGGAATTGAATTTTACGAAAGCGGCGAAACGTCTTCAGATCGCACAGCCTCCGCTCAGCCGGCAGATTCACGATTTAGAAAAAGAAGTTGGCGTTCAACTATTCGAAAGAAATAGTAGCCGTGTTTTTCTGACTGATGCCGGCCGCCGCTTTTTGAATGAAGCGCGGGTTGTGCTTCAGCATGCGGCACAAGCAGTGGAAACGGCGCGACAATCTAAGAACGGCCAGCTTGGCACCATACGACTTGGGATCGGAAAAGGATTGGGCGACATCGTGAGCCGGGTCATCAATCAGTATCTCCGGCTCTTTCCCAGCATGGAGATCGATGTGAAGGACATCGCTTCCGGCTTCCAGAATGAAGCGCTTACGGATCGCAAGATTGATGTTGGCTTTATGCGCCCTCCAGTCGATCAACTACATCTAGCCTCTGAGCCACTCTTTGAAGAGAGGTTTTCTGTGGTGTTACGCAGAACGAGTCCACTTGCAAAGCGTAAGTCGTTGCGACTAGAACAACTCGCGAATGAGACTCTACTGCTCATCGATCGGCACATCTCTTCCGGCGTATATGACAAAACTCTTGAGCTGTACCGCGAAGCGGGAATAACGCCCAAAGTGGTTTCTACTGAAACGATGCCATATGAGGAAGCCGGTGCGATCCTCGTGGATTCTGGGAAAGGGTTCTATATCGCGGTCGGAAAGAATCCTTGCCATCCGTCCTTCGCGGACCGGCTGATCACCCTGCCTCTCTCAGATCCCTTGGCGAGGATTGGCGTACACATTGTCTGGCGCAAGAACGAGCAATCGAGAACCACTCAAGACTTCGTCAAATTTACTCGGGGCATGTTTGAGAACTCAGAGGAATTCAGGAAGTTGAAAAAAGATCTCGACGGCATCCAGACGCTGAGCTCAAAAACAATCAAGCCGGTTAAGCCTCGACGGTCGCATATTCGGCGCCGCATCAATTAGTTAAGGAGATGTAGACCTGGTATTCGTGCAGGACCCTGACCGGCGCCTACCAGGATGCCCACTCACTGGGCAGGTGCTTCACCTTTACTGCCAGTTCAGGCCGAGCTCCCAAGAGTCGGTGGTTGGACCGCAACATCCGTGCTCTTCTACTCACTCCGGCCGGATGGTTAGCTACACGGAAGTTATTTCGAAACGGGTTGTGGGAACCCCAGCGACGTTTTGGGCGAATTGTCGGCAAAACCTTCCCTTGAGATAACTATCGCTCACAGCCGCCCGGTCGAATAGTCGAGTACACGTAGAAGCGATTCTTGTTCGAGAACCCATCAACAAAATTCATAGCGCTTGTGCGTCGGAATTGACTTCGCGTTCACCAGAGCCAAAGGCCCCACCCAAGAGGCTCATTTTGTTTATTGCCGCCTTTTGCCGCCTCGCAAAACTGCTAAATTATTCGAAGCAAATGGGTTGGTTGGGTAGGGGCGGTGGGGATCGAACCCAACACCGCCAGAAACTCACGAATCGGCGTAATTGATTGCCCACAAACCGGCCGAAAGTCAGGTAAATGTCAGGCGATGAGGCACTTCTCGATCGCGAATTTGGCGCACACAAATCATATGTTTTTGGGCTGGCTGCGAACAGCCCGGTGAGCAGTTCTTTTGCCCTCTCACTCCGTGCTGCGGTAGCACTCGACGACCATGAAGTCCGTCCACAATTTCGCGTCCTCAGACTTCTCACCGCGCCAAGTGAAATGCGTCTTGGAAATATTTGTATACGTTGCGCGCATAAATGGCCAGTGTGCTGTGGGATACTTCTCCAGCAACTCCGGAGTGAGCGGCTGTGCCACGGGCTCTTTAAAGACATAGGTGACGGACTGGCCGTCGAACCGGGCTCCGCCGAACTGCTCCGATGTGAGGTCCGTCCACGTCCCTGCCAGAGCGTTTAGCCACTTGATGTTCCAAACCTGCTTGGCGGAGTCGTAAGCCCGAAAGTTCATGCCGAGCACAATCAGTTCTCCGGACGAGCCAATCATCCTGTATTCCTCTGCAATTGCATAGCCGTCGAGGATAAAGTGACCCAACCACGTTCCGCTGCCAAACGTCTGCCAGTGTCCATTAGCCGATTTCAGCCTGGCTTCGAATCGCCATCGGCCGATGAGAAAGGCAAATCGTGAGAGCTCTGCGGGCGCATTAGGGTTGGGCTTGTCAACTCTTTGTTCGTGCCGTTCCATGGGACGATCCTCCATAGCGGCTGCTTCGGGTAGCTTAGGTCCGATCAGCGGTGATAGCGCCGTAAGTAGCACACTGCGCCGCGTCAGCCCAAAGCCAGCTTGTACAGCGACGCCCTCATCCCTCCGCATAATCAGACCCCTTGCGCTCGATGTCTAGCCGCTCCTCAACAGGCAGTCACATTTTAAGCAGTGAGCGTAATTCCTGTACATCTATAATCCAGCTTCCTGAGGGAGACCAACGCACCGATTCGGACTATCAATGCGCCTTGCAGCATGACAAAAACTGTACGAAATGGGAGAGCGGGAGCGGCGCATGATCCAAGACGACGCTGCTCGGCTAGAGATTGACGGTCGTCAAGACGTTCTTCCCGATGAACGGGAAGCCGATCGTGACGAAAGGCACGTGTAAGCAGTATATGATCTGAAATCTGGCCAGACTCCGAATTCGCATCGGGTTTCAGGTACACTTTAACGTGGTGAAAATCAATTGGCGATCCTCACCACAGGACATGAATTAGCGAATGCAACTGCCGTCTTGAGCCATCCATCCGTGTCATTTGCGGTTTTATGCTCGATGAAATTGTTTTCGGTATCGCTGATTTTGCTGAGAAGTTCAGCTTCTGTGACGACGGCGTAGGTCTCTTCGATCATTTCCGCGCCCCGCTATGGTTTCTTAATATCGATAGGAGGTTCCTTGATCTCACGCTGAAAACTTGCAGGTGCCGATTTGGGGCGCTTGCCGAGCACGATCATCGCCCCAATTAATTTGCGGTCAAACTCAATAGCCCGCTGGTTGTCTTTCGGAGAGATCACGACTAGTGAGTTTTCATTTTCAAGCAGAAGTTCGTAAGGCACTGTGTAAGGGGTCGTACTGTCTCGCTCAAAGAACGAATCAGAAGGTGCATTGGAGCCTAGCCAAAAAACGACTTGTCGGGTCTCACCTCCACCAACTGAAAACGGTATTCGTGGGTATACATCCAATGCAAAAATGAATGAGGCTGCGACGCCTATTGCGACAGTAAACGATGCGAAGAGACGAGAAAGATACAGATCAGAATGAACGTTAGTCCTATTCGCTTTCTGCTTGAAGTAGAGATGCATGCGAACCATAAGTTCTAATCCGACCAGTTCGATGAAGAATCTCGTCAGGTGTACCTCCTGTGCCATAAATTGAATCCACCATGGCCCGTTTCTTAGCATTGAGGGATGGATGTCTCGCCGGAACGTGTATGCCATCATGGCAAAATATGACACCAGAAGAAAATCTGTCACCACTGGGCCAGCCAATGCTCTCGCTAGACCATGATTCCAAAAACGGTGGGGCGCGCCCTTTTTTATGAGAGTACCGCTCAACCAAGAACTTAGAGGAACGGTTACTACGAAAAACACTAAGCACCCACAACAGAACCAGAATCCGACAACCAGATATTGGATTTTAACCAATTCGAAGGAGGAGACGCCGTAACGTGCCAATCGAACGGCAACAACTAGGAAGCCGATGACATACAGCGCTGCCAGCGCGAGCGGAAGGACTTTTCCTGCGCGTTCGATTTGATCGTTCATTTCGCGGCCACAATTTCGTTCTCTCACGAAAGCCTATATCACGATTACAAGTGATCTACAATAAATGAGGAAGGCGTCCGAAGTGTTTCGCGTGCAAAGCGTGATCGCGCATCTCGACCGCGAGTCGGACATTCTGGTTTGGATGCACAAGCATCAGAACTAACCGAAGATTTACTTCCCAGGATTGTTTTCATGCAACCACTGTGCAGCCGCCACGATGACATTGGGAAGCGGATGCTTGCCCTTTCCGTACCCGATGCCGTACATGGTGTGGTAGAGACCTTTCTGGTCTAGCGTGCGCAGGATTTTGCCAATCCGTGTGGCTATGGAGCGGCCTCAAAGCATAAGCGAGGCGTTAAGTGAGGCCTTCGCTTGAACGAACATACCACAACAGACTGTCTCCTTTTTCCAGATATTTTTGATCGACCGGTGGTCGCGAAGTTTGACCAACGGCAGGGCAGTTCCGATGGCGGAGCGATTCTGCTCCAGGCCGCCGAGCGGCGCTTAGGTCTGACTTCGGCATTGGCGGCTTGTATGAGAGATGACCGACAATCCGGTAAGGTGTGGCATGAGTTGAGTGAGTTGATTACTCAGCGAGTCATGGCCATCGCGTTGGGATATGAAGACGCCAACGATGCGGCACGGCTGGCGTCTGATCCGATCCACAAGCTTCTGGTTGGTCGGGATCCCGTCGACGGCGAGGACCTGGCTTCGCAACCTACTCTGTCGCGCTTTGAAAATGCTCCGGATAGTAAGGAACTGTTTCGCATGACAGAAGCGCTGGCGGACCGTGTCATTGAACGCCATCGCCAGCGTCTGCATGGACGCGCTCGTCGCATCACCATCGATATGGATCCCACCGACGACCCCGCGCACGGCCAGCAACAGTTCGCCTTTTTCAATCGCCACTACGATTGCTACTGTTACTTGCCGATGGTTTGTTTTCTCACCTTTAATGAGGAGGCCGATCAGTACTTGGTGGCGGCGGTGTTGCGGCCTGGGAATGCGCCTGGTTCTGCGGGTGCCATCGGGATTCTGCGCCGTCTGATTGCGCGAGTGAGCGATGCCTTTCCCAAGGCGAAAATCCGGGTGCGCCTCGACGGCGGTTTCGCGTCCCCGAAAGTTCTGGATTTTCTGGACTGCGAACCGAAAGTGGAATACCTCGTCAGCATGGCCTCCAATTCGGTGTTGCTTCGTAAGGCGGAGTCCGCCATGAAGCAGGCTCGTCGTGCGTCGAAGATCTCGGGCCAAACCGAACATGTTTATGGTGAGTGCCGGTACGCTACCAAAAAGACTTGGCCGTGGAAACGACGAGTCCTCTACAAAGCCGAGGTGGTGCGCGCCGCGGACAAGGAAGCGAAGGACAATCCGCGCTTCGTGGTCACCAACCTGAAACAGAATCCGCAGTGGATTTACGAGCAGGTTTACTGTCAGCGGGGCGATGTGGAGAACCGCATCAAGGAGCTACACGACGGCATGCAGATCGGCCGGACCAGTTGCTCGAACTTCTTGGCGAACACGTTCCGGGTGTTGCTGACAGCGGCGGCCTATGTGCTGATGCAGGAGATGCGACTTCACTTGTCTCCGACCCGCCACGCCCGCGCGCAAGTATCGACCTTGCGCGAACATTTCTTGAAGCTGGGCGCTCAAGTGGTGGTCACGGTGCGTCGCATCGTGCTGCACTTGCCTCAAGCGTTTCCGTACCGTCATAGCTTTCATCTTCTCGCCTTGAGCTTGGGCGCTCAAACCGGCTGAGTCTCCCGCTTCTTCAACTCAAAACTAACCGTGGACAACCTCTAGTTCGAGGTGTCTCGTTACGCTTCAAAACCCGACCGCAAAGCTCGCTAAGAACTTTAGAATCAGTCTCTCGGTCTAATAAAATTCTGGCCGTCGTCCACTGTATCTCACTCTCACGAAAAAACTCTTCGGCGTTCAACTTTTGTGAATAATGCGGGCTAGATGCTAAATCCTACGCATTATTCAGGTGCTATGAACAAGAATAGAGCATTCTGCTCTTCAATCCGTTTTCCAAGCAGATCCTTCAAAGCGTCTAGCTGAACTTCTCTGACCTCCTCAAATTCCCCTCTTTCCAAAGCGAAGGCGCCAAATTCATCGGCTCGCGCCGGACGTGAATTCCCATCGGGAGCAAGAACGTGCTGTACGCCGCTTAGAGCGTAAATCGCCCAGCCGAATCTGCCTGAGACGAAGGCTAGCTCGATCATGCTTCAATCCATGCCTTGCTCGAGCGCTGAAGCAACTCTTTCAACACCATCACGACCGCGTTATCGGCAGGACTTCCTGGAACAGACGGGCCGGCAATTGATTCGACGGCGTCCTGGTCAAATGTGCCGAAGATGTGAACCATGATCGAGACACTCGATCCATCGACGGATCGCCGGTTATAACCGACCATCCGCCCCGAATCTCGGCCGTCAATTCTCACGTGCCGGTTTCTAGACCGGATAACTGGACTTATGCGGACTGACTCAACGGGAAGTCACGCCGCTGACCAAACTAAGAAAGAAGGCTAAATTGCCGAAACTGTGGCCGACGATGCCCGGCCATGTGCTCCTTGTGCGTTGTGCGACAAAGGAAAGCGCCACACCTGTGATGGCCATGCGAACGGTGTCCCAGAGAGTTGGTTGCATGAACAAATGGAAGAGTGACCAGCAGATGCCATGAATAACCCAAGCGCTTCTTCCGAACGCCAGCTCCTGGCGTGGCAGGACATAGCCGCGCCACCAAAGCTCTTCCCCGCCGATATTGCACACAAGTATTAGCACTGCATAGTAGATGAGAATCCACCAGGCTCCCTGCAAAGGAATACCCATGAAATCCCGGGGGCCGAAGTGATTGAAGAATTCGCGGTGGAACACGGAAGGATCGAAGAATCTGATGGACTCCAGAGCAGGTTGAAAGAGGCTGGCGTAGCGCTTGAGGAGCATGGCTATCAAAATCGCGCCGAACATCCATTTTTGCCCCGTCTTTTCTTTCCACAGTGCGAGCCACGATGCCGTGACGGCGAGGAGGTCCGCCCCATTGCCTCCATACATAAAGCCAGAGAGCGCCGCTGCCCAGAGCCATGCTGTTGCACTTGGGGCAGAAAGGCGCAACCGTTCCTTAATACCTTTCCAGGAGATGGAGCGCTGATCAACAGCCGCGCCGATAAGGGCAGCCACGAACATGCACGTCAGCGGCAGGATTAGCAACAAGTGGAAAATGCGCCACCAAGAAGTTCCCCCTTGCCGGAGATTCGGGCCCAGCCAATGAAACAAAAACGCGAAGGCCAAGCCCGGTACACCGAATAGAAGGGCAGTGGCAATCCAGCTCGCAGGCCTGATTGTAGGTGCTTTTTGCACTTGGTGAGTGTATCTGACCTTTTCAGGACATAGGGAATGAAAACCGGGCAAACAGGAAGTAACCGAGTTTATTTCCTGTTTGCCGACATCCTCCAGAACCCCGTTTTTCCTTTCCCCGCATACGGTCTCTGGACACACTGCTCAGTGATGATATGGAGTTTTTAACGAGAGGTATCCCTAGCGCCTCTCTTTCTCAAACCGAGCCTGCCTTTGGGATGTGCGTTATCGGGCGCCCGGTGTTCTGGTCTACTTTTATCATTGAAATTTGTTGACTAATTTCAATGAAATGATACGATGCCCCGCAGTCATGAAAATGGCTGCCCAACGCTACGTTATCCGGAAACAAAAACAGCTGGCCGCGCTTGCCTCGGCGGCCCGCCAGGAAATCGTGGACGTGCTCGCCGAGGCGGGAACTCTGTCCGTCGCCGAGATTGCCGCGATCCTGGGACGGCCGGCGGACGCTCTCTACTTTCATCTTCGCGCTCTGAAACTCGCGGGCTTGGTCCGCCAAGCGAGCTATCGCTATCGCGGCCGGCGCAAAGAAGCGCTGTTCCGAACTATCTCGCCCGAGCAGCAGCTCCAATACGAGCCCAGGAGTGAACCGAACCGCCGCGCCGTGACCACCATTGTCAGTTCTATGCTGCGACTGGGCATTCGCGATTTCCGGCGGGCGTTTCGGCGCGGCGACGTCATCGTGGCAGGCCGCCATCGCGAACTCTGGGGTCTGCGCAAGGTCTCGCGCCTCACGCTTCCGCAGCTCGCCGCAGTGAATCGCTTGATTGAATGCATGCTGCTGGCGACTTCAAAACCCAAAGGGCGCGGCCGGCTGTATGCAGTCACTGTTCTTCTGACGCCGCTCGATCATCGCCGCCGCGGCGCGAAGGGAAATCGTAAACGAGAACAGGCAGGCAAGAAATGAGCGATGCGCCAAAATTCCTTGCGCGTGCGTACATCACCCGCCTGCGCTTGCGTTTTTGTGCCAACAGTGGAATTCGGGGGAGCCGGAACCATGAACAAACTGAGCGCAACCGTAATTTGCGCCGTCATTGGACTGCTATGCACTGGAGCTAAGGGGCAAAAACCTTTCCCAAAAGCCGCGCTCACTGATCAGGAGGGCAAACGCTGGATCGGGACGTGGGCAACCGCCCCACAGCACTTCGTTCCGGGGAACATCGACACCTTCCGGAACCAAACGCTGCGCCTGATCGTGCACACAAGTGTTGCTGCGACGAAAGTCAGAGTCAAGATCTCAAACACCTTTGGTGATCAGCCAGTGCTTATCGGTCGTGCACACATCGCACGCCGGGTTTCCGAGGCTGACATCGATCCGGCCGCCGACCGAGCGCTGACGTTTGGTGGACGTGCTTCTACCAAAGTCGCAGCACGATCTATGGTGATCAGCGATCCGGTCGATCTGAATGTACCTGCCCTATCTGATCTGGCTATCAGCCTCTTTCTCCCGGAGAGAACAAAGGCTACGACTTCGCACGTGTTGGCGCTGCAGACCAGCTATATTTCCGACAAGATAGGCGACGCCACGGGTGCGGTGAGTTTTCCAAGGGCAAGACCCATAGCGTCCTGGCCGTTCCTGACTGGAGTCGATGTCGCGGCTTCGCCTCGTGCAGCTACGATCGTGGCGCTTGGCTCGTCGCTCACCGATGGAGACGGTTCAACAAAGGACGCCAACCGCCGCTGGCCCGACGTGCTTGCAGAGCGTTTGCAGGAGGCCAGAGACCGGGGCGCAGAGCTCGGCGTCTTGAACGAGGGAATCATCGGTAATCGCTTGTTAAGCGACAGCGACAGCCCACGACAGGCAGGAGGTCCGCCTCCACTTGGAGCGGTCTTTGCACAGCTGGGGCCTGCCCTCGGCCAGTCCGGCCTAGAACGCTTCGAACGCGACGCGCTCGCGCAAGCAGGCGTCAAGTACGTCATCGTCGCCCTCGGCGTCAATGACATACTGTTTGCGGGCTCATTCATACCAGCATCTGAGAGTGTGAATGCTCAGAGCATTACATCCGGCTATCGCCAGCTCATCGCGCGCGCTCACAAGAAAAGAATCCGAGTCCTAGGCTCGACGATTCCACCGTTCGAGCACGCCATCTTTCGTAGCCCTTTCTATGGAGGCTTTTACACCCCTGACAAAGAACGCGTGCGCCAGGAAGTCAACGCCTGGATTCGGAGCAGAGGTGAATTCGATGGTGTAATTGACTTCGATGAGGCAGTGCGTGACCCAAACCACCCGACCCAATTGTTACCCGCTTACGACAGCGGAGATCATTTGCATGTCAATGACGCAGGCAACATCGCACAGGGGAATGCGATTTCACTTGCTTTGTTCGAAGCCGATTAAACCGATCGAAGCCGCTAAAGTTGCTCGAGTGCTGGCGGATTTGGAGCTCGATTATACCCTATGGTCCGATCGCGGGTCGAACGAGCGCGAGATCGTCGTGCTCCCGGAAATGCACTTCCGTGTCGGAGGTTTTGACGCGACGCTTCGTCCCGCGCGTGAGTACTCGAAGCCGGTGGGCAACGAGTTTCAGTACGGCCATTTCGGCATGGACGTACTCAGCCAGGCGCGTGAAGTCCGCCTTGATTTCGTTTTCATGACCTTGGACTTGCTGCCCTAGGCAAGAGCCGTGAAGACGCCAGCCGCAGGGGAAAACATCTGGTTTGCAATGCCACTTTGGCGGTTGTTTCCGGATCACAGTATGGTTCGTGATGGGCGTTGTTGGATGTGTCGACTACCGAAACCACGGTGCTTGAATTACAGGTCAAACCCATTCCGCCTTCGTGCAACGTCCAACTGACTTTCCGATACGGTTTGGGTGCCCCAGATCTCGAACATAAGGACGCCGAACAATGTTTCCGGGAAATGCGGAACCTGTTTCCGCCACTGGGCGCTTGGAAAGTTCAATTTGAGGTATCGCAACTTCTGAATCACGTTACCGACTGCCATGCGCCGCAGATCCTCTTTGCTGTATTAGATGAATTGGAACTCTGGAGAAAACAACAAACCGCAGAGCCCCAGCGGTAGCCGTTCCGGCATTGATGACCTTTTCATTTTTTCGCTTGACGACTCGAGTGAGGAGCTTAGATCACTTCCCGTTATCAGTGTCCAGTTCCCCATTGGGCATTCGGCAGACTTTTCCTTCGTAATGACGACATCTCAAAGTAGCGTTTGCACGTCGACCTGTAAACGTGCCCCCTGGGGTCAGTCGGCTATCTAAACGATTTCGACCACGGAACGGATACGAACGGTGCTCCTCATAAGCGCTCAGAGGTAGGCCGCTCTCGAAGTCATGAACCGTTTTGCCGCGAATCCAAAATGGTCGATCTACTTACCGCTAACCATGTCACCCACGGAGACAACCTCACAGCCAGGCTTCCTCGAATATCCGACGGAGGCCTTTGCCTACTATCGTCGAGAGGGTGTACCGCGTGTAGTCTGCGAAGAAAAGCACATGGGTTCACGCGCTGTTGTGGTTGTCTGCCGCGACTAAGATGCGGCGCGCCGGGGCTTCGGCGTCATTGGCGAGGGGATCGGCATCTGCTGCACGCGTACCGGCAGGCGATTCTTCGACGACGCGAAAATAGAAAAGGACTTTCTCCAACAGGTTCGCACGGCCTGCGATGCAGCGGGGCTATGGGAGCAATTCCAGAAAGATTGGATTTGTCTCGATGCGGAATTGATGCCTTGGTCGGCGAAGGCCCAAGAACTATTGCGCCAGCAGTACGCCGCTGTAGGCGCAGCGGAACAAGCGTCTCTTTCGGAGACGGTCGCATCGCTGGAGCAACTCGCGCCGAAGAATGGTGATGCCCTGGTTCTCCTGGTTGAGCCATTCCACCTCCTCGCTACTATCAACTGAATAGCGCAGGGCCGCTCACCATCACCCCGACTTCCTCCCCCCGGCACGGTGGGCTCGAAATACACGCAGGCCAGCAGCGCCCCGGTGAGCTTGATGGCCACAGGCGGAACGCTAAACCGTGTAGTGTTACTGCACCGCATAGTACAGAAACAAGGGAACGCCATTGACATTCTATCCATAGATAGTCTATATATGAGATCCTATGATGAAGAAGCCCGACCTGCTGCCTGGAACGCTGGATATGCTGATCCTGAAGACGCTCACGCGCGCTCCTCAGCACGGCTATGGAATTGCTCTCTCTATCCGACATCTCTCTCAAGACTTTCTGACGGTGGAGGAAGGCTCACTCTACCCGGCGTTGCAGCGACTGCTAATGCAGGGCTGGGTGAAGTCCGAATGGAAGATGACGGAGACCAACCGGCGGGCTCGCTTTTATGCCTTGACTCCCGCGGGACACAAACAACTGCATCTGGAGCTCTCGCAATTCGAACAGATGATAGCGGCCATTGGCCGAGTGCTGCAAAAAGCGTAGGAGGCCGCTTTGGACTTGTTAACCCGTTTCTTGAGAAAACTGCGGATTTTTTTCGACCGCAAAAAGTTCGAGAGCGAATTGGAAGAGGAGTTGTCTTTCCATCGCGAGCAGACTGAGAAAGAGTTTCAGGCCGATGGTATGACATCCGAAGCGGCAAAGTACTCCGCGACGCGACGATTTGGCAACCCCACGCGGTTGAAGGAGGAGAGCCACGAGATTATTGGATTCTGGTTTGAGAGCGTGCTGCAGGATTTTCGATTCGCGATCCGCCAGCTTGGAAAATCTCCAGGATTCGCCTGCACGGCCATCTTCGTGTTGACCCTGGGTATCTTACTGTGGCCATTTTCGGTTTCATCGATGCGGCTCTGATCAAACCGTTGCCTTATCGCGATCCTTCCAGGCTCGTCAGCGTCTCTGAGGCCAACCGGACGGGTCTACTGCAGTACCCGCTTTCGTATCTTGACTATCGCGATTGGAAAAACCTCAACAACGTTTTCAGCTCGATGGATGCCTACGACGCGAACGGTGGTTTCACGCTAAGCAGCGACGTTGGCCCCGCATTGGTTTCTGGCACCCGCGTAAGCACTGGGTTCTTTCGTACTCTGGGTATCGACCCCGTCCTCGGGCGTGATTTCCGGGCCGACGAAGATTCGCCCTCGGCTCCGGAGACGGTCGTGCTGAGTTACGCGGCGTGGCAAGAACGATTCGGCGGAAGACATGACGTTTTGGGGCAGGCAGTTACGCTGAACGGCGCGCCGAGCACGATCATCGGCGTGCTTCCGCCTGATTTTTATTTTGCTCCGACAGGGGCTGCCGAATTCTGGAGGACGCTTCGCGAGTCGGGTGGAACGCTTGGTGAGACGAGTCCATGCGAGCAAAAACGCGGCTGCCACAATCTCAATGCTGTAGCCCGGCTCAAGGATGGTGTCTCCACTCAAATGGCTTTGGCGGAAATGAAGGCTATTGCGCAACAACTCGAGAAGCAGTATCCCGAGTCAAATCGTGACCAGAGTGCGAATGTGATGTTTCTAAGTGATGCGATCATTGGCAACGTTCGACCAATTCTGTTGACACTACTAAGCGGAGTAGGTCTGTTGCTGCTAATCGCCTGCATCAACGTCGCGAGCTTACTATTGGCCCGCTCCAACAGGCGTAAACGTGAAATTGCAGTTCGCAGCGCGCTCGGCGCATCATCCGGAAGATTGTTCGTTCAATTCGCGACGGAAGGGCTGGTATTGGCCGCCATCGGCAGTGTGTTAGGTCTATTGGCGGCTCAATGGGCGATAGGGTTCCTAACCAAGCTTATACCCGCCGGAATGATTGACAGAATGCCATATTTACGGGGGCTCGGCTTGAATTCCCATATGCTGGCTCTTTCTTGCGCCATTGCAGTGATCGCCACGGCGCTGTTCGCCGTCGCTCCGATCCTCGGTGTGTCCCTTTCGGAGAGGATGGAAGGTCTGAAGGAAGCCAATCGCGGCTCTTCGGGAAGAGCTTGGCGGCACTTCGGCGCCAATTTCGTAGTGGTCGAGCTAACTATCGCCATGGTGCTTCTCGTGGCGGCCGGACTTCTCGGCAAAAGCCTCGATCGGCTGCTCCACCAAGACGTTGGTCTGGACCCAGGTCATTTGGCCACGCTGGAGATCGAGGGTCCATTGTCCAACTATGCGAATAAAGAACAGGACATTGCGCTGGAGCGTCAGATTATTGCACGGATATCTGGCCTACCTAGCGTGAGATCTGTCGGCGTCTCAAATCGATTACCCGTAGGCCAGAGTGGGGGCACGGTATGGTTCCGAGTGCTGGGCCGTCCCGACCACGGTGAGCACAACGAAGTGTTTGACCGGCAAGCAAGTTCCAGCTATTTCACGGCACTGCAAGCGCGGCTGTTGCGTGGCCGGTATTTTGATGAAGTGGAGGACGCCTCGAAACCTCCTGTGGTCATCATCAACCAAACGATGGCGAACCAATATTTCCCAGGTGAAGACCCCGTTGGCAAGCAAATCTTTTTTATACTGCCACAGCAGCCTCCCATGCAAATAGTTGGGGTCGTGGCGGACATCAAGGAAGGACCACTCGATGCGAAGCCCTGGCCCGCTCTTTACGCTCCTTTCAACCAGAACCCGAGCCGCTTCTTCTGCATAGTTGTTCGCACCTCGTTATCCGAGCAATCGCTCTTGCGCGAGCTGCGTCTCACCGTCCATCAGATCGATTCCGAGATTTCTATTTATCACGAAGGCACCATGACCGATCGGATTAAGGAGTCGCCCTCGGCCTACCTGCATCGTTCGTCCGCTTGGTTGGTGGGAACCTTTGCGACGATTGCACTTCTACTGAGCGTGGTCGGACTGTACGGAATTGTTGCCTACTCCGTGAGCCAAAGAACCCGTGAGATTGGAGTCCGCATGGCGCTCGGTGCCCAGCGCAGTTCGGTCTATCAACTCGTTCTAAAAGAGGCGACGCGGTTGACTGCCGCCGGCGTTGGCATCGGCCTCGCGTGCGCGGTGGCGGCAGGAACTCTGATGCGCGGGTTGCTGTTTGGTGTCCGCTCGTGGGACGTGCCGACATTGGCCGCAGTCGCTGCCGTGCTCGGCATTTCAGCACTGCTGGCCAGCTACATCCCCGCGCGCCGCGCAGCGTCGGTCGATCCAGTGGAAGCGCTGCGCGCGGAATAGCTTGCCTACGCTCGCTTGTTTGTCGAAAATTTCCTCACCGCACGACCTTGTGGAGCTTCTGTTTGTTATAGCTCGCACCAGCTTCCCTCAGCAGAATGCCCGGGTTAGTTGAAACTTCAAAACAAGAAGCAGCGGCTCTCGTCTGCGTGACATTGTTATGACAACAGCACTACACCAAACGATCTAGATTGAGCCGAATAGGGCTGCGTGCTTTCGGCTTTCAACCGAATGCTTGCTCGCACTGACCACGCACAGAAGAGTTTCGCTCCCCGACTGAGAAAGCGCCGCCAGCGACGGTTCCCTAGTCCACGCGCCAAAGAGCCCGATAGCGGCGCCCAGTGCAGCCATTTCCAGGCCCTGCTTCAGCACCAACCAGAGAACATTTGCGCGGCTGGCGCCGAGCGCAATCCTTACAGCCAGTTCTTGTTTGCGCTGCGCCACCAGAAAAGAAACCACGCCGTAGATTCCGACGATGGCAAGGACCAAACCCGCAGCGGCAAAGGAAGTCAACAGCATCGTGGCGAAGCGCTGCCCGCCGGTCTGTCTTTGGCCGGCGTGCCTGCCCGAAGCGCTTGATTCGGCCGAGTCGCTGTTCGAGGCGAGATGGATTCCACGGCAAATCAACATTAATGAGTGTCCCTAGAGTTTGCAGGTTAAGACCCTCACAGGCTGCGTCTGTTGCTACGACGAGTCGAACGTTGTGCAGTTTCACAGCCTTCTTTATGTCTTCCCTCTCAACGGAGGCAAATCACTGAGCGTGCCCTCAAACAACTCGTAGAGCACGGCGGGCGTAAGCTCCCTCTTGGGCTGCTTTCAAAACCGCACCATGCCGGACTTCAGCAGGAAGAAAACCCCGGCGTATCCGATTACGAAGATCGAGAACTGCACGAGGTAGCTCGAATCCTTCCGCAGCACGATATGCCGGAAGATGAGATACCAGAAGTCGAGGCAGAACGGCCCCAGCGCACAGAGCGCCACCTTCATCAGCCATTGCTCGTCCCAGCTGCCCCAGAACCAAGCCCAGAAAAACGGCATGCGCGCGGTTGCCCATAAACCACTCGGGACTCAGATAAGTGACGCGGATTGAGGCGATTCAAACCAGCGAAACAAACCACATACAAATCATACATTTTGGGGCAGGCTAGAAACGGTCCGCTGTGCAGGTCCTTTGCTGATTCCAGTTTCCTCGCCGGCTGCTGGAGTTCCCGCTTCCGGAATGGAAGTCGCAGCCGCGAAGATGCGGGGCGCAGGAATAGGCCCAATGCATTGCCCACGAAAATGCGCGGCGGAAAAAGGATTGCGGACCGGCGTCAGTGGAGTCGGCGGCGGGGGGGAAAAGACAAGTCAAGAGTGAGCAATCACAGAACCGGCCAGCTAGTTTGGTCTCGGAGGCGAAGGATCGTGAATACTTTTCGGTGGAGGGGGCAGCGGCGGAGGTGCCACACCAGACAGACGAAAACTGCGGGGTCTTGGTTGCTGCCGAGAGGATATTCGGGGACCGGCCTAAGAGAATTTTCGACGCGCCTCGCAATCTCGCGGCCGTACGGCGTACCCTCCAGATCCGCTCGCGGCATGTCTACAACCGTAAGCGAGTCCCGCGGGCCCAGATAAAGCAATGCGTCGGCTACGCCCTGTAGCTTGAGTGGATTTGGACCAGCCGTCGCAGTCCCGCCGGACAAGACAGGCATGGCGGGCAGATCGCCTACCCTGCTTAGTCGAGGCCGACGCGACGACGCAAATCGCGGAAGCGTTCTTCCGAGCGGATCGAATCAAACACCGGATCGACGGCGAGATACGACATCCAGACTGCACGATCGCGATAGGAAGTCTCAAGCCACTTGTACGTCTGCTCTTTATCATTAAGAGCGGCGTAGATCTGTGCGATGCCGTAGGGCGAAACATAGCGTTTGGTGGAAATGTCTTGCAGCTCACGAATGACGCGAAGGGCTTCCCTTTTTTCTCCTGCCAGAGCTAGACTCACTCCGACCTGGGCTATATAAACTGGGCTATTTCCGGACAGGCCGGCGGCTTTCTGTAGCTCGTCGAAACCTTCCTTGTGCTTCCCCTGTTGTACGTAGCTTTCGCCAAGGATGAGATGCGCGGCTGCAAAGTTCGGATCTAAATCGACTGTGTTCCGGCTTTGCTCGGTTGCGCCGTCATATCTGCGCGCGAGGTAGTAACGTAAACCGACCCAAGTCCCGATCATGAGGTTTAGCGGATCGAGTTCGAGTGCGCGTTTGGCCTCAACCAGGGCTTCATCATGCCGCCCCTGGATCGACAGATAATCGCCGTACCAATGGTGAGCATTGGCATACTGAGGGTTCAGGCCCAATGCGCGCTTGAACTCAGCCTCTGCTCCAGCCCAATCCCAGTTGTGATCAAGAACCAGAGCTAGCGAGGCGTGAGCCTCAGCAGATTGCGGATCAATTTCGACGGCCTTTCGAGCCGCCGCGTATGCCTTCGGAAGCACCTCCGCGGGGGACATAAAGCCGTGCCAGGCCAGTCCGCTCTTGCAATCGCCTAATCCCGAATACGCGGCGCCGTAGCCAGGGTCTTTACTTATTGCTTGTTCGAAGTAAAACTCCGCTTTTGGCATACTGTCGGCGGTCCGCTTGTTCCAGTAATAGCGGCCTTTCAAGTAGGCTTCGTACGCTTCTGGGTCGACCGTGCGCGCGGAACTAAGCCTCGCGTGCTCTTCGCCGGTGACTGTAACCTCGACTTTTCGGGCAATGGACTGCGCTACATCGCTTTGCAATGCCAGCACGTCCCGTAGTTCGCGGTCATAGGCTTCGGACCAGAAGTGCTCGTCGGTCGAAGCGCGAATTAACTGGGCGTGGATGCGAATCCGGCTGCCTTCCCGGATGACGGACCCTTCGACAATGGCGTCTACGCGGAGCGTTTTGGCGATCTCTGGCACAGAGAGTCGCGTATTCTTGAAGCGCATGACCGATGTGCGGGAAATGACGCGCAGATCGCGGATGCTGGCAAGCCGTCCGATGAGGGCCTCAGTCATGCCGTCTGCAAGATATTCTTGCGCCGGGTCAGCAGAGAGGTTTTTCAGAGGCAATACCGCCAGCGACTTGATGCGAGGCGGACTTGTTCCCCTGGCACTGATTCCGCGGTAGACCAGCAAAGCGGTCGAAAAGAGTGCCAGCGCGGCGGCGACCGTCAGTAACAGCCTCCACTTCGTCGAAACGAAACCCGTTGGACCAACCAAGACGGCAGAGTCCGAAGAACTTGGAGGCGCATTCCCCTGCTGAGGGCGTCCTATCGACTGCTCCGCCAGCGGGGACACGACAACCGCCAGCTGCTGAACATCGGCCGACCGTCGCATGAAGCGGTAGCCGCGCCGCGGAATGGTTTCGATGTAGCGGGGTTTCTCGGCCGAATCCCCGAGCACGTCGCGGATTTTTCTGACAGCTGTGTTCAGCCCGTCGTCAAAATCCACGAACGTCTCCGCCGACCACAGCGTTTGTTTCAGCTCATCCCGAGTAACAATTTCCCCGCGCCGCTCGAGGAGCACGCAAAGCACCTGAAACGGTTGGTCTTGGAGCCGCAGGCGGTTGCCGCGCTGCCATAGCTCGCCGGAACGAAGGTCCACCTCAAATTCATCGAAACTGAGCCGACGGGAGGGTTGGACGTTGGCAGCCACGTATGACACCTGGTATTGGGCACCACTATATAGCTTAGTGCGCGGCGTCGCAAATCCGTTTCGCTGCTGCCGGACGGGGTAAATCATTCTCCTTCATCGACTTATCTGTCCGGCAATAATCCGGGAAAATTCCGGCTGCAGTCCATTGACACTACGCGGGACCTATCCAAAATCGCCCTTACCCAAGAGGGGGGAGCCCATGAGAAAATTTTTTGGAATGGCAATAATGTGCGCCTTGCTGCTCAGCACGGCGGTAAGTCCACGGCCCGCCACGGCGGCCGCACCGGACCCGGTGTTGGAATGGATCAACATAATGAACAACACAGTGCTTGCAGCTGGCACGAGTCCGTTCATAACCTCGCGTGTTGCCGCGATGGTATCCGCGTCGGTTTTCGACGCCGTCAATGGCATTGACCCGCGCTTTCATTATCTGCATGTCCGACCGAATGCCCCGCAAAATGCTTCGCAACGCGCGGCCGCGATTCAAGCCGCATACGTAATACTGGTTGATACGTACCCGGCGCAGAGCGGGGCGCTGAGCGCGCAGCTTAATTCGTCGCTGGCGGCACTTTCTCTCACCGAACAGACGAACTCCGTGTCCGCCGGTGTCGCTTGGGGGCAAAAGGTCGCGGACGCAATTTGGGCTTGGCGGCTCGCTGACGGCAACGCGCCAGCGCCGCCACCATTCGAAGGCGTCCTCGGCATCGTCGGAACTCCCGCCGCCGTGGGCTACTGGCGTCCCACTCCTCCGCCCAATGCGCCAGGAGCTGGTATTCAGTTGGCGACCATGACACCTTGGATTCTCGTGCGGGCCTCCCTGTTCCGCCTGCCCCCTCCTTACGCCCTTGACAGCGCTCAGTACGCAGCGGATCTGAATGAAACGAAAACCATGGGCGCCTTTTCCGGCTCTCCGCGCACAGCGGATCAGTCCGAACTCGCGCTTTTTTGGCAAAGCAATACGCCGCTCACCTGGGACCGAGTCGCCGCCCAGATTTCCGCGGAGCGCGGTCTCTCATTCCACGAGAATGTCCACCTCTTTGCCTTGTTGAATGTCACCATGGCCGACGCCGTCATCGCCTGCTGGGATTCCAAGTACCGTTACAGTTTCTGGCGGCCGATTACTGCGATCCAAGAAGGCCTGACTCCGGCCGACGCCGACCCCACGTGGGAGCCTTGGCTAGACTTTTTTCCGAGCGGGACTCCTGCCTTTCCGGAGTATCCCTCAGCCCACGCCTCAATCAGCGGCTCCGCCGCTTTCATCCTCGCTTCCAAATTCGGCGACAATACCTCATTCACCGTCACTTCCGAATCGCGTCCTGGCACTCGTTCGTTCGCCAGTTTCTCCAGCGCCGTTTCAGAGATCGCTGACGCTCGCGTTTTCGGCGGCATTCATTTCCGGACTTCGTGTGACCTGGGAAATACACTTGGCAGGAGCGTGGCGAGTTTCGTCGCGGGGCACGCGATGCACGCGCTAAGTGACGATCGTAACGATCAGTAGGTTTGGATTGAGAGGCTTCGCTAACTCTAGGGTATGAGCGCTCGGTTATCCGCGCTTTTATCGCGACCGTGAGGTAGAAACAACACCTACCGGCCATCAGACCAAATAGACGTCGTGCTCGGGTTCGCTTGCGCCGAAGACATAGAGGAAATTTTCGATTTGCATTGCCATAGCACCAATAATGACCGTTCCATAGCTGTCGGGTGCGGCCGTTTCCCTGAACGTCCATGCGGATGGCTCCAGGTCCGGATTGTCGATCAGAAAAACGGTCCAACCCACCAACGGTTATCGGGCGGAACTGATTCCAGTTAACTCATCGGCAAGACTTTGCGCGTTGTAGAGCTTGCGCAAGGTTTCGGTGATGACGCCGGTATGCACGGAGACGGCGCGGTTCGTTTCATCGCTATAAACAAAATCTCCTACCAGGGATTCGATATTGCCGTCGAAAATGAGGCCGACGATTTCCGCGTTGCGATTGATGACCGGAGAGCCGGAATTCCCGCCGGTGATGTCATGGGTGGAGACGAAGTCAAGGGGCGTGGACAGATCCAGTTTGTCGCGTCCAGCGGCGTAGCGCGGCGGAAGGAAGAACGGCCCCTTAAAGTCGAAACTCTGGGCGCGATCATACAAACCGTAGAGAGTGGTTTTGTACGGTGCTTTCGTTCCGTTCATGGGATAGCCCTTCACTTCGCCGTAGGAAAGACGCAGGGTGAAGGTAGCGTCGGGATAGGTGTTTTTCCCATAGACCGCGAAGCGCGCCTTCCCGAGCTTCTCCCCGGCCTGTTGCAGCGCGCCATCCACGTTCTCTTCCGACCACTTGGTGTTCTCGCGGCGGATCGGATCCAGATTCCGCTGCAACACGATCATCGGATCGGTGGACGCGGCAACCGCGGATTCGCCCCCCTGCACGAGCTTCTTCCGTACTTCCGGGTCGGCGAGTTTCGTGCCGCTCACAATTTCCGTGGCGGCATCCTTCGGAGAGCGCCCGCCAAGTACCGTCTTCACAAAGAGGTCATCGGTGCCCAATTCCTGCAAGGCCTCTTCCAAGGAAGCTGTCATACGCGCGATTTCAAACTCAGGATAGATCGGAGCAGGAGAGAACAAGTCGAATCGCGTGGAATCGAGCTGCGACTCGTGGTAGCCATCTAGGCGTCCCCCATCGGGCTTCTTGATCTCCGCAACATATTCCACTATTCCTCTGCCAATATTTCCGAGTTCTGAATCCGTACTTTGAAACAGGGATTGCTTGATCCTGGTGGAATTTTCTCTCACGGCTTCCGCTACGGCATCCCAGGCTCCCCCATAGGCCTGTTTCCATTCGGGATTACTCGCCACTTTGGACCTGAATTCTTCTTCCGCACTCTTTTTCCGCTCCATGACGTTCTTATCGAGGAGACCCTTGTATCGTCCATCGAAGGCTTTCAGGTCATTCTCGAGACCAAAAATGCTCGAACTCGCTTGGCGAGCCTGCTCTTCGCCGAGGGCCTCGTAGGCTTTCAGCGCGGCGATGCGATGCTTAAGCAGCTTGATCAGATTGGTCTCCAAATAGTCCCGCTCGAATTCGAGCTGGGCAACGGTGTCCAGCCGTTGCGTCGAACCCGGGTGTCCAGTGACAAAAACCAGTTCGTTCTCGGCCGCGCCCTTGGCATTCCACTTCAGGTAATCCTTGTTCTCGACGGGCTTTCCATTTTCGTAAATGCGAAACAGGGCAAAATCCACATCGTAGCGCGGGTAGGTAAAGTTGTCTGGGTCGCCGCCGAAAAAGGCGATCTGCTGTTCCGGGGCGAAGACAATGCGCACGTCAGTGTACTTCTTGTAGGCGTAGAGCCAGTATTCGCCCCCTTTATAGAGGGTCACGATATCGGAGCGCAGACCGGTTTTCTGCGTGCTCTCGCGTTCGATGTCCGCCAGAACCGCTTTGCGCGCGGCAAACTCTTCATGATCCGTTTTCGCATTCTTCACCGCTGAACGTACGCGCTCGGTCACATTGTTCATGGAGACGAGCACATTTACTTCTAGATCGGGCGATTTCATTTCTTGATCGGGGGTGGCCGCATAAAATCCATCCTTGAGATAGTCGTGTTCCGCCGAGGAGTTCTTCTGTAATTGCCCGCGAGCCACGTGATGGTTGGTAAGGACCAAGCCGTGGGGACTTACAAGGGAGCCCGAGCCGCCATCATTGAAGCGCACGCTGGAGAGCCGCACGTGGTCGAGCCATTGCTGCGTTGGCGTGAAGTGATACTTCTCCTGGAGCTGTTTGATGGGCGGATTGTCAAAGGTCCACATGCCTTCGTCGGCGCGCGAAGGAAGACTGGCGGCCAATAATCCGCAGCAAAAGGCTGCCAAGGAACGAGAAGATGCCAGCTTGCTCATGTTGTTCAAACTCCTGTTTTATCTATTTTCGAGAGCACGGAAGAGCGGCGGTTTCCAGCTATTCCAAACTCATAGTCCAGACGGTAAAAGGATGATTACCCAGAACGTACTTTCGCAGTGCGTTGACTCCCGTATTACCAGCTATAAGCGAAAAGCGCAACTCCGTTCTTCGACACTCCGTTCTTCGACCAGATGACCGGGGCACTTGATTGCCAAGTTCTTCAAAACGCATTGGTTCTGCCCGATTGAGATGTGCCTCTGAAGGCAGCAATTCGTTCCACAGGCGGCAGATGCACGCGGCACTTTTCGGTTCTTACCAGCTCAGGCCTGTACGATTTGTTCGCCCGACGAACTTATGAGCGATTTGCGCTAGCCCTCTAGAACTGGAATTTAAGCGCCAACTGCACGATCCGTCCCGGCTGCGCGGCAACAACCTGCCCAAACCCCGGTGAATTGATGTCATTGTTCGGCAGTTCGAAATTCACATTGTTGAAAATATTGAAGATCTCCGCCCGGAATTGCAGATGCATGCTTTCGCGGATGGGAATCGTCTTAATCGCCGAAAAATCCCACTGCCGAAATGCCGGCCCATCCATCGTGTTGCGGCCCACGTCTCCAAACTGCCCGGTCGCCGCATGTGCAAACGCATTTGTGTTGAACCAGCATCCCGCCGTCCGTACCGGGACCCCCGCGGAACACGTCCCGGTGTTTGGATTGCTTATAAGATTCGGCCGGCTGCTGAAGAATCCGGAAATTTCCGGAGCGCTTCCTTGGAGCGACGGATTGCTTGAATCGTATACGGTGAACGGAGTATTGCTCATCACCGTGGTGATCCCGTTCACCTGCCAATTTCCCAGAACGTGCCCGTACCAATGGTTCGGATGTTTGTACCACGGCAAATCCCACTGGTAGCTCACCACCAGCCGGTGCCTGGCGTCGAACATTGAACGGCCCCACTCCGCCTTCACGTCGAACGGGTTCTGCGCAAGGTCGTTCTCTCCCGCCACGCTCTGCGAAGCCGACCCCGTAATGTTGAATGAAGACACGTCATCCAGCGTTTTCGAGAGCGTATACGAGGCCAGCATCGAGAACCCGTGCGCAAATCGCCGCTTCAAGCTGATTTGCAGCGCGTTATACGAAGAGTCCGAAATTCCCGCGATCTCACCGACCGAAGAATACGTGCACGGCCCGGTTACCGTCACCGTGCACCCCGAATACAACCGCCTCTGGTCCGCGTTGCCCTGCGTCGATTCTCCTGGTATATACACCGCCGGATTCGCCTCGATAAACCGCGGCAGCTTCGTACCTTTCGTTCCGATGTACCCGATCTCCAGCAGCCAGTCGCTGCCCAGTGCACGCTCGATATTCAAATTCCAATCCTGCGCGTACGGCAGCCGCAGGTTGGGATTCAATACCAGCAGCGTCATCGGCTGCGCGAAACTGGCGTTGAACGGATTCTGCCCGTTGAACGGGTCTCCAAAGTTCGGCACGCTGACTTGAGGTGTTTGTAAATAAGGTGGCGCGCTGATGGGGTCCTGCAATGGTCCGCCCTCGCCCGTGTAATAAGGATCGTAGAAAATTCCGTACGCCGAAGTCACCAGCCACTTCCCATTCCCTCGAACGTCCCACGCCAATCCAACACGCGGCGCAAACGCATCGCGCTCCGTGGGAATCAATCCGCGCGGAACGTCCGGATCTCCGGGATACACCAATCCCGCCGGCGCGCTTGGAAACACCACCGATTGCCGCCCGGGAATCCACAAATTCTGGTAGTTGTGAATTTCCGTGTACGGCGAAGGCACTTCGTACCGCAAGCCATAATTCACCGTGAACCGCGAACTCACTTTCCACGTGTCCTGCGCGTACAAGTTGAACGCCTGCCCGCGCAATCCACGGTAGAAATTCCCTCCACCCTGCAGAAACACCACCGGCTGCCCAAACATGAAACTCGCGAACGCGTTGTTCACCGGAAATGTCGAAAACACGAAGAATCCGTTCGAAGCAATCCCTTGCAACACGTTGATCTGGTCGTACTGATAGCCGCCGCCAAACTTGTATTGATGCCGCCCCTTGATCCACGTCAGCGAACCCGAAAAATCATACGTGTTCTGATACGTGTTCCGCGGTCCGGCAATGGGGTCGCCGATCGACGCATACCCGCCCACCTGGACGAACGGCGGCCCAATCGCCTCCTCCAGCGACGGCTCGTACTGAAATCCCAGGCTCGCCGGTGTCGTGTGATTGATGTTGGTCCCCAGCAGAAATTTGTTTCTCAGGTAAGAAGCCCTCAAGATGCCCACCACCGTCGGGGAAAATGTGTGCGTTTCTTGCACGACAAAATTCTGGTTGCGTTGATTCTCTCCCACCGGGAATCCCGGCACGTTGGCCCCTCCGGTCGGCAGCGGATCGATCTGGCTCAGTTGCCCATAGCTGTAGCGGAAGTTCAGCGTGTCTCGACTCGTCAGGTAGTGATCCGCGCGCACGCCGAACTGGTCGGTATTGCTCGTTAGCGTCTGCGTCCCGACGTAAGTAAACGGCCCGTCATTGGCGAGCGGATAATACGAGAGAAGAGTCTCGGAAATCGGATTGATGAAGGGCAGTTGATTGTAGGGAATCGGATTGCCAGTGAACTCATTGAAAAGCTGGCCGTTCGGGCTCACCTGCCCCGAAGTATTGTCGATGCACAACCCTAGCGAATTGATCGTCCCGTTGTTCAGTGGGCATTGATCCGCGAAATTTCCCGTCCGCTCCGCGTTCGATGGCACCGTCGCCAGAGTCGTTTCTCCTTGCGTGTCGCGAACCCCCTCGTAGTACAGGAAGAAAAACGTCTTGTCCTTCCTGACCGGGCCTCCGAACACGCCCCCAAACTGATTCCGGTGCAGCGGCTCCACGCTATCTGCAAAAAAGCTCTTTGCGTCCATCGCGTTGTTGCGCAAAAAGTCCCAGGCTGTGCCGTGATACTCGTTCGTTCCCGAGCGCGTGATGATGTTGGTCGTCGATCCCGTGCTGTGCCCGAACTCCGCGTTGGCCGTATGTGTCAGAATCCGAAATTCGGCAATTGCGTCGATCGGCGGTTCCATAACCAGTCCGCCGTCCACGGTGTCAAAATTATCCGCGCCGTCGATGAGGAAATTGTTCGATTCGGGCCGCTGCCCGTTCACTGCGTAGGCCTGCCCGGCGCGCGCCGAACCTCCCGCTTCCAGCAGCCCCGGCGTCAATGGCACCACGCCGGTCTGCAACAATCCCAGCTGCGTGAAGTTCCGGCCATTCAACGGCAGGTCCAGAATTTCCCGCTCTCCCACGGTCTGCCCCAGATTCGTTGACGTGCTCTCGATCATCGGTGCGTCGGAAGTCACCTGGATCTCCTGCGTGGTCGATCCTACCGCCAGATGCACCACGACCGTCGCCTGCTGGTTCACGTCCAGCGAAATTCCTTCCCGGACGTATTTCTTGAATCCCTGCGCCTCCGCTTCAACGCGATAATGTCCTACCGGCAATTCCACTATTACGTAGGCTCCTTGCGAATTGCTCACCGTGGCCCGCTGCAATCCCGTGTCCGTATTGATGGCTGTCACTTTCGCGCCAGACACCACCCCACCGCTTTCGTCCGTCACCGTTCCATAGATTCCTGCGGAAATTTCCTGCGCGCGAGTTCCAGTCCGACAGACAAGGGCAAACAGCATCACAAAAATCAATCTCGAAGAAATATTCCTTGGAGCGGACGACATGAGCGGTTCACCTCAGATTTCGTTTTATCGGAACTCGCTCTGGCAGTAGTGAACGCACAACTATCCCCAGGCCTTTGCGGAATATCTTCGCCAGGCTCACTCGTTCAATCGTTGACCAGAGATTCGCGGTCCCAGGTTGCGAAACACACACCCGTAAAACTCGGCAGAGGATACGGACTGCTTTCCCACCAGGCAATACTTGAAAAGTATTAGAAGATAGAAATGACTGCTCTTCGCTCGCTCGCATTCTGCATCGATATGCCGCGGCACGGAACTGCCCTTAGGAGCGGCGCCCTACTCTCGAGCGGAGTCCAGACCGTAGTATTTTCGCAGTATTGTACGGAGATCTGCGATGCTCGAGACTCCCCTGGAATCTTTCTCGAATAAGCACGAGGAGACACTATGGCGCACATCCAACTTCCCGAAGGAATGCCCGGAATTGTTGGTCCACTCGCTTTCAGCCCGGAGACGGCCAAACCCCTGCTCGAATTGGCAGAAGTTTTGCTCCGTGCACCGAACACATTGAGTTCCGCGGAACGCGAAATGATTGCCGCGCACGTCTCCTATCGAAACGAGTGCGA
>Ga0207046_10071_pt1 | contig 28394 bp, 19 predicted proteins | sample Alteio_BWMinCont_66_FD_153303 | JGI IMG/M metagenome (GOLD analysis project Ga0207046, IMG submission 153303) | Enriched cells from forest soil in Barre Woods Harvard Forest LTER site, Petersham, Massachusetts, United States -... | ecosystem: Environmental > Terrestrial > Soil > Temperate forest >...
GTAGAACACCGGGAGAGCGATGGCCGTCATGGAATCCGGCAAGAGCGGTTTGTGCGGGGAATCGCCGGAGGCAGCAGCCTGGTAGTCGGCCAATTGACCGGTGCGGGCCACATGGCCGATGAGACCGTTGCCCAGGGGAACGCGTCGGCCCAGGGCGCCGCGGCGAGCGCCGGATTCTGCTTGCACGACGAGTTCGCGCGTCGAGTATTCGAGCACGCTGATGCCGATGTGATCGTAGGTCAGGCCGGCTTCGAGCTGCTCGGCAATCTTGGCCAGCATTTCGTCGGGATTGAGCGTGGCGATGGCATTGCGGGAAATGGTGTTGAGAAGGGAAAGATGGCGCGCCTTGGTGCGCTCTTCGTTGAACAGCCGCGCGTTTTCGATGGCGATACTCGCTTCGCTGGCAAGGACGCGCAAGAGCTCAAGATGCCCTTCATCAAAAACGCGCTCGTGATCGGAAAAAACGGCCATGGCGCCGATGGCGTGGTCGTATGCCACCAGTGGAACGCCGCAGTAGCAGCCTCGTTCGCGAAGCGGCTCGACGCCGAGTTTTTTGACTTCGGCGGCGTAATTGTCGCGGATGAGCACAGGCTGGCGCGTGCGGATAATGTATTCGGTGATGTAGTTTCCGGCAGGACGGCTGCGCGGCGGTTTGAGCGTGCCGCCAATCACTTCGATGTCGAATTGCATTTCGTCGCGAAGAGGATCGAGCGCGCCGATGTAAAAGTTCTCGACGTCAAACAGGCGGCGGAGCTCCTCCCAGATTTTACGCAGGAGATCATCCTTATTGAGAGTGGAGCTGAGAGCGCGGCCAATCTCGTTCAGAACGTGAAGCTCCTCGGAGCGGCGGGAAGTTTGCTGAATGAGGAAGCTGTTTTCGACGGCCATGCCGATTTGGTGGCCGAGAGCCAGCAGGAGTCGGTATTCGGCGGGGGTAAACCGACGGCTGTCCGGAGTGCCAAGGAGAAGAACGCCAAAGGCATGCTCCTTGGCTTGCAGGCTGATGGCCACGATGCTGCGAAGACCTTGCGTGAGGGCCAGCTGGCGGAAGCGGCGTATGGGCTCTTCGCGTTCGAGAGCGGCGACGGTGTCGTCATTGCGAAGATCGCGGAAACCCAGAAGGCCGCCGAGACGCGAAACGAGTCCAACGAGATAATCGTCAAGCCCTTGCTCCTGCGCGGTCCGGCAGAAATCATCACTTAGGCCGACAGCGACCACCGACGTCGGACCTTGCGGATCTCCGTGATGAAGAAACAGAGCGCCAGCGGGAAGACGCACAACTCCAAGGACGCGATCAAGCGCCTGAGAAAGCATGCGCTGGATCTCTCCGCCCACAAAACTCGAGGTCGCGAGATTGAGATTGGAGAGCGCCAGCATGTTGCGCTCCACGCGGCGTTTTTCTTCCTCGTACAGAGCCATGACCATGAGCATGGCGACGAAGGCGGAGGGAACCGCCGCGGCGGTTTGGAAACTGATGTCGCGGAAAAACGTGCGGAAGAAGGAAAAGGTAAGCCCAACGGCGGCCCATACGACAAAAGATATGGCCAGGAGCCAGTCGGCGAGAGTCTCCTGGCGGCGGCTTTCTAGCCAGAAGATATAGGCAACGGCGAGAAAAATCGCAGCCGCAGGGAGAATGAGCGGAAAGTTAAACCACCCCAGAGCGACGGCACCGGCCCAGAACACCAATACGCCCCCGGCTGCCGCGGCCGGGATGGTCCAGAGCTGACGCTGGGCGTAAAGCTGAGCGCCCAGGAAGAAAAAGATCCCCGCGGCGGCATAGAGAAGTTGATCGACCGCAGTTTGCAGCGGCCAAGGGTGATCCCTGTGCGACAGTACGGGGCCGAGATAACTGAGAGCGACGACAGCCCAACCCGCCGTCCAATAGAGGAGATAGGGCCGGCGCTTGAGGCTGTAGATATAGGCGAAGAAGCCGGCCACCAAAGAGGTAGCCGCCAGCAAAGCCAGTGCGATGAAGCTCTGATTGGTCAAGGCCTCGGTCAATTCTCCGTCCCAAGCACTCTGTTGCACCATGCAAAGACGGTGAAGCGCTTCGTGCGACGGGGGTGAAATCGTAACCTCGACGCACGCAGGGACAAGCCTGCGGCATCGCGAGGGAGACACCTCGGTGCACAAAGTAAAGTAGTTGTGATTATGGATGATGGAAATTTAAGGAAGCAAGCGTACCGGGGTACCGGTTGCCAAAGAGGCAGCAGGGAGGGGGGTAACGGTTTCCATACAAGCCAGGGAAGGAGGGCTCTTGACGCCGGTCGGATTCGCCCATTTTGGGCAGGGCAAGCGGCAGATTGGACGCGAGTTAGAGGTTTCGCTAAACTGGAAGTTTGAAATAGGAGCGCAGGACGCGCCAGAAGCACGGGCGAAATGACTGACAAAACACAGGATGCCATACGCGTACGCTTTGCGCCCTCTCCGACGGGGTATCTGCACGTGGGAGGTGCGCGGACAGCGCTTTTTAACTGGCTGTTTGCCCGGCGTCAGCACGGCACGATGATTTTGCGGATTGAAGACACCGACGCAGAGCGAAACAAGCCGGAACTGGTGACCGGGATTCTGGATGGTCTGACATGGCTCGGGGTCGCCTGGGACGAAGGTCCGTTCTACCAATCCCAGCGGACGGAGCTTTATCGCGAAGCCGCAAAGAAATGCCTCGCGAATGGTAGCGCGTTTTTGTGCTACTGCCCGCCGGAAAAGTACGCAGGTGGAGACCATCGAGAACCCGGCCAGGACGACGAGCCGAAAGGCGGTGCTGCGCGGCGAGTGACGCGCTGCAGTTGCCGCGACGGCCAGCCCTCGACGCCGGGCGTTAAACCTGCGGTGCGCTTCAAGGTGCCCTTGGGTGGAACGACGAGATTTACGGATGTGGTTTTTGGCGAGACGGAATTTTCGAACGACGAGATCGAGGATTTCGTCCTACTGCGTTCGGGGAAGGGCGACGAGGAGTTCGGGCAGTCCATGTATCAACTGGGTGTGGTGGTCGACGACATCGATATGCGTATCTCGCACGTGATCCGCGGTGCGGACCATATTTCAAACACGCCGAAGCAGGTGCTGTTGTACCGCGCGCTTGGTGCGGAACCGCCGCTATTCGCGCATCTGCCGCTGATTCTGGGAGCTGACAAGAAGCGTCTGTCGAAGCGGCACGGAGCGACAGACGTCAACATGTATCGCACAGAAGGATTTCTGCCCGAAGCCTTCCGCAATTTTCTGGCGCTCCTCGGATGGTCACCGGGGAACGATGAGGAGTATCTGCGAACGAAGGAATTGATCGAAAGATTTTCGCTCGAGGGCGTCAGCCGCACGAATGGAGTTTTTGACAAGCCCAAGCTCGAGTGGTTCAACACGCAGTATCTGCAAAAGCTTCCGATCGAGGACTTGCTGCCCCAAGTGGAAGAGGAACTGAAGCGCAGCAAATTGTGGAAGGAAGAGTGGGCCGGTGGCACCGCACCCGGCCCCGACGGAAGAGACCACGCCTGGTTTTCGCGGACAGTAGATCTACTGCGGCCGCGAATCCGGCTGTTGCCTGATTTTTCATCATGGTCGCGGGCCTTCTTCAGCGATGATTTTCCCATTGATCCGGCAGCGAAAGAAAAGTTCTGGAAAGATCCGAAAGTCCCAGAGCTGCTCAGAAAACTGGCGGACGCTCTTGCCGCGCTGCCCGCATGGAATCATGACGCCTGCGACCATGCTTCGCGCGCCGTCGCCGAAGCCGCCGGCGTGAAGGCCGGGTTGCTGATCAACGCCACGCGCGTCGCCATCGTTGGCCAAGCCGTTGCGCCGCCGCTTTTCGATACCATGGTGGCGCTGGGGCAAGAGCGCGTGGTAATCCGATTGCGAAAGGCGCTCCGATAAGCCTGACCAAATTTGATGCGCTTCTCGATCGCGGCCTGCTGTGAACGGGGGCGAACCCTCCGGCATACGCTGACTCGCGGCAGGGACTGTAAGACCCGCCGGCAAGAATCACGAGCGAAGCTATTCGTGGCGCAAGGCCACCATTGGATCCACTCGAGCAGCGCGCTGCGCCGGGACAACGCATGCCGCGAGTGCCACAATCACTAGTGACGCCGCCGTGCCGGCGTAGACGAGCGGAGCCGCAGGCGTCACCCCGAATAACAAAGTCCGCAGCAAAACTCCCAGGGAGCCCGCCAGCGCCGCCCCCGCGATTAATCCGATGGCGCTCAGCCGCAACCCGCGTCCGAGAATCATGCGCGTAACATCAAGCGGCCTCGCGCCCAGGGCCATGCGGACGCCGATTTCGCGAGTGCGCTGCGCGACAGAGTAAGCCAGCACGCCGTAGACTCCGATACAAGCCAAGACCAGCGCAAGTCCCGCGAAAATGCCCAGCAGAGTCATGGGCCGCTCGCGGTCGGCAACATTTTCCTCCATGAGTTGATCCATCGTGCGAATGAAGGCAACGGGGCGGTCCGCATCCACAGCCCAAACCGCGCCGCGCAAGGCGTTGACCATGCCGGCAGGATCTTCGGAGGTTCTCGCAACCAGGTAGTCTGCTCCCGGACGATCCACCTGATTTACAGGCACGTAGACGGCAGGCTTCATGTCCAGCAAGAGTCCTCGCTCCCGGATATCTTTCACCACCCCCACGACAGTGCGCCACGGTTCCTTCGATCCTGTGAGCTTCAGCCGTTTTCCGACGGGATCAACCCCGGGCCAGTGACGTTTGGCAAGGAACTCGTTGATGACGACGACCGGCTGGCCGGACTCGATGTCACGATCCTCCAGGAGGCGGCCAGACTCGAGGGTTCCACCGATGGTTTCAAGATAACCGGCGGTCACTTCGCGATATAACGCGTCGTTATCCTGCCCCGGCAAAGTGGGTGGTGCTCCCTCGATGGCGTACCCTTCTGTATCGCCGATCGAGGTGAACGGAACATCAGAGCCAAAGCCGACGTTTTTGATTCCCGGAAGAGTTCGCGTGCGATCCAACACGTCTTGATAGAAGGCGCGCAGCTTGTCGTTGCTGTTGTATTTCGTATCGGGCAGCGGCACGCCCATGGTCAGGAGGTGATCGGAACGAAAACCCAGGTCCACGCGGCGCAGATTCCACAACGTCTCGATCATCAAAGAGGCGCCCACCAAGAGAGCAAAAGCCATGGCGAATTGCGCGACGACCAAAGTGTCGCGCAGCCGCATGCCGCCCCGAGATTCACCCGCTCGCGCGCCTTCCTTGAGCGATTCCTGAAGTGAAACATCCGTTGCGCGTAAAGCCGGCACCATTCCGAAGAACACTCCAGCGAGAATGGAGATGGCCGCTGTAAACATCAGCACTGGCGCGTTCAGCAGAAAGCCGTTGCCAGCGATTTGCGAAGGCACAAGGTTCCGAAACAGGCTCCAGCAAAGTCGGCCAACGACAAGGCCCGCCACCCCTCCACCAACCGAGAGCAACAAACTTTCCGTAACGAGTTGCGCAGTAATCTGTCCGCGGCTCGCTCCCAGCGCGACGCGTACGGCAATTTCACGCCGACGTCCAGCGGCGCGGGCCAGGAGCAGATTCGCCAGGTTCGAGCAAGCAATGAGCAGGACCAGCACGGCGGCGATCTGCAATACCCACAGGCCGGTGGCGGTGTCGCCGGCAAAATTCTCACGAATAGGAACGACTACGGCACCAATATTCGCGTTTGTGTCGGGATACTGCTGCTCGAGGCGCTTGGCGATCACTTCCATGTCGCGTTGCGCCCGTTCGCGCGTGACATCCTGCTTCATCCGTGCGACGACTTCCAGGTTATGCCGAGTACGCCGGGCGAGATCCTCGGGTGTGAAGGAAGCCGGGATCCAATATTCGGTTTGATGGTCTGGAAAAAAGAAACTGCTCGGCATGATGCCAACGACCGTCGTTGCTTCACCGTCCATCAGGATAGAGCGGCCGACGACAGCGGGATTGCCGCCAAAGCGCCGTTGCCAGAGGGCATCGCTCAGGACCACGACCTTCTGCTTGGTGGCATCCTCCTCGGCCGTAAAGGGCCGCCCAACAACGGGCTGCACACCGAGCACATCGAAGAAGTTCGGAGTGACCCGACGGCCCAGGGCCTGCTCGGGGGCTCGGTCACCGTTGAAGGCGGCATTGGAGTAACGCATTGCTGCCATGTCTGTAAACACCTGGTTTTGCGCCCGCCAGTCCACATAGTTCGCCGCTGCTGGGGTGTTCCGAGAGAAGCCGAGGTAGGAGGCGTCTTCCCAAACCATTACGAGACGGCTCGGATCGGCGTAAGGCAGCGGGCGGAGGAGCACTCCCTCTACCGCGCTGAAAATAGCCGTGTTGGCGCCGATTCCCAGCGCCAAGGCGGTCAAAGCGACGGCGAAAAAACCAGGATTGCGTTTCATTTGGCGAAACGCGGAGCGGAGGTAGGCGTAGAAGTTCATGCCCTAGAAGACGTCTTACGGGCAAAAAGGTTCCTTACTTTTTCGGCAGCTGAAGAGAACATGGGTGGGGACTGCCCGAGCCGTCCAAAGTTCACCTGAACGAAGATTTAGGGTCGCCTAGCTTTTTCTCGACGGTCTTATGAAAGATGGTAACGCCGATCGTTGCATGCTCGCGGGTCCCCGTGACCGAGATTGGGACCAGTGCTCCGGCGCCATCTTTGCTGAAAAATGGATCTACGGCTTTCAGAAAAAAAGATTTTGCTCCGGTGACGGTTTGGGATAGCTTCGCCTCGAGACGGAGGTGGCCGTTGAAATCGAGCGCGCCGCCAGCGAGTTGGTAAGTGCCCGTGAGGTCGATGGCTGCGCCAGGAACGCTGAAAGTCAGGCTAGAAAACTTGACGATACCTTTCTCCACGTGGAAGTTGCCACGAAGATCGGAGACCGCGCTGCCCGCATCTTCGTCTGCCGGTTTGCCCTCGGCGCGGCGACTGAGGGCCTCGAGCGCTTCCCGGACTTCCTGGCTGGACCAGCGCGCATCATCGAGACCAAACTCACCATCGAGAATTAGTTTTTCGAGAGCTTTCCCCTGGGAAGGAGGCACAACTAGTTTTCCTTTGATCTTGACGGTGCCCGTCAGGAAAGGCTTATCGGAATCGACCGCCAGCCTCAGGATGTCCTCGATGCGGGCGTTGGGCGCGCCAAAGTTCACGACGATCGTGTGGGTTCTGTTTTCGGGCTCCTGAATGACGCTGCCTTCGGCGATGATCAGCGAGCGGCCCAGCGTAGCGCGCACAGGATGCAGTAGAGTGTTTCCATTCGTGCCGTCCACAGTGGCTCTGAACTCCGTGTGCAGCGGCACTGGCTTGCCAATTTTGTCGAGAGAGAAATCTGAGGTGTCTGTCTCGCCGCCGACCTGAAGCTCCGCGAGTTCCCCGCCAAACTTTCCCGTCGAAGACAAGATCCCTCGGATACCGGGAAAATCGCCGAGATCGGCGTCGGTAAATTTGTAAGCGCCGGAAACGGGCGTCATGCCCGGATCATCAAGGTCCCAAGGGCCAAAATCCCCGCTGGTGTCGATTTCACCCTTCGGTTTGGCATTGGTCAGCGTTCCGTGGAAGTGGAAGGGCTTGTCCACGCTGGCCGCCGTTAAGAGGAGATCGTGGATGGCCCATTCGAGCGCGGCCTTCTGCGGTTTACCGGGTTCCGCTTTTCTGGGCAGGGTCACGAGGGTGGTGTCCTTGCAGGTGACTTCATCCAGGATTACCGACGAGATCAGTTTGTTTGCTTTTCCGGCTCCGCTGGTTTTCGGATTCCTTTTGTCTTCGCGAGCAGGAATGGTGATGGTCATATTCTCGATTCGCACTGCGGAGACATGTCGTGGAAAGCGAAGGAGGGCAAGCATTCCGAGACGGAACGTGAATTTGTCAACATGGATCAGGGGCGGAACGTCCGTGTGACCGTCGAAATGGATAGCCAGATCTTCGCCGCTAACGCCCAGTTGAGGGAATCCGGTGACGTGCACTGCGCCAAGCTCGACGCGGCCCTCGAATTGTTGGCTGAGTGAGCGAATCACCCAGAGCCGAACAAAGCTGTCCATGTGCCGCGCGCGCAGGAAAAGGATTCCAGCCGCGAAGAGAATCACAACCAAGAAAACAGCGGGAAGGAGGAACCATACTCGAGAAGACCTGGCAGTTTGGCTCATGGAGAGATTGTCACAGAATCCGAGGGAGTTTGCGTACACAGAAGAATGTAGGGAGACCGGGCAAGACTCTGTACCGGCTGCTTCGGCGAGATGGAAAGCAGTGAGAGATTCGAGCCAGAGCTCCCTGGAGTTAGTTTGGAGGAAAGAGTTCCGGGTGAATGCGCTTGGACCCGGAAGCAGATGGCGCGACAGTGACGCTTGCATCCACGGAGAGCGTGACGGGCGGCAGGCAGATTTCCGTGCTGCAGGCCTGATAGCGAAGTTTGAGCGGGAGACGTTGCGCGCCAAGAGGAGCGCTCGGAAGCGCGGTGACTGGCAGACGGAGAGTGATGGTGTCTTCGTAAACGTTCAGCGGCTTCTTGGAAAAGGTAAAGGTGTGCAGCGCGCCTTTTGGATAAGAGACTTCGCCCAATTGAAAACCGGCGGGCGCGTCGGCGCGCAGATCGGTGGCAATCAGGTAGTCTTCCGATTTTTCGCGCGCGTTGACATGGAAGCCTGGGCGGATTTTCAGGACCACGGCAATTTGGAACTGGCTGCCGCGGCCTACGGGATCAAGCGAGACATAGGTTGTGGGAGCAACCACGTCCTTCGGCGAAACCTGCTGTGGCGCCGAAGGCAAAGCCGCGACGGCCACCAGGAGCGGGATGCTCAGGAAGATAACGGCGGCGAATTTCATAGTTTGACCTGTGTGCCGAGTTGCTCGGAAACGACTCGGCTCATGACTGCAAAAAGATCCTCACCCGTTTTCTCGAGCACGAACGTGTTCTTCATTTCCGACCATGCGAGCTTGAAGGAAGTGGAAAGCGCGGAAATCCAAATTTCCCGAATCGGCGTATTCGGGGAAATAACGAATTTCACTTCCTCGGGCTCCTCAAAGATCACCTCAAGTTTCCCGCTTTCGCCTTCGACATCGAAGCCATGTTCGTCGGCTAGCACAAGCAGGCGTTTCTTGAGGTCTGCGAAGGCCGCGTCGGCTTTTCTCTGAAAATCTTTTTCTTCCAGCATGGTTTGAGCGTATCAGAGTTGCGATTCGACGGCTTTGTTCATTTCGTCCGGGCTGATCATGCCGGTGATGCGCTTAATTTGCTTGCCGTCGCGAGAGATGAGGATGCTGGTGGGATAACCGAAGAGGCCACCGAATTTATCAGCAGCATCGTCGTTGCCGATAAGAATTTTGTAACTCATTGGCTGCGGCTGGCCGTTGACGTCGAATCTCTCCTTTGCGACGAACGGAGCAACGACACTCTTGCCTTCCTCATCGAGAGCAATGCCGAGAATGACGAATCCCCTGGGTCCGTATTGCTCCTGCATCTCGATCAGCCAGGGAATCTCGATCCGGCAGGGTTCGCACCACGTGGCCCAGAAGTTCACCAGGACAACTTTGCCCTTGTACTCGCTAAGGGAGACGTCTCGTCCGTCGAGGTCTTTCAGCGTGAGCTCGGGTGCGGGCAGGCCGGCGACCTTCTCACTGGGGATGGCCGCGCCGGCGTCTTCCGTGTTTTGCTTTGGCAATCGCGTGGCCCGGTCAGCGAGCGCGGTTACGGCGATAAGAATGGCGACAGTCGCTACGATCAAGACGGTCTTCCTGCCTTGAAAAGAACTGACCGTTTTCCAATTTTTCCAAAGAGCGAAGACAACGATTGCGAGAGCCAGCAACCCGAAGCCGAACCAGAAAGCCTCGGCACCGGCCCCTGAGGTGAGCGCGTGTTCAAGCCATAAGACGGTAGATTCAAGGAATGTGAGTTTGCCAGTCAGCCATTTCAGGTTATCGAAGAAGATCAGGCCGCCGACAAAAAGCAAGAGAACACCGCTAAATACTTCGACCGCGTGCAGGTATTTTCGGAAACTCTTGTAGAAGGTCATGAACTGGCTGATCCCGAGCGCGGTCAGGAGAAAGGGAATGGCCAGACCAGCGGAATACACCGCGAGGAGGAATATACCGCGGCTGACGGTAGCGCTGGCGGCGGCGAACCCCAGGACCGTGGTGAGAATGGGGCCGATGCAGGGAGTCCAACCAAAAGCGAACGCGAAACCAAGCAGGAAGCCGCTCCCTATGCCGGGCTGCGCGACGCTGCTGCGGAGGTGGACGTCGCGATTGAGCCAGCGGGCGAGGGAAGGGCCGAAGAAGCCAATGACCGAGAGCGAAAAGAAATGAAGGGCGCCGAAATCGGCGAAGAGCGGAGCGTGGCGCACGAGCGAGATCACGCCCAAGACAACCAGCAACGCGCCAAGGATTACACCAACCCGAAGACTTAGTTTTATGAGCACTCCAAGGAGGTGCAGGCCAAACAGTAGGATGAGTGCGCCGGCAATGGGCGTCAGCGTATGCCGGTGGGCGTTAAGAAAGGCACCCACAGCGCTCGCAGCAGCGCCGAAAGAGATGAACACCACGGAAAAACCTGTGACGAAGGCAAGTGCGGAGGAGAATAGGCCTGAACGTGGAACCTCACCCTGTCGAAGTTGCTCCATCCCAACCCCGGAGAGCATGGAGATATAGCCGGGAACCAGCGGAAGAACGCACGGCGAAAGAAAAGAGACAAGCCCGGCGAGAAAGGCTCCGGCGAGAGTGACTTCATTGTTCATTCGATTTCGATCCTCATTCCAGCCCTCGATAAACTGTAGTTCATTGCGTACGCAAAGTATTGCACTTGGTAGACCTCCAAACGCAACCCTTTATTCTCCCATAAAAGACCCGGGCGTAATGGGCCGCCGGAATTATTGCTCCCCAGGCAGGGGAAGCGGGAGCACCGTAGTTCGCCGAGACGAGGGTAGCGACTATTCATTAGACGCAGGCGAGCGGCATTCGATACCTACGGCAGGAAACGGGCGACAGATGAGGGGTTTGCCGGACGTCTGGAGGGACGTCAGGTTGCCGAGAGGCTCGTAAGTGTCAGGAAGCGAAGGCTTTGCGTGGCCGAACGTTGGCATCGTGGTTGCGATGTGATGACTGGAGGCTTCAAGAAGCGCCTGTCAGGTTGAAGCTAGTGACTATGCGGTGGACACCGAACAAAGTGACTGCGCTGCGCGTGGCCGTGGGATTTGCCGCGGTGAGTCTGTTTGGGCGAGGGCCGTGGACGAATCTTGCGGCCGTTGGGCTGACCGTCGCGGCGATTGCGCTGGATGGCTTGGATGGGTACCTCGCGCGGCGGAAGAATCTGGCGACGCCTGTCGGCGCGCAGATCGATATTCTTGGCGACCGCATGATCGAGAACGTTTATTTCACCTATTTCGCTGTGGTGGGGATGGTGTCCCTGTGGCTACCGGTTTTCTTCTTTGCGCGAGGTGCGGCGACGGATTTTCTGCGCGGGCTGGCCATGCGTGCGGGGCACTCCGGCTGGGGCGCCACGACCATGCTCGAAACGTGGTGGGGACGAGCGCTGGTGGGCTCGCGCTGGAGCCGCGGTTTGTATGCGGCCATGAAATGCTTGTGCTTTTGCTACCTAGGATTGGAGTTGGCGCTAACGCGAGGGCCCGTGGCGCTGCTGGGAGGAATGACCGCGGATGTGCATGCGTTGGTGCGCGGTGGCGCTCATGTGCTTACTTGGATGACGGCGGCGTTCTGTTTGTTGCGCGGATTGCCGGTGTTGGCCGAGGGGTGGCGCTTTGTTTCGGGGGTGGGCCAGGTTCGCGGCGCGAAGAGAATCGCGCAGGGGGCGTTGTGATGGTGCCGAAGGAGGAAACGGAAGTAGAGGAGAAAGACGGCGGTGTAGCAGCGTTTTTTGATTTGGATGGGACGCTCATGCCATTGCCGTCGATGGAGAAGAGATTTTTTTCGATGCTGAGATATAAGCGGATCATTGGGATTCGAAATTATTTCTTGTGGCTCGCGGGAGCGATGCGGCTCGTGCCGCGGGGGATCCGTCAGATCATGCATGCAAACAAGATGCATTTGCGGGGCGTGCCAGTGGATGTGGAAGTTGGTGGGACAGACCTTTCTGTCTGCCTATGCGTGAGGGACAAGGCAGGAAAAAATGCAGAAGGACGGAGAGGAAAAAAAGGAGAAAGAAGGAGACGGGCAAGAATGCCCGTCCCACTCTATCCGGAGGCGGTGGAGCGCGTGGCCTGGCATGCAGAACGAGGGCACTTGATTGTGATTGTGAGCGGCACGCTGGAAATGTTGGCGCGGCGAGCGGCGCGCTTGCTGGAAGCCGAGCTTCTCGGACACGGGCTGACGAGCAAGATTCGCCTTTGTGCTACGCGGCTCGAAGAGGAAAAGGAACGATGGACGGGACGGATCGTAGGTGAAGCGGTCTTTGGTGAGGCCAAGGCGCGGGCCATCGGGCGAATCGCGGCGGAAGCGGATTTGGATTTGCGGCGATGCTTCGCCTATGCAGACAGTTCGAGTGACCAGTGGATGCTTGAAGCCGTCGGAAAGCCCGCGGCGGTCAATCCATCGAATGACTTGGCGCGTATCGCGCGGAGGAAGAACTGGGCCGTGCTGCGGTGGACAGAAGAAGAGGGTCTTAGGCAGAGGACGCCCTGGGCCGAGAGATCGGAACAAGCCGGCGAGAGACTGGCGGCCGAGCACGGGAAATCGGGGCACGGGGCATGAACAGATCAAGAAGAAATGAGTACAGAGAGGGAGAGTATGCGATCGCCTGGCGCGAGGGCCTTGTTCAGAGCGCCGAGACCGCGGCGGTTGTTGAATCGGATGAACCAAGCATACGAAGACTGGCGTTCGAGGAATTGGCGGCTGGCTGGGCGGCGTGCGGGATGTTCGAGTGGGTGGCATTGGGGTACTTGGGAGTTTCGTGTGTCTTGATCGGTTTTTTTGCGGAGAATTTACTGCATCCGGTGCGGTTGATCGGGATGCAGGTGTTTGTGGCCGCGGTGATTTTGGTTTTGTGCCGGGCCAAGGCAAGAAGAGGGACAGACGGGGATGTCGGTCTCGCTTCCTGGCATTTTTGGCGGTGTTGGTATCCGCATTTGTTTTTTTTGTTTTGCTTTGAAGAGCTGGGACGGCTGGTGCATTTGGTCGAGCCGGGGTGGCAGGACGCGAAGTTGATTGCGTTTGATCATTGGCTTACCGGAGTGAATCCTTCGCTCTGGCTGGAGCGCTTTAAGCATCCGGCGCTCAACGAGTTCATGCAGTTTGCTTACTTTACCTATTTTCTGTTCTTGCTGATTTTGGGCGCGATTCTTTATCACCGGCGCGAATGGGAAAGTTATTGGGCGGTGATGACGTACTCGGCGGTTGGCTATTCGCTGGGGTACGTCATCGCCATGCTTTTTCCGGTCGAGAGTCCGTGGTTCACGTTTGCGGGAATGTGGCACGGCGAATTGGCTGGCGGGCCGTTCACCCGGGTGATCGATTTCATTGAGAAGTACGGCCGCGTGCATGGGGCGGCGTTTCCGTCGCAACACGTTGCGGGAGCGATGGCAGCGTTGTGGGGCGCGTGGCGCCACCGCCGGTGGCTGTTCTGGGTGTTTCTCCCGTTCGTTTTTTGCATGTGCGTTTCGACGGTATATGTACGAAACCACTATGTGGCGGATGTTTTCGCTGGGATGGTCACCGGGACGCTTGGGTATGTCATTGGCTGCTGGCTGATGGAGAGATCTGTGCCAGTCGAGGACGCTGGAGCGGAGACGGAAGTCTCGGTGCCACAAAGACCTCAGCTGACGGCCCCCACACCGCCCGCCACGAGGTGAGCTCGCCACGGGTCGAAAAAGGTCATGACTGCGCTGGCGTCGAGAACAATTCGCTTCACAGCTCGCGCTCGCGTTTACGATCATCGAGCAGGATCTCGAGAGCGGATGGATCAGCCTTTAGGGATCCGCGGAGACAGCGGACAAATTGCGGAGTGAGCGGTTGGAGGACCAGGCGGTTCCCTTCCTCGATGAACACGACCAGCGTGCCTTCGCGGATGTCGTGCTTGCGGCGCAGCTGCGCGCTTCACTCGAGATGACAATTCTTCAGGCTTGCCCGAGGTTCAGGGGAGGAAGACGACGAGGGTGTAGATTCCGAGAGTTGTGCCGAGGGGTAGGTCGGAGAGGGAGAGGAAGGCGGCGACTAGACAGAGCGTGCGGCCGCTAGACTTTCCGGCGAGCAGAGCTAATCCTCCAAATAGTCCGAGGACGCCGGCGAGTGCGGTCACGATGATGGCGGCGACATAGAGGATGTGGAATGCGGCCATGAGCGTGTACGGATCGGGGACCCGGGTTAGGAGCGCCCCGAACATAACCGTGGCTGTGCCGGTGTAGAGCACCAGGAGAATTACGGCTACCAGGCGGAGGATGGCGTAGACGATCCACAGTGCTCCTAGGGTGCTGGAGTTTCCGCGCGGATTTCTTGCGGCTACGGTGTTGGTGGACATGCGTGCTCCCTGCGCGTTGGGCGTTCGGCTATGCGCCTCGATCAATCCGTTTTGAGAATGCCTTGGGCCCGCGTTGCGCTGCGCAGAAGTTTAACATTGCCTCAAGCAAATGCGCGTCGCCTAGATGCAGTACGATTCGAGCAGCTAGGACTCGACTTGGGGTTTGCCGATTGGCAAAGGAGCCGAGATGGGGTCGGCGCCGGAGAGTGTTTGCCAGCCGCGGCGACTGAGGCTCCAATAGATGAAGTAGCCGGAGAGGCTGGCGGCGATTAGCAGGACGATGCCTGTTAGCCAGTCGTGAAGGGCGAATTCACCGATGGAGAACATCGTGCAATAGACCAGGGTGCAGCCCATGATCCAATCGAAGGCGTTGGCGGAGAGGTCGCGGACCGGGGTGACCTCGGGGGCTAGAGCGGCGATGTGCTTCCATCCATGAATGGTGGGGCGCACGCGGCGGTAGAACTGGACTAGTTTGGCTTCGGGCTCGGGCTTGGTGATTAGTGTGGTGACGAGCCAGACGACGGTTGTGGCTGCGGTGGTGATTAGGGCGGTTTTGGCGAAGACGACCGAGCTGTTGCCGGCGAATTGCATGCGGGTGAGCGACATGGAGACCACGAAGGCGGCGATCATGGAGGAGATTTCGCTCCAGGCATTGATGCGCCACCAGTACCAGCGGAGAAGGAGGACGGAGCCGGTGCCGGCGCCCATGCCCAGGAGGAGTTGCCAGGCGGATTGGATGCTGGTGATGTGGGCGGCGGCGTAACCGCTCAGGATTACCAGCAGAATGATGATTATTTTGCTGACGAAGACGTAGTGTTTGTCGCTGGCTTTGCGGACCAGAAAGCGACGGTAGAAATCGTTGATGAGATAGGACGTGCCCCAGTTTAGTTGTGTGCCTACCGTGGACATGAAGGCGGCCAGGAAGGCGGCGATCATGAGGCCGCGCAGGGCGGGCGGGAGAAAATCGCGGAGAACCATGACGTAACCTTTTTCCGGTTCGGCGGCGAATTCGGCGCTGGGGTGCAGGCCACCGTGGGGGGAATAGACGGCCACGGCAACCAAGCCGGTGATGATCCAGGGCCAGGAGCGCATGGCGTAGTGGGCGATGTTGAACCAAAGCGTGGCGCCGAGGGAATTTTTTTCGTCCTTGGCGCTGAACATGCGCTGGGCGACGTACCCGCCACCGCCGGGCTCGGCGCCGGGATACCAACTGGCCCACCATTGGACGGCTAGATAGAGCGCGAAGGTGATTACCGGGAGAGTCCAGAGGGCATCGGTCGTCCAGCCCAGATGGAACGAGGGGAAGAAGGAAAGGATGGAGCCGGTTGTTTCGCCGGATTGGCGGGCGACGTCGTCGACGTGAGAGAGCTGGACTTTTAACAGGGCCATGCCGCCAATTTTGGCGACCGCGATCCAGGCGAGGACGATGATCATGGTCATTTTTAGGGCGAATTGGAAGAGGTCGGTGACTAGCACGCCCCAGAGGCCGCCGATGAAGGTGTAGATGCCGGTGAACGGGACTAGGAGTAGGACGCAGATCAGGAGGGCGGTGTGTTGGGGAGTACCGAGTGTGTAGCTAGTGAGGTTGTGGCCGCCGAGGCCGATGGAAAGGACGCGGCCTTGGGCGATGGCGTCACCGAGGAGAACGGTGGTGATGCTGATCATGGCTTTGATGACCCAGCCGAGGATGAGACAGTTCATCAGCGCGCCGAGATATATAGCGCGGAAGCCGCGGAGGAAGGCGGCCGGTTTGCCTTGGTAGCGGAGCTCGACGAATTCGACGTCGGTGAGGATTTCCGAGCGGCGCCAGTAGCGCGCGAAGAAGAAGACGGTCATCATGCCGCAGAGGCATTGCGACCACCACAGCCAGTTGCCGGAAATGCCATTGCGGGCCACCAGGCCGGTAACCAGGAGCGGCGTGTCGGCGGCGAAGGTGGTTGCGACCATGGAGGTGCCGGCCAGCCACCAGGAGACGTTGCGGCCGGAGACGAAAAACTCTTCAGTGCTGCCGGAGGAGCGGCGGCGGTAGTACAGGCTGATAAGGAGATTAAGGAGCAGGTAGGCGGCGATGACGATCCAATCGGTGGCGGTGAGGACCATTTTTCGTTTTGCTCCGCGACTTGCGCGAACAGCTGGTGCGTTGAGCGGCTAAGTATACTGCTATATAGCTCTAGACAGGCAAGCTAAATTAGATGGGCCATTCTACCCCTAACTCTTGGAGTTTCGAGGATTTTCCGAAGGGCTTGGGGGAGATCCAGAGACTTGGTATATATAGCACCGGCTGGCATGGTGTGTTGTTTGGCCGATGCCGATAGTATACCGGAAGGCTCGAGCGGCGAAGTTCCGGCGGTTTGTAATGTTTGATCGAAGCTTCCGGACAACGGGGAAAATGGCGGGAGGGAAATGCTGGTACTTCTGAATCGAAGCTATGAGGAGTTGAGTCGGGAGGCGGCGCGGATTGTTGCCGGCGCCGTGAAGAGCAAGCCGGCGGCGGCGCTGGGGCTGGCTACCGGGAGCACTACCTTGGGAATGTACAAGGAGTTGGTGCGGCTGCATCGGGAGCAGGGGCTGGATTTTTCGAAAGTGGTGACGTTTAACCTGGACGAGTATTTGGGGCTGGCGGCGGAGCATCCGCAGAGTTTTCATTGCTTCATGCGCGAGAATTTTTTTGCGCAGGTGAATGTTGCGCCGGGGAATATTCATATTCCGGATGGAACCATCGGCGCGGATTATGAGGAATATTGCGCCGCGTATGAGCGGGCGATTCGCGGGGCGGGTGGGATTGATTTGCAGATTCTGGGGATCGGGCGGAATGGGCACATCGGATTTAACGAGCCGACTTCGAGTTTTGGATCGAGGACGCGGTTGAAGGTTTTGACGAACGAGACGCTTGAAGATAACCGGAGGTTTTTTGGTGCGGAAGAAGAGATGCCACAGTGCGCCATCACCATGGGGATCGGGACGATTCTCGAGGCGAAAAAGATTCTGTTGCTGGCCACGGGAGCGGCGAAGGCGGAGACGGTCGCTGAGGCAATTGAAGGACCGATTACGGCGTCGGTGACGGCCTCGTGTTTGCAGCTGCATCCGGACGTGACGTTTGTGATCGACGAGGCGGCCGGGACGCGGTTGAAACAGCGGGACTATTACCGGCGGGTGATGGAGATGACGGCGCGGTTCACGCCCAACCGGCTGTCCTGAAATTTTCCACCAAGGATGCTGGGGCAGAACGGATCGTTACTTGGCGGGCACTACTTGATGCGAAAGGTCACTTCGATCGGAACGAGTGTAGCGACTGGGGTAGCGTCCGGGCCCTTGGCGAGTCGGGCTGCAACTACACCAGTAGTCACGCCAATGCCAAAGCGTACCACCAGTCGGGCGGGTGGTACGGACATTCTGTGGGAAAATGAATCGGGGACCTGTTGGTTCGAGGTTCTTGACAACGACTGGTTGGCGGAGGCATCCGCACGCCTTGTCGGGTAAACTAGTCCGCGCTGTCACAGATCAACTTGGAGAGGACAAAGCGATGGGCAATCGAGATGCAAGAGGCAGAGAGAAAAAGAAGCCGAAGAAAAAGGAAGTCAAGGTGACCTACCAGCCGGCACGGCCTGCGGCAGTTTACAAGCCGACACCCGCGGCCCCGCCGACGCCCACTGAACCGACCAAACCGTAGAGTTTCGCATCGACTCCGGTTGCCATTGGGCGGCTAGCCGTTCCGGAACGATTCGCCGGCAATCGCAGGGACTGATCCTTATTCGTATGAGCCAGCCGCCTCCGAGACTTGCACCTCGCGTTGGCTAAGAGATCTCGGGCCGCAGATGACTCACTGCGTTACCAGACACGGCAGATTTTTTCTGGCGGGTTCACCATGGGCTGACCGGCTTTGCAGGCGAACGCCTTCTGAAACTCCGGCATGTTGACGACGACTCCGTTGATGCGGTATTGCGCGGGTGAGTGTGGATCGACTTGTGCACGCATGCGCAAGTCTTCGGGGCGTTCGTTGGCGCAATCCCACTGGGCGTAGCCGATGAAAAAGCGCTGCTCCGGAGTCAGGCCGTCAATGGATTGGCGATTTTTATCTTTGGTCGCGCCTTGCCAGGCGATGTAGGCGAGAATTTCGCCGCCCAGGTCCGCGACGTCTTCTCCCATGGTGAGTCGGCCGTTAATGTGCACATCGTCCACGACCACGTATTTTGAATACTGGTCGCTGACGCATTTTGTGCGCTCGTCGAATTTATCGCGGTCCTCTTTGCTCCACCAGTTTTTAAGATTGCCAATGGCGTCGAACTGGCTGCCCTCATCATCGAAGCCATGGGTCAGTTCGTGGCCAATCGTTCCACCGGTATTGCCGTAGTTGGGAGCTTCGTCCATTTTCGGATCGTAGAGCGGCGGTTGCAGGACGCCCGCGGGGAAGTTGATGTCGTTCATTTGCGGGTCGTAGTAGGCGTCCACCGTCGTAGGGCTGATTCCCCACTCGCCGTGGTCCACGGGTTTTCCAATCTTGGCGATTTCGCGGCGATGTTCAAATTCGGTGAGGCGCTGCACGTCACCAAGGAAATCGGAGGGCGTGATTTTGACGGAGCTGTAGTCGCGCCATTTATCGGGATAGCCGATCTTGTTGCGGATGCCGTGGAGTTTGACGAGGGCTTGCTTTTTGGTTTCGGGGCTCATCCAATCGAGCGCGCCGATACGCTGTTCCATGGCGGCTTCAATGCGCAGCACCATGTCGAGCGTGCTCTGCTTGAGCTCCGGAGAGAAAACCTTGCGCACGTAGGCCTGACCGAGCGCTTCACCCAAATTGTGATCGGTGAACTGTACGCAGCGTGTCCAGCGCGGCTGCATATCTTTCGCACCACGCAGATATTTGCGGTAGAAGTCAAAATTCTCCTGTACGAACGCGGAAGAGAGATAAGGAGAAGCGGTATCGGCGACATGGAACCGCAGATAGCTCTTCCAGTTTTCGACGGGTTCAGAGGCCAGCTGCTTGTTGACCTCCTTGAAAAACTCCGGTGCGGCGACATTCAGGATTTCGAAAGCCGGATAGCCAAGCTGGCTGTAGTAGGTTTGCCAATCAAAGTTTGGGGCAAGTTTGCGCAGCCCCGCCAGATCCATTTTGTTTTTCAATTTGTAGGGATCCCGCATCTCCACGCGCGTGAGCGAGGCCTTGGCCAGTGCGGTTTCCATGCGCATCAACGTTTCTGCATTTTGCTTCGCGGTCTCTGCATTGTCACCGAGGAGTTCGAAGACCTTTTGCGCGTGTTGCAGGTACCGTTCGCGAATCTCCTTCGACTTGGCGTCCTCCTTGGTGTAGTTATCGCGGTCCGGCAAACCGAGCCCGCCCTGGCCGAGTTCCGCAATGACCTGCTCGGAATTGTCAGGATCCTGATCGGAGCCTGCCTGAAAGAGAAGCGACCTATAGCCGCCCACGTAGAGCTGCAGCTTGGCAACCAGAGGAGCCAACTCGCGCGTGGAGTTCAGGCGGGAGACAGCTTCCAACTGCGGCTTGAGGGCGCCGATGCCACGCTTTTCTGCTTCCGGCTCGTCGATACAAGCGGCATAAAAGTCGCCAATCTCTTCGGTAACGGCGTCGCGGGTATCGCTGCTCTTTGCTGCCTGATCCAGAATTCCGCGCAGGAATTTCAGATTGTCCTGGTAGAGTTTGCCGTAGACGCTCCAGGAGGTTTGGTCGGAGGGAATGGGATTGTTCTTCTGCCAGCGGCCGCAGGAATACTGGTAAAAATTCACACAGGGATCAACGGACTTGTCGAGGGAACTCAGGTCCAAACTTGGCGAGTAGGGGAGCACAGGCTCGGCCTGGCTCTGCGCGTTGGCCGGAACCGCCAAAACGATCCAAAGTAAGGGAACGGACAGGCCCATCGCGATCTTCATATTCACCTCGGCGGCAGATTTTACGGGAACGATTGAGTGCGGCACGATGGTAAAGGCTGGCCATGCTTTTTCCAATCGTAAAGATCGTTTCGGCGAGCTGAATCCATCCGTAATCCGGCGTTTGGGACCGTCTTGCGCGCTTCATCGGCTGTTATGGGGTCTTCCGACCGGAAGCAGAATGATGCGTTCCGCATACGCTGCTCACGCATTGGGGCGCCTAGCGTCTATTCCAAAAGGGTGGGAGGCCAAGCGGGGGTACACCTCGGCCTGTTTTGGTCTCTAGAGAGAGACAGAGGAGTGTGATTATGTGGAAAGTTTCGAAGATTTTTCTGGGCTTAGGCGTAGGAATCGGCTGCCTGGCGGGAACGACGGACGCGCAGTTTAAGAATGGCAGCCAAGCGACGGAGTTGAATCTGCCGACGTTGAGCCAGCGTGCTGTGGTGACGCAGCGAATCGGGCTGACGGACATCACGATCGTCTATCACGAGCCTTTTGTGGGTGGACGCGAAATCTGGGGAAAGACGATACCGTACGGCAAGGTGTGGCGTTCGGGTGCGAACGAAAACACCACTATTACGTTTGCGGATGACGTTTCTGTCGAAGGCAAACCGCTGCCGGCCGGTACGTATGGCTTGCATACGATTCCTAACGCCGACCACTGGACGATTATTTTTTCGAAGAATTCTACGTCTTGGGGCAGCTTCAGCTATGACGAAAAAGAAGATGCTTTGCGCGTGGACGTGAAGCCGCAGCCGGCGGAATTTCGCGAAGCGCTGACATACACGTTCGATGATATCAAACCGGATTCGGCAGCGGCGACGTTGCGTTGGGATAAGCTGGCGGTTCCCTTCCACATTTCCGTGGATGTTAAGGCCATTACCGAGCGCAGCATTCGCAACCAATTGCGCAACACCGGTGGATTTACGTGGGCGGGCTATGACGAAGCGGCGATGTGGTGCCTGGACGGCAATTGCAGCCTGGAGCAGGCGTTGAAGTGGGAAGACACCTCCATTCAGAGCGAGGAGAGATTCGAGAATCTGCTGACGAAATCGCAGATACTGGCGGCCATGGGAAAGAAACAGGAGGCGGAAGCTCTCCAGGCGAAAGCATTTGATAAGGCAACTGGAGTGCAACTCCACGTATATGGGCGCGGCCTGCAGATTCAGAAGAAGCAAGACGAAGGGTTTGCCGTTTTCAAGATAAACGTACAGAAGCGCCCGAACGAATGGTATACGCATGGCGAGCTGGCACGGATGGCGTCGGCGAAAGGCGACTTTTCAACCGCGCTAAGAGAGATGAAGCTCGCGCTTCAAGGCGCCCCGGACCAAGCGAAGACGCAAATCCAGGGACTGATCGCACGCCTGGAGAAAAACGAAGACATCAATCCGATTTAGGACCTACATGCGAGGCCGGCTTCGCCGGCGCGTGTTCGGCCGCGTTAGGAAGTAATGCCGCCGAAACAGAGATATTTGATTTCGACATACTCATCCATGCCGTACTTGGAGCCTTCACGGCCGAGGCCGGATTCCTTTACGCCTCCGAATGGCGCGACTTCCGTCGAAATGATTCCGGTGTTGATGCCGACGATGCCATATTCGAGAGCTTCAGCGACGAGCCAGACCCGGGCAATGTCACGGCCGTAAAAGTAAGCAGCCAAACCAAATTCCGTGTCGTTGGCCAGAGCGACGGCGTCGGCTTCTGTCTTGAAGCGGAGCAGCGGCGCGACTGGACCAAATGTCTCTTCGCGCGCGACGGCCATTTGCGGTGTCACGTCGGTGAGAATCGTCGGCTCAAAAAAACGGCCGCCAAGTGCGTGACGGTGTCCGCCGACAAGGATTTTTGCTCCTTTGGATTGCGCGTCGCGGATATGGCTTTCCACTTTTTCGACGGCTGCGTCGTCAATCAGCGGCCCTTGCGTCGAGCCCGCTTCTAGTCCCGGCGCGGGCTTCAGTTTTTTTACTGCGGCGGCCAGCTTTTGGGCGAAAGCCTCGTAGACCGTGTCTTGCACGAGCAGACGGTTCGTGCAGACGCAAGTTTGTCCGGTATTGCGATACTTGGAGGCCATCGCGCCTTCGACGGCGGCGTCCAAATCCGCGTCCTCAAACACGATAAACGGTGCGTTTCCTCCGAGCTCGAGAGAAAGCTTTTTCACCGTGCCCGCGCACTGGGCCATGAGGATTTTTCCAATTTCCGTGGAGCCCGTGAACGAGAGCTTTCGAACCATGGGACTCGAAGTAAGCTCGGCGCCGATCTCCGTCGCGGAGCCGGTAACAATATTCAACACGCCTCGTGGAACGCCAGCGCGCTCGGCAAGTTCCGCGAGCGCGAGAGCGGAAAACGGAGTTTGCGAGGCGGGTTTCAATACCACCGTGCAGCCGGAGCCGATCGCCGGCCCCGCTTTGCGCGTGATCATGGCCAGCGGAAAATTCCACGGAGTGATGCAGGCGACGACGCCGATGGGCTGCTTAAGGACGACGATTCTCTTGTCGGCTTGATGCTCTGGAATGGTGTCGCCGTAAACGCGCTTGGCTTCCTCGCCAAACCATTCCAGGAAGGCAGCGGCGTAGGCGACTTCTCCGCGCGATTCGGCGAGCGGCTTGCCTTGTTCGAGCGTCATGAGTCGCGCGAGGTCTTCCTGATTGGCCATCATCAGGTCGAACCATCGGCGAAGGACAGCGGCGCGCTCCTTCGCGGTTTTCTTGCTCCAGGCGGGAAACGCATGGCTCGCGGCTTCGATGGCCCGCCGCGTCTCCGCGCCGTCCAGTCTTGGCACTTTGCCGATGATTTCCTTCGTGGCGGGATTGTCTACGCTAATCGTCTGACCCGAACGAGCTTCGATCCACTGCCCATCGACGTAGCAAGCTTCGCGGAACAGCCGCGCGTCTCGTAGTTCGGCAGCGAGGCTCGCGGATTTTGTAATTGTGTCTGGCATTGAATACTCCTGAAGGTCCCTCTGTGCTAGATGCGATTGGGGATAGTTCGGCGCTTCTCGTCACTCGCTAGCTGACCTATGCGTGGGAAAGCGCGGCCTGCTTGCGCTCCGCGACGCCCGCGAGCGCAGCTTCGATTACCTCCAGCCCTTCATGCAGTTGCTCGTCGGTGACGACGAGCGGAACGAGAATGCGAATGACATTGTTGAAGGTGCCGGCAGTGATCATGATGAGGCCGTGCTCGTAGCAATACTTGGCAATCTCTTTTGTTTCAGAGTCCGCTGGTTCGCGAGTTTCGGCGTTGCGCACCAGTTCGATGGCGCACATGCCGCCCAGACCCCGAACGTCGCCGATCAAGGGCCATTTTCGCTGCCAGCCGCGCGCGCATTTTTCAAAATATTCGCCTATGGCTGTCGAACGCGCCAGCAAACCATCTTTTTCGATGGTTTCGATCGCCGCGAGCGCCGCAGCGCAGGAAGCGGGGTGTCCGCAGTACGTGCCGCCGAGAGCGCCCGGTCCCGGCGCGTCCATGATTTCCGCGCGGCCGGTCACGGCAGCAATGGGCATGCCGCCGCCCAGGGACTTCGCCATGGTGATCAAATCAGGCTCGATGCCGAAATGCTCCGACGCAAACCATTTGCCGGTGCGCGCGAATCCCGATTGCACTTCGTCGGCGATGAACAGGATGCCGTGCTTACGGCAGATATCTTCTAGAAGCTTGAAGTAATCGCGTGGCGGAACGACAAATCCGCCTTCGCCGAGAACGGGTTCGACAATCAGGGCAGCAACGGATTCCGGCGCGACAGAGCGTTTGAATGCGTCTTCGAGATGATGCGCAAAGTCTCGGGACGTCGTGCCGGATGGATGGCGATAGGGATATGCAAACGGAATGCGGTAGACATCGCTGGCAAACGGCTGGAAGCCTGCCTTGTACGGATGCGTCTTGCTGGTCAGCGACATGGTGAGAAGCGTGCGTCCGTGGAAAGCATCTTCGAAGCAGATGACCGCGGGGCGTTTTGTATAGGCGCGAGCGATCTTGATGGAATTCTCTATGGCTTCGGCGCCGGAGTTCACAAGAATGGTTTTCTTCGCGAAACTGCCGGGAGCCAGGGAATTCAGTTTTTCCGCAACCGCCACGTAGCCTTCGTAAGGCGTGACGGCAAAGCACAGATGCAAATGCTTTTCGAGTTGCTCTTGAATCGCGGAAATGACGCGCGGAGAGCGGTGGCCCATGTTGAGGCAGCCGATTCCTCCGGCGAAATCGATGTAGCGGTTGCCGTCGACATCTTCGACGATCGCGCCATCCGCGCGCGCAACGAAAATTGGTGTGGCGCTCGCGGGCCCGCGTGGAATGGCGGCTTCGCGGCGCGCCATCAGCGCGCGCGAACGCGGTCCGGGAATTTCGGTACGAATCTGAATAGTAGCCATCTCTTTTTCCTTCTAGCGGCCAGCCGGGGCACGGCCAGCGTGCTGAACTCTAGTACCAGCCAATGGGCGTTTCGTCGAGATTGACGAAGACTTGTTTTGTTTCCAGATATTCTTCGAGGCCCCAAGGACCGAGTTCGCGGCCGAAGCCGGACTGCTTGTAGCCGCCCCATGGCGCTTCGACGTAGGTCGGCTGCATGTGATTGACCCAAATGATGCCCGCGCGGAGCGCCTTCACTACGCGGAAGGCTTTGTAGATGTCGCGCGTCCAGACGGCCGCGGCGAGGCCATACGGCGTGTCGTTGGCAATGCGGATAGCGTCGGCTTCTCCGTCGAAGGGGATCACGGACGCCACTGGGCCAAAGATTTCTTCCCGGGCGATGCGCGCGGTGTTGTCCACATCGTAAAAAATTGTCGGCTCGAGATAGTAGCCTTTGGCGAACTGCTTCGGGCGGCCGCCGCCGATGGCGACTTTTGCTTCTTTCTTGCCGAGTTCGAGATAGGAACTGACGCGGTCGTATTGTTCTTTGCTGACGAGCGGGCCCATTTTCGTTTCGCGCTCGAGAGGCGCGCCCAGCTTGATGCGCTTGGCTTTCACTGTCATGGCCTCAACAAACTTGGAATAGATCTGTTTTTCGACAAGGATGCGGCTGCCCGCGGAACAGACTTCTCCTTGATTGATGAACACGCCGAAGAGCGCGCCATCGATGGACGCTTCCCAATCCGCGTCGGTAAAGAAAATGTTTGGCGATTTGCCTCCCAGTTCGAGGGTGACCCGCTTGAGCGTGTCCGCGGCACTTTTGACGATGAGTTTGCCAACAGCGGCGCTGCCGGTGAACGCGATTTTGTCGACACCAGGGTGCGCGACGAGCGCGGCACCCGCCGTTTCACCGAGGCCGTTGATGATATTCACCACGCCGGGCGGCAAGCCAACTTCCGCGAACCAGTTTGCGAATTCCAGCGACGTCAGCGGCGTTTGTTCGGCAGGCTTCAGAATGCATGTGCAGCCAGCGGCAAGGGCGGGCGCGAGTTTCCACGCGGCCATCAGCAGCGGATAGTTCCACGGAATAATCTGTCCGGCGACGCCGACCGGCTCGCGGAGCGTGAAGCTGAGCGCGTTGGCCGGCACAGGATTCACGCTTCCGAGGATTTTGTTGGCCAGGCCGCCGTAGTATTCAAAACAGGTGGCGACATCCGCGATATCGTACTCCGCTTCGACGATAGGCTTGCCGGTGTTGCGGCATTCGATTTCTGCAAGCAGTGCGGTATTCTGGCGGATTTTTTCGGCCAGCTTGAAAAGGACGCGGCCGCGGTCCTGCGCCGAAGTCGTGGCCCATGGCCCGCCGTCAAAGGCCGCGCGCGCAGCTTTTACAGCGCGATCGACGTCGGCGGCGCCGGCGGCAGCGACCTCGGCGATGACTTCCTCGGTGGAAGGGTCATAAACCGGAAATGTTTCTCCCGAGGCGCTGGCAAGCCATTCACCATTGACATAATTTTTGTACGTTCGAACTCCCGCCGTCACACTGCTGGACATCACCACCTCCAAAAAACTCCCACGCCGAGTCGGCCCCCCGACGGGCGGCCGCAAAGCTCAAATAGCCGGAACTGCTTCGGCAAGTTTTCTCGCTGTCTTGCGGCGCCCGTAAATGAAAAAGAAAAACGCGGCAAGTCCGATGAAAAACAATGTTCCGCCAAACATCCACACCTCATAGGAAAGAACGGAGGTGACCTGCTGCGCCGGGAAAAAAGCCAGGGCGATTCCCAGAATGGTAGTGACCAGCCCGCTGGCGCCGGAAAGAATCAACGTTCCCCTGCTATAGCAAGTTTTTCGAAAGGAATCGCCGAACGCGATTCTCAGCAACCCCCCGAACATGTAAAGAAAGGGAACTAGCTGCAGAACTACAGCGAGCGATAGCAGCTTCTGAAAAGTCTCCTGCACACCGGTTTCGCTCGCCGATAAGTTCCCGACGACGAACCCGCACGCCCGCAAGAGGTATGCCACGAAAGACAAACCGATAATTTTATTCCAGATCCACCAACCGCAGAAGTTCAGCACCACGAGGATCATGGAGACCGCGGCGTGAACGATCAGCGCTGCGTACGGCGTGCGATAACGGGGATGCACCTTGCCCAGCCAGGCGGGCATGTAGGAATCGAGTCCGGCGACAAATGGAATTCGCGCGGAACCGCCAAGCCATGCAGATGCGATGCCCGCGATGGACATGCTCAGCAAAAACGCGAAGGGCGCGACGATCCATGCAACTCCGACGCGGCTGGCCATGTGCCCGACCGCTTGAACAATGCCTTGAAGCACGTTGATGTCACCCTTGCTAACGGCAATGAGCAGCGTCAGCGTCGCTCCCATGTACAGCAAGCCGGAAAGCACGCCTCCCCAGGCGACTGCTCCCGGCAGGTTTTTTTGCGGATTCTCGATTTCGTCGCCCATCACCGAAGCAAGCTCGAGCCCCACCAGTCCAAAGCAAATCACACCGAAAGAATTCAGCACGAATCTTGGATTGGGGGGGATTTGAAAGTCAGCCCAGGTCACGCTCGTCCCGAATCGCAACCATACAACGATGCCAAGCCCTATCAGCACCGCAGCGGCAATTGCGGTGCCGATCGCGCCGAGATTGTTGACCCACTTACCGACGCCGAGGCCGACCACATTCAGCACCACGAGAAAAATCAACAGCAGAAGCGAAGCGGTCAGCGCAAAACGTTTATTATCACCCAGCGCCTCGTGCCCGGCACCGAGCGCAAAAACGGAAACACCGACGAAGTACAACATCACCGTCGGCACATACATCATGTTGTTGGTCCAGTAGCACCAACCGGAGAGAAAACCGTGAAAGTCTCCGAAGACTTCCTTAGCCCAAAGGTAGACACCGCCTTCTCCTGGATATCGGTGAGCCAGTTCGATAACGGCGATGCCTTGCGGCCAAAAGAAAAGCAAAAGCGAAATGAGCCAGAGCCACACGGTGACGCCGCCGTTGGCAGCAATCGAGGGGACCACATTCAAATTGAAGACGGCTACAACAAAAAGCAGAACGAGGTCCATGCGCCCCAAAACACGCCGCAGGTGAGGCGTATCTTGAATCGCGGACGCAGCGGACGCCATGGCGGCCTCGTTCTGCAATGGAGTGGTCTCCTGTGAATCAGCGACTCATCAGTGGCCCGCGGCGCCTACGAAAGCGGCACCACGCTCGAGCTGCGCTTTTGCGAGCCCGGGCGCCACCTCCTCGAACACCGCTAGATGTTTGTCGATGTCGGCTTCCGTGTGCTGGACGGAGATGGTCCACTGCTCGTCCCACCAATAGGGCTGCGGCAGCACGCCCCGATTGACCATCGCGAACCAGTAGTGGCGCCAAAGATCGATGTCGATATTGGTCCAATCGCGATAGTTGCGAATTTCCCGCGGGTAAAGCATCAACGCGCCGTTGACTCCGGCGCTTATGACGTAGGCCTCTAGGCCGGCTTTCTCGACGATGACGCGATAGCCCTCGGTGAGCTGCTTGCTGAGTTTACCGACATGCGCGTAGTTCTCTCGCGAAAGGACATCACGGAACGTGGCCAGTCCCGCGGCCATGGCCACGCGATTCGTGTTGTACGTGCCGCGGTGAAAAACCTTGTGCTGCGCGATCAAATCCATCACCGGCCGGCTCGCGCCGAACGCGGCCAGCGGCATTCCACCGCCGATGGACTTCGCCAGGCAAATCATGTCCGGCTTTACGCCGAAATATTCGC